>Ga0307474_10000952_pt1 | contig 20871 bp, 44 predicted proteins | sample atmos_gasesECM1C_2_FD_203312 | JGI IMG/M metagenome (GOLD analysis project Ga0307474, IMG submission 203312) | Hardwood forest soil microbial communities from Morgan-Monroe State Forest, Indiana, United States - atmos_gasesECM1C_05 | ecosystem: Environmental > Terrestrial > Soil > Temperate... | reverse complement strand
CTGGAAGATATTGCATTCCTCGTCGATCTGGATCGGAACTGCTTGCTTCAAGAATGCGAGCGTCCAGGCCAGTTGATCATCCGCATGGGGGACACCGCACACCCATTCAAGCGCGCGCTGTACCGTGGCCCTGCGTCCCATCCAACCGCCCGAGTTCACGAAGCGCCATTGAGTCCTGGAGTAGATGTGGAACGGGACGAGGGACTGTTCGGGATGGCAGTGCTTTTCCCCGGAGATCAAAATCGTATCGTCGGCGCAGAGCATTTCGAACTTTCGCAGGATTTCTTCCGGGCCGGCCAGCGCCAGAGAATCGGAAGCGTCTGCGAACAGAACGTGAGAGACGGATGCGGGCATGGACTGCACGCACGCTAGCGAGGGCAACAGCTTCCCATCGCGGAAATTGCCGGGCCAAGGAACACCGGCAGCGAACTTTACGATATCGAGCCCCATTCTGCGGGCCGGTGATTCGAAGACCTCACCCTGATAGGGTGCGTGCGCGCCGATCATCAATATCAAACCAGTGGAGGTGACCATCAGTTCATTCCTCCGCAGAGTTTAAAAAACAGGAATCCACCAGCGGCCCACAGAATAATGGAACAGGGGTCAATCGAATCGCTCACGGGCCACTCCCTGCGCTTGCCGTATCGATTGGAAGTTTCCCATCCCGCAGATCCACCATGCGAAAGATCGAGTGGCACTCGTCGGCCTGCATACTTTCCTGATCGTGGATAAGCTGCGAGATAGACATGGGAGTAAATCGATGGGTCGGAAGAGTCCGCAGCCACCGTCACGAACGAGCAGGGAACTCCGCGCGCCAAGAGATGCGCGGCGCCGTACATCGAAAAATCGTCGCAGTCTCCTTGCGGTTGTGGTGCGACCACCTGATCGCAGGGGCGCATGAGCGTTTCGACAATCGGCCGCCAGCGTCCCATGTCTGCCCATGGTGCTCCGGTATCTTCGTCGTGGACGAAGTGCATGGAGCGGATTCCCTCTTTGCGTGAGAGGTAGGCCCAGGTATCGTCGATTGGATCTCCGCGCTTTGCGGTGAGCACGTCCATATTAAGGAGGGGGCTCTGCGAATCCTCGAGGGCGTACTGCTTCATGAGAGCGATGGTCTGCTCTACCTGCGTGTCGGGATCATCTGAGACTTCCGTTAATTGGTAGCGCACCGGCCCCAGGGCGGGATGGTTCAACGTGCCTGACATCGAGTAGGCGGGCGTCATTGAGGCACCCGCCCGACCACGCGCGACTTCCATTTGCAGAAAGGTACCACTTGGGTGCTAGAATTACACAGGTCAAACGTCCGCGTCAATACAATGAATTATATATTATAGTCAATTTGGACAAATCGGAGGCCCATGCAAGAGACAGCGGAAACCGTAGAGCCTAAAGCAGAAAGATCACGACCGCCACGGCCCAAGGGAAGAGCCAAAAAGGGCACCGTCCCCGCCGATGTGATGGCCGCAGAACCATTTCCAAAACCGCCCAGAGCAACCGAGAAGTATGGAATGCTCACGCCTGAGCAGTTCTGGGGATATCGTAAGCTTATTCTCGGACCTTTTCAAGAGCGAGTCACGTTTTATGTGAATCGCGCGTGGCCGGTCGAGGATCACACGAAGAATCTCACCGCCGAGCAGAAGGCGGAACTCAAAAAGAATCGTCACAAGCGAATCGGCCCACCAAAATACGCCGGCCAGTACGTGGACATCCCCGCAGTCGGGTGGGAGGACTTTATCTTCCAACGCCACGGGCAGGGGAGTTACAAGCTCTACCTGAACGACACTGGCGTGCGCGGCAATCCGAATCTGAAGTCCCGCAATATCTGCAAGACAATTGTCCATCTGCGAGATAAAGAATACCCGGCGATCATGGATCTGTCATTGCTCGATCTGACGGACCCGGCGAATGCAAGCTTCATTGAGGATCTGCGGCAAAAGGGAATCGCGATTCCCGGAGACGTGGCGAAACCAGGACAAGAAGAAGGTGAAGACATGGCAGCAGTGGAAAAACTAACGGATGCTCTCGTGGAGCAATCGAAACTGAAGGCTCCCGACAACTCGGCAGCGGTGATGCTTTCGGATCTCCTAAAACAGTCGGAGACTCGACACCTGAAAGAGTTGGAACTTGCCGAGGCGCGTCATGCGCGCGACATGGAAGCAATCAACAAACGTCTCGAAGCGGCCGAGAAGTCCTCGCAGACAAAAGGCCCAACCACCACGCAAGAGGTGATCGAAATGGCGAAGGCGATCAGGCCGGAGCCAGGGCCACCCGCCGACAACGGCATGGTGACGCTACTCACCCAGATGCTCGCGAGTGCAGACAAGCGCCTCGAATTCGAGAAGCAGCAACGACTCGAAGAGTTGAAGATGGCAGAGTCTCGTCATGCGCGCGAAATGGAGGCGCTCAACAAACGACTCGAAGCGCAGGAGACGCGCGCAGCGGAACTGGAGAAGGCGCGGCTCCAACAGGCGCAAACGCAACCCGGCAAGTCCGCGATCAAGGATGCAGTGGACATGTTCCGTGCTCTCCGTGGTGCGACTGATGAACTCTCCAGCGAATCAACTTCGGGAACGGGAAATCCCTGGGTGGATCTCGTAGCGGACAACCTCCCCAGGGTCTTGGATACCGTGGGCAATGTCGTCACCGCCATGAAGCCTCCTGTCGCACCCGTGTCCAGCATGAACAATCCCTCTGGCGCCGCATTACCGGCAGTCCAGCAACAACAAACTGCACAACAACCCCAGGACACATCAGAAATGGGAATGCTCGCAGCCGCCGCACGCCTTATCAAAGATCCCCTTCTCCATGCGCTTCAGAATCAGGTACCCGGAAGCAGATTCGGTGGATGGATCATCGTGAATTACGGAGAGGGCTACTATCAGACCGCCATATCCGAAGGAGAGGCGGGGATGCTCAAATTCCTGCAATCTGCTCCCGAGGTATGGGGCGCGGTGATTCAGTTCGGTGCGCCCAAGGTGCAGCAGTTCATCACCGAATTCCTCAATGGACCCGCCTCATTGGAACAGGCAGCGCTGATTCGCCAGATGGTCGGCGCGCAACAGCAACAGCAGGCCACGCCACAGCAGCCCATCCCACAGGCGATGCCCACACCATCCGCTGGAGCGCGTCAACAACAACAGCAGCCGCGGCCAGTCGTGGTGGACGCATCGCCCGCGCCCGTCGTCGAACAGAGTACCGGAGGTGCCCGCAAGATCATCCGCCCTGATGGCACTCCAGTATCCACCAAACCAAATGGGGCAGCAGACACAGTTTAAGGAGGATTTATGGCAGTCAAAGTAGAACGTGGAGTCGAACAATTTCGTCTTGTGTCACCGGGCACTGAAGGGCCGCTGGTCTGCTACGGGGAAGTCGCGACATTGAAGATCGGAATCGGCCGAGATGCAACGCTGTACACCTGCGACATCGAAGATCCCGATTGTCCCGAGGAAGACATTCTCGTGGAGAAGGTCACGCAGACAGAAGAGGTCATCAATCGTGAAATCGAAGACGTGCTCTTCGATGGAGAGGAGGAAGAAGACGATGGGGGAGAGGAAGAGGAAGAGGGCGAAGAGGAGGAGACTGAAGGTGACGAAATACGTCCCACGCTCGTAAGTTAGAACTTTCGGTCGAAACGATCCACCACTGTTCGATCCGCAGAATAGGGGGTTTCTTTATCGGTGGGAGGAACCCCTTGCTGCGGAGGATATGGGTTCACTGATCTCCTTCTCCTGAATTCCTGTGCCTGTTTCTGTTGATGTTCGAATTCCTTTACCGCATCCACAACCGCCTGCGCTTCTTCTGTACCATTCAGTGGTCGATATGTTCCGGCTTTAAGTTCCTCTTGGAGTTTGGCATATACCTCTCGCTGCAATTGCTCCATGTAGTCTTTCTTTGCTCGCCGGATCGCGTCCACGATGCAGAAGCGAAGATTCTCTTCCATCTGCTCTCGACTGAGTCTTAGTTGGTAAGACTCTTCTCGAAGCATCTTCAACTTCAGCGCTTCCTGATCGATTTGCTGCTGTGCTGCTTTTCTGACAATGGGATCTCTTTGCGCGAGTTCGTTACAGGCTTCCTGAAGGAGTTCTACTAACTGATCGTCAGTGAAGGTGGAGATTCCAAGATCCATTTTATGGCTTACCGTAAAGCTTATCGACTTCTTCTTTGGTGTGTCCCATCCTGATCAGATTGTCGTAAATCTTCCTTCGGGCTATGGAGAACTGTTCGAGTGAGATCGTTCCTGATTGCTTCATCCAGAGAATTGCGGTGTCTGTTGCGTGCTTCACGAGATTCTCTTTCTCTTGCGGTGAGAGGACTTCCATTTCGCCAGAGAGAACCTTGGAGCGTATTTCGTTCTGGGTGTCTTTGACGATGCGGTCTTTCAATTCCTGTTTCGCTTTGGTGATTGCATCACGCGCCACGCCGTTTATTACTTCTGCCTCTTCTGCCGCCGTCACCAAGAGGACATCGCCGCTGCGGGCCTTTTCTTCGAACGCCTGCCGCAGTTCTTTCCGCAATCCTTTCAGATACCCGCTGCGTGCCTGATTCCACGCTTCTTTCGCGAGGGCTCTCCGCTGCTTAAGCATTTCCGCCTCGTCATTGATCTTCTGTTGAGTGATATTCCGGACGATGGGATCGCGTGAGGCGCACTCCTGAAGCACCTCTTGTAAGAGGGCCACGAGTTGATCGTCAGTGAGTTCTGAGAGTCCGAGATTCATAAAACAATTAGTTGGAATGGAGCAAACATCGAACTCGCACGGCAGGTAGCTATTTCGGTGTCGTTCAAAAGCGCCCGGTAGATGTGGGGCGAACCCGTGCGCGAAATCATCACGGACCTGTTGGTGTGGCGGTCCAATAGGTCCTGGAGTTTTGATTCGATATCATGATATCCAACGGGAGCAAAGATGGAAACCGTTTTCCATGTGGAGGACGGTGGGGGCGGCGATGGATTCGGGGTCCGAAGAGGATTCTGTGGAACGGTGAAACCACCTTGGGAGAAACCCCCCGTCCCTGGATTCTTTCCGTGTCGTTTACCGCGTCCGCGCCGTGGCGTGTCCGATTCTTCCAATTCTTCCTCGTTGATCTCTTCGACGGTCTCTTTGATTCTCCTGCGGATCTCTGGCAGTAATGCGCCCATATCTCGTATGCATCCTTGTGCCAACTTCCTCACAATGGGATCACGGACGGCCAATTCGATGCACGCCTCATTGAGGAGTTCCATCAACTGATCGTCCGTTAATTCGTCGAGCCCGAGACTCATGCCGTGAGCAATCCCCTGATATTCGAAGCGAGTTCACTCCGGTACCCATCCCAATTCAGACTCGTGCCTCCGGTTGAATGTGCAAGGGATCTCAGGAAGTTAATTGCCGGGTGCCCATCCGGCCCGCAGTAGATCGTGTCCACTTCTCCAGTGATCGCGTCCGCTTCTTTCTGCGCTGCGTATTCGTCATCGGGTACGCCGTCTGAAATGATGATCGTCTTCTTGGGTCGCCACTTCCTTGCGAAGGCGAGGGCGCCGGCGAGATTCGTTCCTCCGTTCGGCTCGGGCATCGGACCACCCGCCCATTCTTGCGGACCATACGAGAAGAGAATCACGCGGACCTTCGAGTACGATCTTTTGATATCCGCCAGCGCGATCTTCAGATGTTCGTACTTTGAGACGCCGCCGACTCCGATGGGATCTTCCATCGATCCGGAGAGATCGCACACCACGAGGATTTCATCGGAGGCTCCCTTCATGCGCTTCTCGATCTTCGCCCTGGCTTTCGAGATTGCTCCTGAGGACTTCTTCTGCGTAGCACGCTTGATCACGTCAGCGAGGGGAGAGGATACCTCCGTCGATTCTCCGGGCATTCTGCCGCCGCACTTCGAACAGAAGGCGGATGAGCATTCGGTATTGCAGTTTGGACATTTCGTCATTTTGGCGATTCCTTTGTGATCTCGACGTGGTGAATGCACTTCCGGCCATCAATCAACATACGGCCATGGTCGGGGCATTCCCATTTCACCAACAATTCGCGACTGCGGGCGAGACGCGCCCACTTCGCGCAGAAACAACCATCGGGGTATATTTGCGCTCCGCTCATTTTGCTGCAAGGCTCCTTTTTGCTGGCTGCACCCGACTGTAGACCACCTTGCGAATCGCAGCGAATAGAGGGTGCTCCACCTTGGCGACCTTGAGCCATTTGAGCATGGCGTCCACGAACTCTTCATCGTCCACTACCATCCTCGGATGCCCATACTGGTAATTCAACACCCGGCAGGATGGCTTGCAGAAGCGCTGCTTTTTCTTTCGGGGGATGAAGAGTTCGTCGCAATTTTCGCAACGGCGCTGTTTTGGGGCTCTCAGCATGTTTTTGAGTATATCCGCAAAACGCCCTGCAACGCAACCACTGCGTTGACTAACGCATTGAGGTGCCTAGGTACCCCCCAAGCGCTCCGAGGGGCCTTCCCGGGGCTCCTGGGCGGCAAAGGTGCCCATGCCATTTCGCGCCTCACGGCAGATCAAGCGCATTTCTCCCGCTTGATCCCACATGCCGAGCATCAAGCCTTCTGCATCTCGGGCATGTGGGATGAGTTCCAATCGACATCGCAGGAATTCTGCCGCCGCACGAAAGAACTTGCGTTCGAAGTTCATGGGCGCCCCCATCGCGGCGGCCCGAACGAAACTGGCGGATTGTTTTTCCAGCGCATGAGATTCCAACGCCACCAGAATTTCAGCGCCTTGCGAATCCCGAAGATCTTTGTATCGTACGCGATCACATCGAATCCGGGCCGGAAGCGGCATCGCAATTCCCAGAGCGTTTGAGGCATCACAGCTCCTTCGGCACTATGCCCGTGTGCACCGCATCCGCCTTGGGTGCCTTCTGCGGTTTGAGGGGCTTGTAGTATTTTGGGTCGAGGTACTGGCGCACGATAGCGCATGCCAGTATTTCGCCGTAGTATTTTTCAGTCGCAAGAGATTCCACATGCGACTTCGATACCTGCCAGATTTTAGAATTGAAAAGCGAACTCGCCGTCGCACCGAAGGTGAGCGTGAGTTTCTGCCGCGCGATGTTCCATGAGCGTTCGCGAATGCATGCGCGAATCAAACCGTGCAAGTCCGCGTCGGGATGATCGGGTGCGTACACGATGCCCGAGTACACGATGCCTTTCATGCACCCTCCCGTCTTCGGCGTCGCGCGTCGAATTCCAGTTTGTCGATGCGCTTCTGGACGGTGAAATTCCAAACGCATGACGCGAACGCATATGCGAGGAATAGCCAATCAAAAAAACTCATGCGCCCTCCCGCAACGGAAAGCAGGCACCCAAACATTCCGGGCAGCGCAGGTGCTTTGCCAGATGCTCGGTGATGCTGTTCCAGTCGATTCGCTTGCTGCCGGGTAAAAGCATCTCGCGCAAGAGATCGAGCATTTCGCCGGAGGGCCGGAGTTCCGTTCCGGGTCGCGATTTCCCGCAATCGAGGCACTTCCAGTTGGCTCGCATTGCATCGCGCATGAATTTCATGCAGCGCTCATGCTGTTCTTCTGCCGCGAGCATTTCCGTTACGGACATCACGCTCTGGTAGGGCAGATTTGTTTCCGGGTCGATTTTCTCTTTGAGCGGCGCGAGGAGTTCTTGCGGCTCGTCGCGGCCCGGCACTACGATCAGCCCTTCGTTCGGATCGGCGTGCACGCCTTTTTTTGAAGTCGGATTTTCGATCATTGCCCCTCCCAGGAAACCGGGATCGAGCGCAGACATCGCGCGCAAGTGTACTTGCCGCAGACCGGCCACATGCTTTGACGGTGAAAGATTTCACACCATCGGATCTTGAATAGATTTATGAGCTTTTGCATTGCTTGATTGCCTCCTGAAGTTTGGCATCTTCGGCCATTCGTACCTCGACTGCTTTCTGCAACGCCTCTTCAGCCAACGCGCGGCCCCCATTCGAGAGCAGTGCGTTGAGCAATTGCGTTCGTTCGTCCGCCGACTTGCGGAGCTGCTCGGCATTGAAGCTGACGATCTCAAGTGCTCGCTTCTGCCCGAAGAACGTTTCCGCCATCGTGTCGGCGAAGAGCCTTTCTGCGTCTTCGAGTGAATCGGAAATCACCCGCGCAATGCAGACTTCCGATTCGTCCATGCCGCCTTTCGACCCGGCCAGCCGTGCGGGCTCTCCGGTATGCGGGTCGAGGAGCGTGAGGCAGTGCGCCATTTTTCCTTTCCACTTCCGCGGCTGTCTCGTCTGCTGCCCGGTCGCAGTTCTTTCCCTGAGTGCCGGAACAAAGTGGCCGGCCTCCTGAAATGCCTTGAGCGGGTGCAATTCGTAGAGCACCTGAAAAGGCACGGTGCATTTGATCTTTCTTGTCATTGGTTCTCCTGTGTTTGGGGTGTGTGCGATCTTGCGCCTGCGATGATCTTTTCGATTTGTGCGATTTGTTCGTTTGTGAAGGATTCCCACAAATCCTTAAGAGCGTTTTCGATCTTTCCGATTTGTTTCCTGCGTGCGATTGATTCGAGATCGCCGACGCGGAATTCCCGATAGCAATGGTCGTCTCCGAGCCCCCTTTTTCCTACGATTCCCCCATCGCGTAATAGATACATTTTGCTATCGCCCTCAACTACGAAATATTGCTTTTCCACCGCGAGCACGCGCTTCACGGCCCATATGATGCCCGTTGCACTTAGGAGCGTGACGGGATCGCCGGGTTTCAAGTTCAGCATGTGGACCCTCTCGCATTCGACATCCATTCCATCTGATTCTTGGCGAACTCGGCGCCAGCCGCGCAGGAACAGGCCGCCCCTTCGCGGAACGCTATCGCCAAATAATCGCCGGCTGGTGCCTTTGCTTGCGGGCAGTTCGTGTATCCCCAGTTGCCACAAAGTGGGCACTTCGGGAAGTTGGGGGGAGTCTTCGCTGGTTCCGTTGCGTGGTCGAAAAGTCGGCCCGTTATGTCTGCGACTCGTTCGAGTTTCCTATTTGCCATTTTATTTTTCCTCCGTTTCTGCCCACGTCAGAATTACCGAGGGCACTGTTTCCAAATACAGGCCGGCCGATTCCTGGTGCTTCTTCGTGCACTGTTGGACGGTCGTTGCGAGAAGTGCATCGGTGATCAACTCGGGGTTGCACCCGCCTTTTCTGGCTGCTTCGCACGACCTCAGGTACAGGCGGTGTAAAAACCCATCGCTCACATCGGGAAAATTCTTGCATATGGCCTCTTTCGTGTGGGGCAATTCCGGGTATTGCCGCCGCCGCCCGTTTTTTGGGTCTGACGGCACTTCTCCGTTGACATGAGGCGGCGGCGGCTTAGGAATAGGCAAGGCACTGGCTATGGCGGTCGCGCTCTCGCGCGCGCGATGTCGGACACTGTCCGTAGTTTGTCCCGTCACTTTCCGTGTATATTTAAGAAAACAAAGACCAGCTCTTTTGAGCTTGCGACGCACACTTTCGTCGCAATGGTCTTCCCAATCATGTACGAAAAGCATCGTTTTCGTTTTCATCCCCACCCAACTGTTAGTGGTGTCCTCTCCGACATCCACCCAACCCGAAGTGGTGAGTGCTTCGATTAGTCGGCCGCGCTTTCCGCGCCAATCCATTGCGCCTTCTATTCGCCCTGTGGAATACCTTCCGATATCCCCCTGTGGTGCGTACTCGGCGGCGAAATGCCAGAGCATTTCGAGGTAGCCGATAGCGAGTGGGCGCGACTTGATTTCGAGCGCGTCCATAAGGTCGTAGAGCTTAGGATGCCTGGTTGTTCCGCGTTTCACCGAGGCTCCTTTTAGTTGGCATCCACTAGGCGCTCGATGGCACTTACGCAAAGCTCCTGTAGGCATGTGTCCCGCCCAACCGCGAGAGTCTTGAGTTTCTTATGGAGTTCGGGTGAAATCCTCAGGCTTACATATTTGATGTCGGCCGGAGAATCTGATTTTTCTTCGGTGGGTCTTGGCACAGGTGATAGGGTAGTACGATTGCGCGCATTAACGCAAGGGAAAAGTTATCCCCATTACAACTACAGGGTTTCCTGTGTGATACAATCCCATTTTCGCAGAGGAGAGTACCAACAGCATGACAGAACCCCGCAGTACCGCTATCGATTACGTGCGTCCATCCGCCGAAAGACGGGTGGTCATCACCTACAAAAACTTCCCCGTGGCGCACAACGTGAGTCACATTGGATTAGGAGTTTCCGCACTCAATACCGCCAAAGTTCTGAGGCAAAATGGCCTGCAGGCCGACGTGTGGCCGATCCTGGGAGCGAAAGATCTGGCCGCAAGAATTGCCGCGACGAATCCCCGACCGACACACATCGTGATCGGGGCGCCATGGCTCCCGACCCTGGATTTACAGGCGTTCCTCGTGTTCCGCTTCCCCGATATTCACTTCGCGGTGATCTGCCACTCGAACGCAGGATTTCTCTCGGCAGACCCGCAAGCGATCAAGAATTTTCGTGAGGACTTGGATCTCGAACAGGGTGCCCTGAATTTCTTCGCGGGCGGGAACTCACAGCGCTTCTGCACGTTCATCACGCAGAGTTACCAGCGCCCTTGTTTGTGGTTACCCAATCTCTACTTTCTGGAAGGACAGCCCGTACACCGCAGACTCTGGAATGGAGGCACGTTGCGAATCGGATGCTTCGGTGCCGTGCGTCCCTTGAAGAACACAACGAGCGCGGCCGGCGCCGCGTTGGAGATCGCAGAACGATTAAACACCGACGCCGAGTTCCACATCTCAGTGGGCCGGATCGAAGGCGGATCGACTGTCGTTCGGGCCGTCGAAGCGATGCTCTGCAAGAGTCCCCGCGTGACTCTCGTGAGGGACGATTGGTTCCAATGGCCTCAGTTCCGCTACATCGTGAGGAGCATGCACCTGATGATGCAGCCTTCCTTCTCCGAGTCGTTCAACATGGTCACGGCGGATGGAGCCGCGGAATCAGTCCCCAGTGTCGTCTCAGACGCAATCGATTGGGCACCCAAGCATTGGAAAGCAGAGACAGACGATACCGCCGACATCGCAAGAATCGGTCGCGCGCTCCTGGCAGACCCGGACGCCGGAGCAGATGGATTCAATGCTCTCGTGGCGCATAATGCCGCGGGCGTAGTGGCGTGGAAAGGATGGTTGCAAGCATGAGGGGATTTACGAAATGTGTTGAATGTGGGAAAGAAGTGCGCGTCCAATCTCTCAAAGCGCATTTAATAGCGCATTTTGCAACGCCCGTGAAGCGAAAGACACATCCTGCCCCTAACGGCCAGTCACCCGCGGCCCTCGCATTCGAATCGCTTCCCGGTGATCCGGTCGGCAAGGTCCGATGGGCTCTGGATATGCTTTCCCGTGGCTCGGTCCAACTGATTCAAGCCCTCGCCGAAGAACGTGGGCGATTAATGGCCAAGGTTGGAGAGATCGATGATCAATTGGCAATCCTGAAATCCCTCAACCAACCCGCTGCCCCATCCCTGAACGAACCCGCCGCGCCATTTCAAGGTAGAGAGGAACCCCAATGAGCATGAATTCCGTAGATCTTCTCCTCCCCCATCAGAAGAACTTCCTCGGCAAACACCCCCGGAAAATCGACCCGCGCACCTTGTGGATGGCGGATTACGCCGTGCCGTTTCTCGTGCAGCATAATCGCTCCTCGGTCGGAGTCCTGACACCGCCCACCCACGTGAACTGGGTGAAGACGGACGCCCCAAGTTGGCCCATGATGTTGAACGATACTCTGGGGGATTGCGTCTGTGCCGCTGCAGGCCATATGCAAGAGCAGTGGACGACATGGAAGGGTAATACCGTCACGCCTTCCGATTCCGCCATCCTGAACATGTACGAAAAGGTCGGCGGGTATGTCCCTGGAGATCCCTCGACCGATAACGGATGCAACATGCTCGACGCACTCAAATGGTGGAAGAGCACGGGCATCCAAGGGCGCAAGATCGCGGCCTACGCCTCAGTAAACTTCGAAGATCGGGCGGAAGTGAAGACGGCCGTTGAACTCTTCGGAAATCTCTTCCTGGGCGTCCAGCTTCCCTTGAGCGTTCAAGGTGAATCGGTATGGCAAGTGCCCGTTGGGGGGCCCTCGGGAAACGGCGCGCGGGGCTCGTGGGGCGGCCATTGCATTCCAGTGGTCTCCTACGATCCTACGGGACTGATCGTGATCACCTGGGGCCAGCAACTCTTCATGACGTGGGGATTCTTGGCGACCTATGCAGACGAAGCATATGCCGTCCTGAGTCCAGACTGGATTGAAAGTTCAGGATTCTCACCGGGGAATCTTAACCTGGCGCAACTCATGGCCGATCTGGCAAAGATCTAAAAAGTTCCTCGCGAGGATAGGCCCCGGTATCAGATCTCCTCTGCGCGCCGGGGCCGAAACATTTGGAGGTTGATTCATGGCAGCAGCAAAACGTGTTCGCGTAAGATCCTCCCGCGTTCATCGCCGGAGGTACAACCCAACAGTATTCACGATTCAGCAGGCGCTCGATAGCATTCCAGACGATGCGGATCTTGAGAAGTTCAGATCCGGCCTGAGGCAGATCGTCCAGGATGAAAAGCTTTGGGGCATGCTGAAAGACGTCCAGGAAATGTCGGAAGACCGCCGCAGGTTCGGGGAAGCGATTGCCAAAAAGCTGAAGGCGTACAAGTTCAAATAGGCCCACCGCAATAGAGAGGAATTCCACATGAAGTATCGAAAGAAGCCGGTAGTCATCGAAGCAACCCAGTTCTTCGTCCATCAAACCCCCTGGCCGGAAGGCGTCGTAGAAGACCCCAATTCGCCCACCGGGTATGGCATCCACACGTTAGAGCACACCGGAATCAAGCACGAGGTAACGCCCGGAGACTGGATCATCACGGGCGTGAAAGGCGAGAAGTACGCGTGCAAGCCCGATATCTTCGAGGCCACGTACGATCCGGCGTAAGGCCGAAACATTCTCATTGACCCCGCCTCAGAATGGTGATATATTTCACAACGTCGATAATCTGATTTCCTCCAAAATCAGTCGAAGTTAATCGAATGGCTGGCCCGCTCTCGGAACCCTGACCCCGGAAGCGGGCCGATTTTTTCCTGATAGACTTTCAACTGGGGGACTTCAGATTCGGGATATCTCCCCGCCAATCTATCCGACATGGACCCCGTCCGAGTGCCGGAGAAAGTCCCCCCGCTGGAGAAAAATGGAATACGAATACGAGTATGCAGTCATCTTCGAGAGAACGGGGACGGGCTACAGTTGCTACGTTCCCGATCTTCCGGGCTGTGTCGCTGCCGCTTCATCTTACGCCGGAACAAAGAGGCTCATAACAGAGGCGATCTCCATGCACCTCAAATCGTTGAGGGCGAGCGGCGAGCCGGTCTGCGCACCCAATGCGGTTGCCACCATGATCCGAATCTCTTCCTCTGAACCATGATAGAATCCTTGCCTGAAGGAGATATCTTCATGACCCCACAAGAGCTTTCAGACAAAATCAAGGAATCAACGATAGCAGAGTTCGGCCCCGGCCCCTGGGATACCGAGAAATTCCCGATGGCCTATTTCAACTATGGCGTCTTCGTTCTGGCGCCGAATGGCGTCTCGACGCAACGCGCGCCAAAGTACTGCGCAACAGCCCTGGGAGCCTCCCAGGTCGCTTCTCTTTTCGTCGGGCAGTCTGGCCCCATCCAGTTCAACGGCATCATCCTGGCGGAAGCGATGGTCTTCACGGGGCTGCTGTCGGGATGGTCGGATAATCAGCTTGTCCCCTGGTTGGAATTCGTGCAGCAGAATGGAAAGAAGGGGCACGTCAATGCCGGGGTGTTGCTCGACTACTTCAATCACGGCCTACCGGGCGATACGGCCATGAGGAATGCCGTCGCAGAAGTGAAGGCCCTGACGTTCGCCTGAACGTGCTAAAATCGTTCCAATCCTTTCAGTTCTCTCGTTTTGAAAACCTGAAGAGAGGGGGAATCGCTTGGGGTTCCCCCTTTTCAGTCGGTATGGACTTCGTACCAGTGCCCACCACGCTTCAGTATTCCCTTTCCAGTGCAAGCGGAAAGATCCCAGATCTTCTTCACCTCTGATCGCGTAGCCGCTCCCAAGATTTGAAAACTAATCATCTCGGTTTCTTCGGCACCATTCCGATTTAACCGGCAAATAATGGGCCTGACAATCACGCTGCCGATGATCTGGGGATCCTCAAACCAGAGATAAACTGACCCCATCAAATCCTGTACAAGTGTCCCATGGGCTGAGCCGGTCACCGCATGCCCCCCGGTGCGTTCGAGCAATCTTGGAAGTCCATGGCGGGATCGTTCTGCCGTCCTGTGAATGCTCTCCACGGAGTCCATCCAAGCAGGCGCGGCGGGTTTTTTAGCGGATGGGATCATAAGCTGTCAATGAATCTCTTCAGGTCTTTCCAGGTATCAAACAGGGACTCGGGATCTCCAGAGTATTTCCAGGAATCGTTCTCTTGGGAGATGCGAAATCCCTTGTGCGATGTGGGAATCTCCTGCGTTCGTTTCATGAACTGGCGATTGAGTTCCCGCGTGCGCTCGGGCGTCGGCGCGATTACCTGGAAACGCTCTTCGAACCCTTCCTCGTACTCCCGGCGCATTCTCGCGACAAGAACGTTACCTCGCGTGGATAGTCCCTTCGTACGGAGCCATTCGTCAAAGAGTCCAGTATCGGGCGTCTTCCGGCCGGCTTCCCGTGCAGAAGAGATGCACTCGGAGATCGTCATGGAAGAGCGCTTCATCGGGGGCTGTTCTTTGCGATTGAAATTGAAGAATCTCATGTTCTGATTATTCTCCTGATGGGGAGGATGGGGTATCGGGTGGTATGCAAATTCGGGGTGGTCGCAGCGGCGGGATATTTCGTTCATTTTCCATTCCTCTCCCGTCTGGCGCGTCTCTTCCTCGCCAGTTCAATCAAGCGCTTCTTTCGTTCGCTTTCCTTGAGTTGATTCTGGACCTGCACCCGATCCTGAACTTCTTCAAGGGCCGCGTCGGCCAGTTCTGTTGCCATCATCAGATCCCCCTTGAAGAGTTCGAATTTCGTCGACTGGTCGAGCCTTCGAAAGTCCTTGTCTTCCGGATCGAGTCTGGCGGAAATCAAAGAAAGGGAAAGCTCTTGGAAGAAGTCAAGCCACATTGCCCGCTCTTCTTCCCCCCATTCTCGAAATGCTTTTAGGAGTTCTTCTCCTTCTGGAATGTCGTTGTTCATGATTTAGTAGTCCTCTCCGCAGTCTGGACAATACATGCATACCTCTCCCTGATGTGAAACTGGACGGGCATTGGGATGCGAGCATCTTCGTTGAAGGCCATGAAGCTTGGCAAGGGCGATCTCGCGCGCTTCTTCCGCGTCCGCCAGTTCATTCATAATCTGCTGGCGCTGGAGTCGGATATGCGCCTGCTCGCTCATGCCACGTCCTCCACGAGTACGTACCCGGTCGAAATAGGCCGAAAGCGATGGATTGAGATGCGCGTGATTCGGCCCTTTGGGACCGGCACCCATGGTTGACGGCTGAAATATGCCGGGTGGCAATCGTACATCGCTTTCGGAACTTTGAAGACGGGCTCGCAAAACGCGACATGGTCTACGATATCCAGGACTCGTAGGCATCGCTCGGTCTTCGATCTCGGATCGTTGTCTTTCCAAATCTGCCCGACTTTCACTTCTTGTCTCGCCCTCATGCCGTCTTCCTCCAGCGAACAGCAGCACCCTTCTTTCCATTCGCGGACCTCTCCTCGGGAGTCATCATGGAGAATCCCTTGGGGACCTTCGCTCGCCCGCCCTTCCTGCCGATTTCTGCTGCTGCCTTATTCTTTCGAGCCATCCACCAAGGATAGTACCTCAGAAGCTTGACTTAGCACAAGCGCTTATGCCAATATTCCTTTCAAGAAAGGAGTTTCAAGCATGTACGGATTGAGAGAACACGTAAAGGCAATCTGGGGAGAGCAACTCGACCTGGAATCAGTGCGAAACGAATATATCGACTGTGAGAACTGCGGGCGGCCAACACGGAATATCATCCATGTGCCGATCTACGATTACCTCGGGTGCCCCGAGTGCCATCAGGAAGCCATGCGCCAACTGGAAGCGCAGGGGAATCTTGCCGCATCGCAGCAGGAGGCGCGAAAGCCCGTCGTCATGGCGTCGGCCGGATTGACGCTCCAAGAGTATCGGATCTTCGAAAAGGAGGTGGCATAATGTCCCCGGCCACATCGAACAGACTCAATCTTGAACCCAACGTTCCGGCGTTCATCGCTTTGGCCACCAATGAGCCGAAGATCATCTGGGACCTCGCCGCTTCTGCTGCGATTCGATGCAGGGGGGTCGCATGACCATGGACGCTCAGCAATTCTTGCGCGATGTCGCCTCGCATCGAATGGAAGTGCTCTTGGATAGCGGGGTATACCGCCACTTGAAATTCAGAAACGCGCCGCCGAATTCCTGGAACGCCTGGTTTGAATTGGTGACGTGGCCGGGCAGTCTGGCAATCCACGGGGGCATCCAAGGGCGCAAGATCGCGGCCTACGCCTCAGTAGATTACATTGGGTGCTTTGACTGCTACGGCGAGGCGATGAAAGAACTTCAGCGGCGGGAAGCGGCAACGCTGGCACGCAAGCCCATCGAACTGGCACCGGCATCCACACGCGACGAGGTACGCATGCTGTTCAACGCAGGCGCGAGTCTCGAAGAATACCGCGCGTACAAGGCGCAGTTTGGCAAGGAGGTAGCGTAAATGAAAGCCGGAATCGGAATCGGGCCGGGCAGCGCAAGGGTTGGAGAGGTCCTGCGCACCCAGACGTCCAGCGAATTCAATGTCGGGGAAGAAATGCGCACTTGGTCCGGTCTTCATGTGCGCATCACCGACAAGAAGCGTTTGACCGTCTTTGGATCATGGCGGTACGAATACGCTTTTGAGGTGATCAATGCCCGCTAAGCTCACCCTCGAACCCAATCAGCCCATCTACGTTGCCTTAGACTCTCCAGATGGAGTAATCAACTGGGAAGGGAATATACCAGTGGAAATGTCCTACCGACTGATAGATGGACGCACACTGACAGTCCCAATGGACACGGCACGCTCCATCTTGGAGTTGGGACTTCTACATCATGAGGAGTTTGCGATCTGCCGGTACCATTCACAGGACAGGAAGGTAAAGGACAGAATCAACGTGTGGCTGACACCGGCCGGCGAGAAACTCCGCGCCAAGATGGAACGGGAAGCCGCCGAGGAAGAAGCAGCGAAGAAGCTGGAGCGCCAACTCGAAGGATCGCTCCGCATGGCGCAGGCTCCCAAGACGCCAGACGCCCCGCCGCCCCTGATCGTTCCCAGCGGACCCGTAGCCATGCCCAAGCCCCAGGCGGCGCCCGCCGAGATTCCCGCGCCTCTCGGCCCCCTTTACTCCCGTCTCGCCGCGGACACCAAGCAACTCCTTACTGTCTACTCCGAAGTCACCAAGCACGCTGAATCTCTTGGCATTCCTTCTGGGGTGGTTCGTTCGGTGATGCTGTCGGCCTACATTTCACTGAATCAGAGAGGGGGCCGGGCGGCATGATGGACGCTCAGCAATTCCTGCGCGATGTCGCGTCCCACCGGATGGAGGTGCTCCTGGACAACGGAGTGTACCGACATCTCAAGTTCAGGAACACGCCCCCGAATTCCTGGAATCAGTGGTTCGAACTCGTGACGTGGCCAGGGAGTCTCGCCATTCATGGGGACATGGGCTCATGGACATTCTCCCGGACCCCGGACATGTTCGACTTCTTCCGATCATCAGACCAGTTGCGCATCAATGCCTCGTACTGGTGTGAGAAGGTGCAAGCCGAAAGTCGCTTCGGTGGACCGTCCATGAAATTCAATGCCCACACGTTCGAGGCGAACATCCGTTCCAGCCTGGAGGGCTATAGCCTATCGGATGAGGACAAGGCAACAGTACTTGAAGGGCTGAAAGAAGAAGTCTTCGGAGAAGATCACGAGGAGACCGCGCGTCAAGCGCTTGAAAGCTTCAGGGCGCTTCGGGGATTTCATTTCACATATTGCTACGAGATTCAAGGTCGAGGATACACGTTTCATTTCCTCTGGTGCCTCTACGCCATCGTCTGGGGTATTCAGCAGTACGACCGCATCAAGGCCGGCCAGCCAGAAAGCGGGGCTGCATGACGGTGAATCCCCTGCCATGCGTGGCGCAGACGATCAAGGATGCCCCCGGTCTGGACTGGATCTATGTCTATTGGTCCGACGTGGAGCCGGGGAAAGGCCACGTCACAATCACCTGTTACGGGTCCGCGTGGTGCGCATACTTCGGCGGGATGCCCGGCGATACGATCAGGCAATTCTTTCAACGCGCGGACACTTCGTACCTCGTGACAAAACTCGGCATCACCCCCCAGTTGAAGCAGACCAAGCAGCACGCCAATTACCTCGCCAAGATCATTGACGCGGTGAAGGCTTCCCTCGCGGAGAAGCAGGAAGATGCCGCATGACACCCCCCATCCCCCGAATACTCTCCACTGAAGAAAACGAAGAGCGCGACATCCGCCTTCTGGCGATGATCATGCTTTACGAACTCCAAGTCGAATTGAAATTGAAGGCGGAAGATCAGGAGCTTGTATCTTGAGCGAACACAACCATGAAATATGGGAACGCTTCCTGCAACTCGTGGAGGACATCCGGTCCATCTGCGATAAGTATCACGCTGGAATCTACGCGAGACCCGGATATATGGAAGTGAGATTCCAGTTGGATGCCGCCAAGCCATCCATTGCGGCCGGGGAAATCTTGATGATCAGTCCCGGACAATGTATGTACACCCATCCTGAGGAAACCCATGCCCCAGGAGAATAAGCCCAACTTCAAGGACCCGGTGGCATGGGTGGTTCTCATCATGGCCTTGGCGTTTCTTCGGTGGGTTGTTTATCGGTGGTTTCCGATTGGATAACGCATATGTCGCAGAACTCCAAAATCAAAGAGGAAAGAATCAGGCTCGAGAGAGCCTACATGGATGCCCATTCACGGTACATTCGAGATCCTACTGAGAAGAACCGAAAGCGGATGGATGAGACTGCCAAGGACGTAAACGAGTACTATCAATCCCATGTCACAGAACAGTAAAATTCAGTGGACAGAAGACACGTGGAATCCGGTGCTCGGCTGTTCCAAGATCTCGCCGGGATGCAAACACTGCTATGCCATTAATCACGTACACCGGATGGCTGGCAATCCAAACCCGAAGATCCGGGAGGCCAATGAGGGGCTGACGGTCATCCAGGGAGGCGAACCAAACTGGACAGGTAAAGTGCGGCTGATCCCCGAGAGGCTGGAGATCCCACTGCGGAAGCGCAAGCCGACGCGCTACTTCGTAAACTCGCTGAGCGATCTATTCCACGAGGAACTCTCCTATGCCGATATTGCAAGCGTGTTCGGATCGATGGGCCTCTCCAGCCAGCATACCTTTCAGATCCTGACGAAGCGCTCTGGACGTATGCTCGAATGGTTCGAACAAGGTGGCCCGCGTAAAAGCGACAGCCCCCAGTACGACATGGCCGGTTGCGCCGCCAGCGCGCTCGCAAGGCGCACGCTGATCAATATGGGGGAGTTGTCGGAGGACGAATTCACCCAATCCGAAAATCACTGGATTGACCGGTACCCTTGGCTCCATGCAAGCGGCCCGATGATGTTATGGCCGCTTCCCAACGTCTGGCTCGGCGTCTCAGTCGAGTCCCGCGACTACCTCCACAGGATCGACCATCTGCGGAGAACACCCGCCGCAGTGCGTTTCCTGAGCCTGGAGCCGTTACTGGAAGATCTGGGAAATATTGGCGATTACCTCAAGAACCGCTGCCCTGAGTGCGGCAGGTTTTGGAAGCGCGGCTGGCGCGATTGCCCGAACGGTATAGGATGCAACGGACGCCCGAGCGGCGGAATTGACTGGGTGATTGTCGGCGGGGAGTCGGGCAAGGGAGCGTCGCCCATGCACCCCGAGTGGGTGAGGTCAATTCGCGATCAGTGCGTTGCGGCGGGCGTGCCGTTCTTTTTCAAGCAGTGGGGCAGCGCGGTACCATGGGATTGCACCGAGCAGACGCGACCAAATAGCTTCATCCTACTGCGGGACGGCAGCGTCGGTAACCTCTCGCACCTCGACCGCGATATCTATCCGAATTTCCTTCATCGCCCACAGATTATGATGCGCGCCCCCAAGAAACTCGCAGGCCGTACGCTGGACGGCAGGACATGGGATCAGATGCCGGAGGTTCACCGATGAACACAGCAGAGCCTTTCTTTGCCCGACTGAGCAAAGTTCAGAGCCATTCCACCACGCCAAGCGGCGAGGTTTACGATTCTGAGGATATGGGCTTCCATATTGGGCGGATGCATCGTGCCGGATGCCACTACCTGAAGCCCAAGAAGGGCCTGTCTCACGTGCAATTCGTGATCATCCGGGTAACCGAAGAGTTGGTGGGTATCCTCCCGAAATGTCGCCAATGTTTTCCGCCCGAGGAACGGACGGCTTACTCCAGACCGGCATCCGACGGAAACGGATTCAGTGCGGGAGTTCCGCGAGAATTGCCGAGCGCGTCTCGCAAGCTTTCGCCTGTCGGGAGACTGCTTCTAGGACCGGGGGAGAAATGAATAAACTCATCCTCCGCTATCTCCGCTATGCTGTCCACCAGATGTATGAGGTGAAATATGGCACAGCTTAATTTACAGGCGGTGGACGCGTTCAGAGTCACGCTCGCGCCACTGGCTGGCGGCAAAAACAAAAAGCTGATCATTCAGGGCGACGTGCCACCGATTGGTAGCGAGGTAACGATTCGAGAGAAGCGCTACCGGATCGTCAAGATGGAGGCCGAGCGGGTGATCGCCGTGATTCGAAAGCCATGAATAGACGCACGATTCAGTATCTCCGCTATGCTGTCCACCAGATC
>Ga0307474_10000951_pt1 | contig 20880 bp, 20 predicted proteins | sample atmos_gasesECM1C_2_FD_203312 | JGI IMG/M metagenome (GOLD analysis project Ga0307474, IMG submission 203312) | Hardwood forest soil microbial communities from Morgan-Monroe State Forest, Indiana, United States - atmos_gasesECM1C_05 | ecosystem: Environmental > Terrestrial > Soil > Temperate... | reverse complement strand
GACGAGACGGGTGGAGACACCCCACGACGTCTGCCACACGTAGTCGAGCGAGCCCGACGCGTTGGCGTACGTGATGTCGAAGGGGCGCGAGAAGTTCTGCCCGAGCTCGTGGCTCGTGCCCATCTGCAGCGCCTTGCCGTCGCCCATCATCCCCTCGCAGGTCCACGTCACCTCGGCGCCGGCGAAGCGCTCTCGGGCGGTCTTGTGGCCGGTGAGCACGGGGACGCGGAGCACGTCGACCATCGTCGAGCGGTAGACGTCGTTGAGGATCTGCAGCGCGTAGGCGCGCGCGTCGTCCTCGCCGGCGTGCGCGGTGTGGCCCTCCTGCCAGAGGAACTCCGTGGTGCGGAGGAACAGTCGCGGACGGAGCTCCCAGCGGACGACGTTGGCCCACTGGTTGAGCAGCATGGGCAGGTCGCGATGGCTCTGGATCCACTTGGAGAAGAAGCTGTTGATCACCGTCTCGCTCGTCGGCCGCACCACGAGCGGCTCCTCGAGCTCCTTGCCGCCGCCGTGGGTGACGACGGCGAGCTCGGGCGCGAAGCCCTCGACGTGCTCGGCCTCGAGCTTGAGGAAGGCCTCGGGGATGAACAGAGGGAAGTACGCGTTCTCGGCGCCGGCGTCCTTGATGCGGCGATCGAGCTCGGCCTGCATCAGCTCCCAGATGCCGTAGCCCCAGGGGCGGATGACCATGGTGCCGCGGGCGGGGCCGTTGTCGGCCATCTCGGCGCGGGCGACGACTTCTTGGTACCAGCGCGGGAAGTCTTCCTCCCGCGTCACGATCGAGCTCGCGCCGCCCTTACCCATCGGACAAGGGTAGCTGCCGGCTAGTTATCCGAATGGCGCCGGATGATCTCGATCTTCTCCGCAGTGCGGTTCGGGTCGTGGCCCGTGGTGTCGAGCAGCGCGCGACGGTCGGCCTCCGCTTCGGCTTCGGCGCCGCTGTCGGCGGCAGCGAGGCGCGCCTCGACGCCATCGGCCACGAGACGCTCGGCCTCGTCGACGAGGGATTGGACCATCTCGGCCTCGGGCACCACGCGGATGATCTTGCCGCGGATGAAGAGGTGCCCCTTCTGCTTCCCCGCCGCGATGCCGAGGTCCGCTTCGCGCGCCTCGCCGGGACCGTTGACGACGCAGCCCATCACCGCGACCTGGATCGGCAGGTTCAATTTCTCGAGCGCTTCCTGCGCCTCCTTCGCCACGGCGATCACGTCGACCTGGGCGCGCCCGCACGAGGGGCACGCGATGAGGTCGAGGCCCTTGCGCTCACGCAGCCCGAGCGACTCGAGCAGCTGGCGGCCCGCTCTCGCTTCTTCGACGGGGTCGGCCGTGAGCGAATACCGGATGGTGTCGCCGATCCCCTCGGCGAGCAGCGTGCCGATGCCGGCCGTCCCCTTGACCAGGCCGCCGGGTGGCGGGCCCGCCTCGGTCACGCCGAGGTGCAGGGGGTGGTCGAAGGTCTCCGACGCCAGCCGGTAGGCGGCGATCATGAGGGCGACCGACGAGGCCTTGACCGAGATCTTGACGTCGGTGAACCCGACCTCCTCGAAGTAGGCGAGCTCGTTCTTGGCCGACTCGACGAGCGCCTCGGGCGTGGCGCCGCCGTACTTCTTGTAGAGGTCGGGGTGGAGAGAGCCCGCGTTGACGCCGATGCGGATGGGGACGCCGCGGTCGCGGGCTTCGGCGGCGACCTGCTTGATCTCGGCCTCCTTGCGGAGGTTGCCGGGGTTGAGCCTGAGGCCTTGGACACCGGCTTCGAGCGCGGCGAGCGCCATCTCGTGGTGGAAGTGGATGTCGGCCACGATCGGCACCGGCGAGCGCGGGACGATGTGGGCGAGGCCCTCGGCCGCCGGCTCCTCGTTGCAGGTGCAGCGGACGATGTCGGCGCCGGCCGCGGCCAGCGCGTAGATCTGCGCCAGCGTGCCGTCGACGTCGGCCGTCTTGGTCGTCGTCATCGACTGCACGCTGATGGGCGCGCCGTCGCCGATCGGCACGTCGCCCACGTTGATGCGCCGCGTCGGTCGCCGGGCCGACAGGAGAGCGGACGTCAGTTCCACGTCAGTGCGGGAAGTTGATCGGGTGCGTGATGTCGAGATACATGGCTGACAGGGAGACGAAGGCCAATATCCCGATGAAGACCGCGGCGACCGGGAACAGCTTGGTGATGTCGGCCCGGTAGTACGCCTGCCCCTTCTTCGTGCGGATCCACTCGTACGCAGCGATGGCGACATGGCCGCCGTCGAGCGGGATCATCGGCAGCATGTTCAGGATCCCGAACACGATGTTGATGGCGATGAGGAGCAGCAGGACCGATTCGACATTGCTCTGCTCCGCCTGCGCACCAATGTGCGCGATGCCGATGATCGACTCGGGCCGCGGCGCGGTGGTCGGGTTGTTGGCGACCTTCGCGGCGTAGTGCGAGTTCGTCAGCTGATGCCAGAGAGAGGAGATGCCCGACGGCGAGAAGATCTGCCCGATGCCGTGCGCCTCCTGGTCCGTCACCGACCACATGGTCGAGACGGCGGCGCCGGGCGCCTGCACCGCATTGACCGAACTCATCGCCGTCGCGGGGCTGAACCCCAGGTAGCCGTGATCGGCGAGCTTGGTCCCGTCGACAACGACCCCCTTTCCGCTCGCCGGCGTCGCCTCGAGGTGGATGAGGCGGCCGTCGCGTTCGACACCGAGCGTGAGCTGCTTGCCCGTGGAGCGCTTGATGACATCGGTTGCGGCGTTGGGATTGTTGAAGGTCTTGCCGTCGATCGACACGATGACGTCGCCGGCCTTCAGTCCCGCCAGGACCGCCGGCGTCGACTTTCCGGCCCAATGCTCGACGGACGTCACCTTCACGTTGTTCGTGGGCTGGCCGAAGGTGAAGACGACGATGACCGCGAGCACGAATGCGATGAGCAGGTGCATGACGGAGCCGGCGGACGCCACGATGATGCGTTGGTGGAAGGGCTGCTGGCGATAGGCCCTGGCTTCGTCCTCTTCGGGCACCTCCTCCATGGCGGTGAAGCCCGTGATGCGGACGTACCCGCCGGCGGGGATCGCCTTGACGCCGTACTCGGTCTCGCCCCGGCGGATCGACCACAGGCGCGGTCCGAATCCCACGAAGTACTCGGTGACCTTCATGCCCGCCCATTTGGCCGTGGCGAAGTGGCCCAGTTCGTGCAGCATCACGATCGCGATGAGGATCACGATGAACAGGAGGAGGGCACCCCAGCCCAACAGCAGGAACACGGCGGTGATCACGGCCAGGCCGATCAGCAGCTGGACGACCTGGCGGCCGCTGCCCTGGATTTCGGGCTCTTCGGGCTCGTTCGCCGCCGACGGTGGGATCGCAGGCGAGTCCTGCGTGGTGAGGGTCATTGCCCTGTCAACGCTACCGTCGTCCTCAGCCGGACAGACGGCGGCCGACGATCTCGGTGGCCCTCCGGCGAGCCTCGGCATCGGCCGCCAACACCCCTTCTACCTGGTCGACGTGATCGTCCACCCAGGCCTCGAGCGTCTCCTCCACCACCTCGCCGATGCCGAGCCACGGCAGATCGCCTGAGAGAAACGCCCCGACCGCCACCTCGTTGGCGGCGCTCAGCCAGGCCGGCGCGGATCCCCCGCGACGGCCCGCGGTGTAGGCGAGGTCGATGCAGCGGAAGATCGAACGGTCGGGGGCCTCGAACGTCAACGTGCGCGGTGCCGACCAGTCGAGGGCGCCGTAGGGCGTGGCGATGCGATCGGGCCAGCCGAGCGCGTAACCGATCGGCAGCCGCATGTCGGGCACGGACAATTGGGCCAGCGTCGAGCCGTCCCGGAGCTCGACCATGGAGTGCACGACCGACTGCGGGTGCACGACGATGTCGATGCGGTCGTAGTCGATGCCGAAGAGCTCGTGCGCCTCGATGACCTCGAGCCCCTTGTTCATCAGCGTCGAGCTGTCGATGGTGATCTTCGGGCCCATCGACCACGTGGGGTGGGCCAGCGCGTCCTGCACCGTCGCGGTGCCGAGCTTGTCCGCCGGCCAGTCGCGGAAGGGACCGCCGGACGCGGTGAGGAGCAGGCGGGCCACGTCGGTCGTCCCCTGCACCGACGCCAGGCACTGGTGCACCGCACAGTGCTCCGAGTCCACCGGGACGATCTCGGCGCCCGGCGTGCTGCGCGCCTTCTGCACCACGGGGGCGCCCGCGATGAGCGACTCCTTGTTGGCCAGGGCGAGGCGCTTGCCCGCCTCGAGCGCGGCCATCGTCACCGGGAGCCCGGCGAAGCCGACGACCCCGTTGAGGACGACATCGGCCCCTCGTGCGGCGGCGACCATGCCCTCCTCGCCGACCAGGACCTCGGTGCCGGGCGGGACACCGTCGCGTACCGCCGCGTGGAGTGCGGGGTCACCGATGACGACGACGTCGGGGTGGAACTCGGTGGCCTGCGCCACGAGGACGTCGGCCGAGCGGTGCGCGGCGAGCGCGTGGATCCGGAAACGCTCGGGCTCGGCGCGGATGACGTCGAGGGCCTGCGTGCCGATAGAGCCCGAGGAGCCCAGCAGGCTGACGGAGCGCATCAGCTCAGCCGAGGTGCAGCGCTTTGACGACGAAGTACGTGGCGGGCAGGACGAAGAGGAGGCCGTCGAAGCGGTCGAGCACGCCGCCGTGCCCGGGCAGCAGCCGCCCCATGTCCTTGAGGCCGAGGTGCCGCTTGATCATCGACTGGCTGAGGTCGCCGAGCGGCGCCACGATGGCGACGACGACGCCGTAGAGCAACGCCTTGCTCACGGTCCAGGGGTGAATGAAGTGGACGACGACGACGGACACCAGGATCGCGGCGAGTGCGCCCCCGATCAGGCCCTCCCAGCTCTTGTTCGGGCTGATGGACGGCGCGAGCTGGTGCTTGCCCATGGCCGAGCCCACGAGCAGTGAGCCCACGTCGTCGGCCACCGTGACGATCACCGCCGCGAGGATGAAGGCGATGCCGTGGCGGTCGGGGAACAGGTTCGGGTTGAGCAGCAACGCCGCGAAGGATCCGAAGGCGCCGACCCACACGAAGATGAAGACCGTCGAGAGCATGCCCGAGGCGGGATCGGCGGCTGGCTCCACCCGGGCGAGGTACCAGATGAAGGAGCCCGCGACGAGGAGCACGAGGACAAGCGGCAGCGCGGCGACGCCCTTGTTGTAGGTCTCGATCATCAGCGACAGCACGGCGACGAGGCCGAGCAGCGTGGCCGGGTGGTACTGGGCACGGCGGAAGGCGGCGTAGCCCTCGGCGGTGGCGAGCAGGACGATGACGGTCGTGATGGCCAAGGTGGCCACCGTCCCGGCTGCGAAGCAGACCAGGCCGATGATGCCGAGCAGGACGCCGCTCCCGATCGCGACGCGCATGTCGCGACCGGAGGTGCCGCCCGTTGCCGGCACGTTGCCGGTGCGGGCGGCGACGGATCTCGAGGTGCGCGGGGCACGGACCTTTGGCTCGGGCGGCTCCGGCGGGCTGAGCCGGGACGCGGCGGCGGCCGAGGCCGCGGCGGTCTCCGCCGAGGCCACGCGCGGCGACACGCCGACGGGCTCGTGCTCGGGTTCGGGCTCGGGCGCCGGCGCAGGTTCGGGCGGAGCCGCCTCGGGCTCGTTCCAGGCGACAGTCTCGGGCTCCTCGCGGCGGCGCGCCCGTCGGGGCGGGGCCGAGACGCGTCGGCGAGGGCCGGTGTCGAGCTCCGGCTCGGGCTCGGCTGCGGCGACGTCGGGCTCCAAGCCGGGCTCGGGCGGGATGACGAGCGTGTCGTCGGACTCGAAGTGCCACGGCTGGCGATCGGCGTCGGCCTCCTCGCGGCGCTGTTCGTCCAGCAACGCGCCGACGGCGGGCAGGTCACCCGACAACATGGACGGTTCGAAGACGTCTTCCTGGGCCTCCCAGTCGTTGTCCTCCTCGCGCCAGGTCGGCGGCGCGACCGCTGACTCTTCGCCGGTACTGCGATCGAGGATCGCGGGGACCTGACCAGTCGGCGCGTCGTTCCAGTGCGGTAGGTCCGGGTGACCCTCCTCCACTGGGCCCGTCACCTCGCGGACGGAGTCGCCCGCGGGCTCGGCGCCGATGATGCGCACGCGCCCGGAGTGATAGCTCGTGGGCTCCTCTTCGTCTTGTTCCTTGCTCTCGGAATCCGAGAACCCTCCGAAGGAGGGGTTGAACTCGTCGTGATTGTCGGTGCCGTCAGTCATGTCGCTTGCCTCAGACCGCCATGAGCTCTTGCTCTTTGTGCGCGAGCAGCTGATCGATCAGCGCGACCTGGTCGTGCGTGATCTTCTCGAGGTCCTTCTCGACGCGCTCGAGCTCGTCGGTCGACAGGTCACCGTCTTTCTGCAGTGCCTCCAGCTCGTGTCGCCCCGCGCGGCGCAGGTTGCGAACTGCCACGCGCCCCTCCTCTGCTTTGTGCCGCACGACCTTGACCAGCTCCTTGCGGCGCTCTTCTGTTAACGGCGGGAAGGCCAGGCGGATCACGGTCCCGTCGTTCGTCGGGTTGATCCCCAGGTCCGAAGTCTGGATCGCCTTCTCGATCGCCGCCAATGAGCCCTTGTCGTACGGCGAGATGACGAGGAGCATGGCATCGGGCACGCTGAAGCCGGCCAGCTGGCGCAGCGGGGTGGGCGTGCCGTAGTAGTCGACGAGCAACGGCTCGACGAGCGCCGAGGAGGCACGTCCGGTCCGGACGCCGCCCATCTCGTGGCGAACATGTTCGATGGCCTTTCCCATCTTTTCCCTGGTGTCGTCCTTGACCAGGGCGGCGAGGTCCTCGTCCATCAACGGACCAGCGTACCGATCCGCTCACCACTGAGGGCTCGACCGATATTCCCCTGGATCATGAGGTCGAAGACCCGGATGGGCAGGTTGTTGTCCTTGCAGAAGGTGATGGCGGTGAGGTCCATGACCCGCAGGTCGTGGTTGATCACGTCCATGAAGGAGATCTCGTCGTAACGGGTGGCGTCCGGGTGGAGCTTGGGATCTGCGCTGTAGACACCGTCGACGCCCGAGTGGGTCCCCTTGCAGAGCAGCTCGGCACCGATTTCCGCCGCCCGGAGTGCAGCGGGTGTGTCCGTCGTGAAAAACGGGTTCCCCATGCCCGCGGCGAAAATGACGATGCGGCCCTTCTCGAGGTGGCGGATCGCCCGCCGGCGGATGTAGGGCTCGGCGACCTCGGCCATGGAGAGGGCGGTCAGCACCCTCGTCGGCTGGTCCTGCTGCTCGAGCGCGTCCTGGAGGGCGAGGGCGTTGATGACCGTGCCGAGCATGCCCATGTAGTCCGACGTGGCGCGGTCCATGCCGCTCGACTCGCCGGTCGTGCCCCGCCAGATGTTGCCGCCGCCGACGACGACGGCGAGCTCGAGGCCCCCGGCGTCCATGGCCTTGGCCATCTCCTGGGCCATCCGCTCGACAGTGGCGGTATCGATCGTCTCGTCGGACGCGGCGGAGGCCAAGGCCTCCCCCGACATCTTGAGAACAATGCGGCGCGTCTCTCCCACGACCCTCAGCGTCAGGCGCCGACGACGACCTGGGCGAAGGCCACGATGCGCGCCGAGCCGAGCATGCCCGCGATCGTCTGTTTCTCGTCCCGGACGTAGGACTGGTCGAGGAGCACGCGCTCCTTGAACCAGCCGTTCATCCGGCCGTCGACGATCTTGGCGAGCGCGGCCTCCGGCTTGCCTTCGTTGCGCGAGATCGTCTCGAGCGTGGCCCGCTCGGTCGCGACCTCGTCGGCGGGCACGTCGTCGCGGCTCAGGTAGGCAGGCTTGGCGAACGCGATGTGCACGGCGATGTCGTGGGCCAGCTCCTCCGTGCCGCCCTCGATCACGACGCCGACGGCGTTGACCCCGCGGCCGGCCTGTTGGTGGAGGTACGTGTCGACCACCTGACCGCTGTCGGCGACCAAGCGGCGCACCCGGCCGACTGAGATGTTCTCCTTGAGCGTCGAGCGCAGATTGTCGATCTCGTCGTCGAGCTCGCTCACGGCGTCCTCGCCCTTGCCCGCGACGAGCGCGGCCAGCTCGTCGGCCAGCGCGACGAACTCCGCCGACTTCGCGACGAAGTCGGTCTCGCAGCGCAGCTCGACCACGGCGGCGGCGTCCCCGGAGCGCACGGCGGCCACGGCGCCCTCGGAGGCCTCGCGGTCTGCACGCTTGGCGGCGCCGGCCTTGCCCTGTTCACGCAGGAGCTGTGCCGCCTTCTCGATGTCGCCGTCGGTCTCGTCAAGGGCCTTCTTGCAGTCGAGCATGCCCGCGCCGGTCATCTGGCGCAGCGTCGAGACATCCTTGGCGCTGTAGTTGGCCACGGTCACGCCACCTCGACGGGCTCTTGGGTGACCTGCTGCGGTGCCCGGCGTGGGCGCGGGCTGGGCGGGGTGCCCTCCTCGGCCGGCGGCGGCGCCATCTGGCGGCGGTGCTCGGCGATGAAACGGCCTTCGGCCACGGCATCGGCGATCACCCGGCACATGAGGGAACCCGAGCGGATGGCGTCGTCGTTCCCGGGGATCACGTAGTCGATGACGTCGGGGTCGCAGTTCGTGTCGACCACGGCCACGACGGGCAGGCCGAGCTTGCGCGCCTCGGTGACCGCGATGTGCTCCTTCTTCGTGTCGATGACGAAGACGGCGCTCGGCAACCGGTCCAGATCGGCGATGCCGCCGAGGTTCCGGGTCAGCTTCTCGAGCTCGCGGGTGTGCTGCAGCGCCTCCCGTTTCGGCATGCCGTCGAAGTCGCCGGCCGCCTGCATGGCACGCAGCTCGCGCATGCGGCCCACGCGGCCCGACACGGTGGCGAAGTTGGTCAGCATGCCGCCGAGCCAGCGCTGGTTGACATAGGGCATCCCGCAGGCCTCGGCGTACTCGGCGACCGGCCCCTGGGTCTGCTTCTTCGTGCCGACGAAGAGCACGGTGCCGCCGCCGGCGACGAGGTCGCGCACGTACGAGTAGGCGGACTCGACGCCGTTCAGCGTCTTACGCAGGTCGATGAGATAGATCCCGTTGCGCTCACCCAGGATGTAGCGCTTCATCTTCGGGTTCCATCGCCGCGTCTGGTGGCCGAAGTGGACTCCGGCCTCCAGAAGCTGTCGCATGGAAACGACGGCCATATAGAGGTTCCTCCAGTCGGTTGCTCCCCTGACACCGCGCCGCCCGAAGGGCGGCGACCGTGGAACGCGCCAGGTGATGATGGTCGGTGCTGCAGCCCACCGCCGTGGCGGGCCTGGACACTTTAGCCGCTGGGCGCACAGCCGGCCCTCAGGCCCTCGGATGGGTCCCTTCGTAGACCGAGCGCAGCCGCTCCTTGCTCACGTGCGTGTACACCTGGGTGGTCGCCAGGCTCGAGTGGCCGAGCAGCTCCTGGACGACGCGCAGGTCGGCGCCGCCGTCGAGCAGGTGGGTGGCGTAGGTGTGGCGCAGGGCGTGGGGGTGGGTCGGCGAGGCGGCGCGGCGGTCGAGGATCCGGCGCACGTCGCGGGGCCCGAGGCGGGAGCCGCGCCGGTTGACGAACACGGCCTCGGGCGGGCCGTCCATTTCGGCGCGGCCGTGCTCGAGCCAGTCGCGCAACGCGGCGGCGGCCGGCTCGTGGATCGGCAGGCGCCGCTGCTTGGAGCCCTTACCCAGGACGGTGACCGTGCGGCCGCGCAGGTCGACGTCGTCGCGGTCGAGCCCGCAGAGCTCCGAGACGCGCAGCCCGGCGGCGTAGAGCAGTTCGAGCACGGCGTGGTCGCGCCGGTCGAGCGGTGTCGCGGCGGGCTCGTCGAGCAGCGTCGCCAGCTCGCCCTGCGACAGGACGCGGGGCAGCCGCCCGCCGCCGGCCGGAGCCCGTAGGGACCGGGCCGGGTCGGCGCCGATGCGACCCTGCCGGAATTGCCAGGAGAAGTAACAACGCAACGCCGCCGCCTTGCGGGCGATGGTCGCACGGGCCAACTTCCTCGTGCCGAGCGAGGCGAGGTAGCGACGCAGGTGCAGGCGGTCGACGCCGGCCGGGCCGTCGACGTCGCTGCGGCCCATCCACTCGGCGAACGCCCCGACGTCGCTCGTGTACGCCTTGCGCGTGGCCGGCGCCCGGCCGCTCAACCAGGCCGAGAACCCCGAGAGGTCCCACTCGTCCGACACGGGCTCCACGGTACTGCCCCCCTTGCGGCAATCCTGGGAACTAACGTCACGGCGAACCTTCCGGGGGGTCCGTATGGTTCTTGGAAACGGAGGGACGATGGCCTCGAAATTCGATCGACGCACGCTGCTGGCGGGCAGCGCTGCCGCCGCCGCGGGGTTGGCGGGAGCGTCCGCAATCGGATGGGACGACATCGCGGGAGCCGCCACCAACGGCCCGGGCCGCAACGGCGTCACCAAGGCGACCCCGAAGAAGGGCGGGACGCTCGTTTTCGGCGTCGACGCCGAGGAGCAGGGGTTCGACCCGACGCAGGGCCGTTTCGACGAGGTCGGCGTGATGTACGCGCGCACCGTGTTCGACCCGCTGACGATCGTGCTCACCAACGGTGACTGGGCGCCGTACCTGGCCGAGTCGGTTGTGCCCAACGCCTCGTTCACGGCGTGGGAGATCACGTTGCGGCCCAACGTCAAGTTCCACGACGGCACGGCCTGTGACGGCGCCGCGCTGGTGACGAACCTCCAGGCGCAGTCCAAATCGCTCCTGACCGGCATCGTGATCAACCCGACGCTGCAGTCGATCGCCCAGACCGGGCCGCTCGCCGCCACCATCACCTTCAAGCAGCCGTGGGTGCCGTTCCCCTATTACCTCGCCGGCGGCATCGGCGGGCAGATCGCCTACGTCGTCGCGCCCTCGATGCTGTCCAATCCCAACGGCACGTCGCACCCGGTCGGCACCGGACCCTTCGTGTTCAAGGAGTGGGTCCCCAACGACCACTTCACCGCGACGGCCAACCCGAACTACTGGCGCAAGGGCCTGCCCTACCTGTCGCAGATCACGTTCAAGCCCATCCCCGACGAATCGGCGCGGGCCGAGGCGCTCAAGTCCGGCACCATCGACCTCATGATCACGGACACGCCGCAGATCATCACGCAGTTCCGCGGCAACCGGAGCTACTCGTACATCGACGACAGCACGCACGTCGCGGGCGAGCCCGACATGAACTGCATCCAGCTCAACTGCCTGGCCAAGCCCTTCAACGACCCCAGCGTCCGGCTGGCGGCCGCGCAGGCGGTCAACCGGAACCAGTACGTGCGCGTCATCGACGAGAACGTGCTGCCGGTGAGCAACGGCCTCTTCGTCCCGGGCTCGCAGTACTACTCGACCACCAGCTACCCCAGCTACAACCCCGGCAACGCCAAGAAGCTGGTGTCGGCCGCGGCGAGGAAGAACGGCGGCCCGATCTCCTTCACCTACGGCTCGACCAACTCGCCGGCCGCGCTGCGCGCCGCCCAGTACCTGGAGCAGGCGTGGAAAGCGGTCGGGTTCCAGGTCAGCACGAACATCGTCCAGCAGAACCAGACGATCAACAACGCCCTGGCCGGCAAGTACCAGGCGCTCGGGTGGCGGCAGTTCGGCGCGGTGGACCCTGACCTCAACTACATCTTCTGGAGCACGACGACGGTCAGCTCGGGGTCCCTGTCCATCAACATGGCCCGCAACGCGGACTCCACCATCGAGTCGGCGCTCCTGGCGGGGCGCCAGGGCACCGAGAAGAGCGTCCGCCAGGCGGCGTACAAGACGGTCAACAAGCGCCTCGCCGTGGACCTGCCCTACCTGTGGACGGACCGGGCGGTCTGGGCCGTCATCGGCAACCCCAAGGTCCAGAACTTCAACAACCCCACGTCACCACAGGGGCAGTCCGCCTTTGGCATGATCGGTGGGTCGATCTGGCCAACCCAGATCTGGATCAGCTGAGTACCGAGTGGAGGTTCGTGAGCGGTCGCATCCTGGTCGTCGAGGACGATGAGCGCATCAGATCGTCCATGCGCCTGGCCCTGGAGGGCGAGGGCTACGAGGTAAGGGACGCCGCCAGCGGCGAGGAAGGCCTCGACCTCTTCGCCGAGGCGCCAACCGACGTTGCGCTCATAGACCTCATGCTGCCCGGCATGGACGGGTTCGAATGCTGCCGCGCCCTGCGACGTAGCAGCGCGGTGCCGATCATCATCGTGACGGCGCGCTCGGACACCCACGACGTCGTGGCCGGCCTGGAGGCGGGGGCGGACGACTACGTCACCAAGCCGTTCGTGGCCAAGGAGCTGGCGGCGCGGATCCGGGCGCTGCTGCGCCGGGCGCGGCCGGCCGAGGAGGAGCCCGGCGCGCTCACGTTCGGTGACCTCCAGCTGCTCCCCGAGCAGGGCGTGCTGCGCCGGCTCAACGGTGAGGAGGTCCACTGCACGCGCACCGAGTTCCGGTTGCTGTGCGAGCTGGCGGCGTCGCCCAACAAGGTGCTGAGCCGCGAGCAGCTGCTCGACCGGGTCTGGGGCTACGACTACTTCGGCGACGGGCGCCTCGTCGACGTGCACATCCGGCGCCTGCGCACCAAGGTCGAGGCGGACCCGGCGGTGCCTCAGCACATCCTCACCGTCAGGGGCATGGGCTACAAGCTGGTCCCCTGACGTGAAGCTGGGCATCGGCGCCCGCATCACGGCCGTCTTCGGCCTCGGGGCGCTGGTGCTGTCGGTCCTGCTGGGCGGGATCGCGTACTTCACCGTCCGCCACTTCCTGCTCGCGGGCCGCGAGTCGGCCGCGCAGACGCAGGCGTTCTCGAACGCCTCGCTCGTGCGCACCTCGTTGGAGGGGGGCGACACGAACTACTTGGGGCTGCTCGGGCAGATCGACGCGGGTACCGGCGCGCACTCGGTGCTCTACCACCGGTCCAAGGCCTACGGGTCCTCGCTGTCGGTCAACGCGTCCTCGATCCCGCCCCAGCTGCGCAAGGAGGTCCTGGGCGGCACGCCGGCCACGCAGACCTACCGGACCGCAGCCGGGACGGCGGAGATCGCGGTCGGCCTGCCGGTCCCGGCGGTGCACGCGGCCTACTTCGAGGTGTTCGACCTGTCCGACCTCGACCACACCATGAACGTGCTGGGCCTGACCCTCTTCGTGGCCGGCGCCGTCACGACGTTGCTCGGCGTCGCACTCGGCCGTTTCGCGAGCCGGCGGCTGCTGCGGCCGCTCTCCGACGTCACCTCGGCGGCGGGCGCCATCGCCGGGGGCGAGCTCGACACGCGGCTCGACATCGAGGCGGCGGACCCCGACCTGGTCGGGCTGACCGCCTCGTTCAACGCGATGGTCGACCAGCTCCAGGTGCGCATCGAACGCGAGGCGCGGTTCAACTCCGACGTGAGCCACGAGCTGCGCTCCCCGCTGACGACGCTCTCGGCCGCGGTCGGGGTGCTCGAGACGGACCGCGACCGGCTCCCCGCCCGGTCGCAGCGGGCCCTCCAGCTCCTGAGCGACGACCTGCGGCGCTTCCAACGGATGGTGAGCGACCTGCTCGAGATGTCCCGCGCCGACGCCGGATCCGTCGACGTCTTCCTGGAAGAGGTCAACGTCTCCGAGCTGGTGCAGCGCTCGGTAGAGACCGGGATCGGGCACATGGACAGCCGCCAGCACGCCGCGCCCGACGTGGTCGTCGACCCGGAGGTGGAGCAGTGGCGGGTCGGAGTCGACAAGCGGCGCTTCGAGCGCGTCCTGGTGAACCTGATGGAGAATGCCGACCACTACGGCGGCGGGGTGACCACGATCGCCGTGGGACCGGGACCCGATCCGGGGGCGGCCTCGGGTTTCGCGGGCCGGCTGGTGGAGGTCACCGTCGACGACGCCGGGCCGGGCATCGACCCGGCGGAGCGCACCAAGGTGTTCGAGCGCTTCTACCGCGGCTCGGCCTCGGGGCGGCGCGGCACCGGCACGGGCACCGGTCTCGGGCTCGCGCTGGTGGCCGAGCACATGCACGTGATGCACGGCGACGTGCGTGTCGAGTCGTCGCCCGACGGCGGGGCGCGGTTCGTCCTGTCGCTGCCGGTGCTGTCGAACGACGACAAGGACGGCGTCGACGACACGAGTGAGCAACTCGTCGCCGAGACAGGAGTGGACGCGTGACCGCGTGCGATCGTGGTCGGGCGCGACTGCGGCTGCGGGTGCCGCGGTTGGCGGCGCTCGGCATCCTGCCGCTGGCGGCGCTCGCCGCCGGGTGCGCCGTTCCCACGCAGGGGTCGCCGAGCGCCATTCCCTCGGCGCGGGTGCCGTTCCATCTGCTCGACCCGCACCCTCCCACAACCACGACGACGCAGCCGAAGCCGTCGGCATACGTCGGCGTCAAGGTGTATTTCCTCAACACGAACGCCAACAACGCGCTGACCCCGACCGACAGGCTCGTGAGCGCGCCGGCACAGCTGCCCGCCATCATCACGGCGCTGGTGACCGGACCGAGCAGCGGCGATTCCGCGGCGGGGCTCATCACGGCGATCCCGAGCGACGTCGTCGTGATCTCCGCCGCCGCGACCTCTCAGAACGTCGTCACGGTGAACTTCAGCACGGCCTTCGGCCAGATCACCGGCACCGCGACCGAGCAGGCGGTCGCACAGGTCGTGACCACCGTGGTTGACAACACCAGCCCCGGGACCGGGGTTGTCTTCGAGATAAACGGCACGCACACCAGCGTCCCGATCGCCAACGGCTCGCTGGTGGCCGGGCCGGTCTACCTCCTCAACGTCATTCCCTGAGGAGCTGTTCAGCCGGCGTTCTCGACGTCGTGGCGCCACGGGACACGCGGCGCACCCGACCACAGGTGCTCGAGGTCGTAGTAGTCGCGCGTCTCCTGCAGGAACACGTGCACGATGAAATCGCCGTAGTCCATGAGCACCCACGTCGCGTCCTGCTGTCCCTCGACGCGGAGCGGTGCGAGACCGTGCGCGTCCTTCACCCTGCGCTCGATCTCCTCGACCAGCGTGCGCACGTGGCGCGTGTTCTGCGCGCTGGTGATGACGAAGGCGTCGACGACACCGAACAGCTCCCCCATGGCGAGCACGACGGTGTCGCGGCCAAGTTTGGCGTCAGCCGACTCCGCGGCGGTCGCCACGGCGGGAGGCAGCTGGACTCCGACGTCCAACCCTTGCCTCAATGGAGCACGTCCAGGATCCCAACCGTGAGCCCGAAGGCTCCCACAAGGATGGAACACGCGGCGATGGTCCAACGCTGTTGTGACCGACGGGCCAGTTTGAGCTCGGCGCGACGGTCCGCCCTGCGCTGTGCACGGATGGGCGACGCTCCCACGCGGGGACTGTCCGACAGCTCCGTCCACCCGGCCGGCATGGCGCTCATCTACCGACAGCGTACATACCGCGACGGTGGATGCAATGGATTACCTCGGCGGGGACGAGATCGTCGACCGGCTCGCCGGCCGCGAGCCTGTCACGGACCTCCGAGCTCGACACCTCGACCTGGGGCCCGTCGATCCGCACCGCCCGCCAGCCGGGCGGCACGGCGGTCGTGTCGCCCGTCGGCCGGGATACAACCGCCAGGGTGACCAGGGCGGCGAGGTCCGCGGCGCGGTGCCAGGTCCCGAGCTCCCCGACCAGGTCAGCCCCGACGACGAGGAAGAGCTCCACGGGCCGGGCACCGGCAAGAGCCAGCAGCTCCTCCGCCGTGTCCACCGAGTAGCTGGGGCCGCCCCGGTCGATCTCGAGCCGGCTCGCCTCCGCCCCGGGGATCTCCCGGGCCAGCGCCTCCGCGAGGGCGAAGCGGTCCTCGGCCGGGGAGACGGCGCGCTGGCCGGACTTCTGCCAGGGGTCGTTGGCCACCACGAGGAGGAGGCGGTCGAGCCCGAGCTGCTGCATCACGGCGCGGCCGGCGGCGACGTGCCCGACGTGCGGTGGGTCGAAGGTCCCCCCGAGGATCCCGACCCGCTCGGGTCGCTCAGGTCCCGGCAAGCTCGGCGATCACCGGCGCCAGTGCGTCCATCTCGGCCTCGTGGACGACGATGTAGCTGAAGCCGAGTTCCTCGCGCCGCTTGCGCAAGGTCTCCGCGATCTCCGACGCGGTGCCGATGAGGGCCAGCGGCGCGGCGCGCAGTTGGTCGGGTGTCAGGTCGAAGAGCGGCGCCAGCGACTCGACGACCTCGTCCGCATTCGGCACGACCTGCACCGCTGCCGTCCAGCACTGCAGCTCGAGGTCGTCGGCGCGCTCCCCCGCCGCCTCGCGGGCCCAGCGCACGCGGTCGTGGTAGCGGTCGAGGATCGACTCCGCCGCGACCTCCGGGCCGATGTAGCCGGCCGCGAGGCTCGGCACCACGCTGACGATGCTGGCGTACCGCCCGGCCAGGGTGAGGATGCGCCGTCCCCCACCCCCGATGACGAGGGGCGGGCCGCCGGGCGTCACCGGCTCGGGGAAGCCCTTCGCGCCGGGGACCTCGTAGTGCTCGCCGCTGAACGTCGCGGTGCCGGTCTGCCACAGGCTCCGCATGATCTCGAGGCTCTCCGCCAGTCGCGCGATGCGCACCGACGGACGGTCCATCGGGATCCCGGACTGCTCGTAGTCGGCCGTCAGCCACCCCGCGCCCAGGCCGAACTCGAAGCGGCCGCCGGTCACGACGTCGAGCGTGGCGGCCTCGCGGGCCGCGAGCACCGGATGGCGGAAGTCGTTGTCGAGGACCAGGGAGCCGACACGCAAGGTCGTCGTCGCCTCCGCTGCGACCGTGCACGCCACCATGGGTGCCCACTGCTCGTCGAGATGGTCGGGGAGGTAGAGCGTCGAGTAGCCCATGTCCTCGCATTTGCGCGCAAAGTCGCGCCAGGCACCCGGGGATGCGGCGCCCGAAGCCTGCATGGCAAAGCGGAAGGCGGCCATGAGCGGGGATCCTACGGCGTTAACCTGTTGCGGTGACGAGCCCCCCCGAGCCTGCCTCCTGGAGCGCCGCGTCCTGGCGGAAGTTCCCCGCCGCACAACAGCCCGACTGGCCCGACGCCGACGCGCTGAAGAAGGCCGAGGCGCGCCTGTCCGCGCTACCGCCGCTCGTGTTCGCCGGCGAGGCGCGCCACCTCACCCGCGACCTCGCCGAGGTGGCGAACGGGCAGGCCTTCCTCCTGCAGGCCGGCGACTGCGCCGAGTCGTTCGTGGACTTCTCCGCCGACTCCATCCGGGACAAGCTCAAGATCATCCTGCAGATGGCGGTCGCGCTGACCTACGCCGCCGGCGTGCCGGTGGTGAAGGTGGGCCGCATCGCGGGGCAGTTCGCCAAGCCGCGTTCGACGGACACCGAGACGGTGGGCGACGTCGCGTTGGGGTCGTTCCGCGGCCACATGGTCAACGACGACGCGTTCGACGCCGAAGCGCGCCGGCCCGACCCCGAGCGGCTGATCGCGGCCTACCAACAGTCAGCCTCGACGCTCAACCTGCTGCGTGCGTTCACCAAGGGAGGGTTCGCCGACCTCTCGCAGGTGCACCTGTGGAACCAGCAGTTCGTGGCGTCGTCGACCGAAGGCCAGCGCTACGAGCGCATCGCGTCAGAGATCGACCGCGCGTTGCGGTTCATGGCCGCCTGCGGAATCGACCTGGGCGCAGAGCAAGGGTTGCACCAGGTGGACTTCTTCACCAGTCACGAGGCCCTGATCCTCCCCTACGAGGAATGCCTGACCCGCGTCGACTCCCTGACCGGCGACCCGTACGACTGCTCGGCCCACATGGTCTGGATCGGTGACCGCACCCGCCAGCTCGACGGGGCCCACGTCGAATTCTTCCGGGGCATCTGCAACCCGGTGGGCTGCAAGATCGGCCCGACCTGCACGCCCGAGGAGCTGGCCGGCCTGTGCGAGCGGCTGAACCCCGACCGCCAGCCGGGGCGCCTGACGCTCATCGTCCGGTTGGGCGCGGACAGGGTCGAAGAATTGCTCCCGCCCCTGGTCCGGGCCGTCGAGGCCGAGGGCCACCCGGTCATCTGGGCCTGCGACCCCATGCACGGCAACACCTTCACGAGCGCAGGCGGCCGCAAGACGCGGCGCTTCGACGTCATCCTGTCCGAGTTGCGCTCGTTCTTCGCCGTCCACCGCGACGAGGGCACCTGGCCCGGCGGGGTGCACATCGAGCTGACCGGTGACGACGTCACCGAGTGCCTCGGCGGTTCCGAGGAGATTCTCGAGGGCGACCTCGGGGTGCGTTACACCACGACCTGCGACCCGCGGCTCAACGGCCGCCAGTCACTCGACCTCGCCTTCCAAGTGGCGGAGTTCCTGAGAAGTTGAAGGGGGAAAGCACAGTTTTGATCCGTCGACTCGTCCTCGCCATCCTGGCGGCCGCGCTGCCAGTGGTGGCTGTGGTCGCATCGTCCGTCCTCCCCTCCGCCGCACCCCCCGCCGCTGCAAGCTCGAACGTCAACGCGTACTGGCTCGTGGCCAGTGACGGCGGCATCTTCTCCTTCGGTGGCGCGCAGTACTACGGCTCGACCGGGGGCACGGTGCTGAACAAGCCCGTGGTGGGCATGGCCGCGACCAGCGACGGCGCGGGGTACTGGTTGGTCGCCTCGGACGGCGGCATCTTCAACTACGGGGACGCACACTTCTTCGGGAGCACCGGTGCGATGCGGCTCAACCAGCCCGTGGTGGGCATGGCGGCGACGCCCGACGGTGGCGGGTACTGGCTCGTCGCCTCGGACGGGGGCATCTTCTCCTACGGCGACGCGCACTTTTACGGCAGCACGGGCGCGATGCGCCTCAACCAACCGGTGGTCGGGATGGCGGCAACCGGCGACGGTGGTGGGTACTGGCTCGTCGCGGCGGACGGCGGGATCTTCGCGTACGGCGATGCACAGTTCTTCGGCAGCACGGGCTCGATGCATCTCAACAAGCCGATCATCAGCATGCTGCCCGGGCCGAACGGTCTCGGCTACTTCCTCGTCGCCTCGGACGGCGGCATGTTCAGCTACGGCAACACCAACTTCTACGGCTCGTTGGGCGGGGTACCCATCCGTCACCCGATCGTCGCCGCCACCACGACACCTTCCGCTAACGGCTATTGGATGACCGACGGGACGGGGCTCGTGTCCAATTTCGGCTCGGCCCAGTATTTCGGCTCCGCACCGTCCCCACTGTTCAGACCGATCGTCGGCATGGCCGAGGCCCCGGGAAGCGGCGGCTTCTTCGGAGAGTCTTTCCCCTCGGGCGCCTACGGCTACGACATCAGCACGTTCCAGTGCAACAGCTTCCCGACCGGAGCCCACACCATCGGCATCGTGCAGGTCGACGGCGCGTCATCCGCTGCCGCCAACCCGTGCATGGCGGCCGAAGCGTCGTGGGCGGGGGGCGGCCTCAACCTGTACACCTTCTTGAACTACGAGGCCTCCTCCACCAACGAACCCGGCTGCAACGGCGACCAGGCCTGTAACGCCGGGTACCAGGCGGGCGTCCATGCCTACAACGACGCCGTCGCCGCCGGGGTGGACGCTGCTGTGCCATGGTGGCTCGACGTCGAGAACAATCCCATCTCGTCGTGGTCGACGAGCACCCAGGAGAACGCGAACTTCGTCCAGGGTGCGCTGAACGCGCTCCACGAGACCGAGGGTGTCGCCGATGTCGGCATCTACGCCAGCCCGGCGGTCTACAACAGCATCGTCGGCGACTACACCCCGTCCGTGCCCTTCTGGATGGCGGACTACCTCGGTTCGCCCAGCGGGCCGGGCACGTGCGCCGACTACGCCAATTGGGTGGCCAAGGGCTACCAGTTCCCGGGCCCGCCGGAGATCGTGCAGTACAACAGCGAGCAGTTCGACGAGGACTACGCCTGCTAGTTGCCGCTCGAACGCCGCCACTCGGCCAACGCGTGACGTAGCGAAGCTGCGTTCTGGCCGGCGGTTACCGCAGCATCCAGCACGACATCCGCGTCGTCCAGCGCCACCCATTCGGCCCGGGCGCGCGCGACGTGGTCCCAGTCGAGCTCGTACCAGCCCGGGATACCGCGCTGCCTGCCCTCGATGCGGCTGCGGTGCAGCGCGGGGTCCGAGCACAGCGTCATGATCACGAAACTCGGTGCACCTTCCTCCTCGGCCACGGCCCGGCATCCCGCGACGTCCGGCGCACGCGCGACACCGTCCAGCACGACCGGCTGGCCGCGGCGCAGCTGCGCCCGGGCCAAGGCGCAGAGGATCGACCAGCCGACGCCACGGTGGCCGCGCAGACCCATCGCGTCGAGCGTCTCCTGGAGCTCCGGATAGGGGCGCAAGCCGCTCATCGCCCAGTCGTGAGCGAGCACGGGTGCGCCGAGCTCGTTCGCGGCGACGTCGGCCATCGTCGACTTGCCGGTACCCGGTACACCGGTGACGAGCACGAGGAGCGGGCTGGGAACGGAACCGCTCACGCCGACCGGGCGCCGCCTTCTCGCCGGTCCGACTCCCTGTTGCCTCGTCGCATCGGACGCAGGCTAACGAGCACAGGGCTTCAGAGCTTTCCCCGCCACCAACATCGTACACCGGAGAGGGGGGCTTCCCACAAGGGCCTCGGGTGTGCTGACAATGCTCGGCCGTGGTTTCGGCCAGTCATGAAATCCTGACGACCTCCGCGGGCAGAGGGAGCTGATCGGTCTTGCACACGATGAACGCCAACCGCTACGTGCTCGGCTTCGAGCAGGCCGACGGGACACAGACCGCGATCGTCGGCGGCAAGGGCGCGCAGCTGGGCGAGCTCTCTCGGATCGACGGTGTCCGCGTGCCGGCCGGCTTCTGCGTGACGACGGACGCCTTTCGGCGGATCATGGCGCAGGCGCCGTCGATCGACGGTCAGCTCGATCGGCTATCGCGCCTGCAGCCGGACGACCGCGAGGCGATACGTGTGCTCAGCGCGGAGATCCGCCGCGGCCTCGACGGGATCGCGATCCCTGAGGATCTGGCGTCGGCGATCACGCGCGCGGTTGCCCGGCACGGCGAACACGCTCCCTACGCCGTGCGATCCAG
>Ga0307474_10000950_pt1 | contig 20885 bp, 20 predicted proteins | sample atmos_gasesECM1C_2_FD_203312 | JGI IMG/M metagenome (GOLD analysis project Ga0307474, IMG submission 203312) | Hardwood forest soil microbial communities from Morgan-Monroe State Forest, Indiana, United States - atmos_gasesECM1C_05 | ecosystem: Environmental > Terrestrial > Soil > Temperate... | reverse complement strand
GTCGGTGAAAGATGGCACCGCGTATCCCGCCGTGCTGCTCACCACCGGCGTCACCGATCCGCGTGTCGCACCGTTTCACTTGGGTAAAATGACCGCGCGACTGCAAGCCGCCACCACGTCCGGAAAACCCATTTTGCTGCGCGTCGACTACGACGCGGGCCACGGCATCGGCTCAACCCGCGCGCAGCAGGACCGCGAAGCGGCCGACACCTATGCGTTCTTGTTGTGGCAGCTTCGCGGCAAGGCTTAAATGCAGAAAGGATCGCGATTCGGGCATTCAGGACAGGCCTTGGATAAATGGGACAAGGTCGAGATCCTGCTGGTTGAGGACAATCTCTCGGACGCCGAACTGACCGTGCGGGCATTGCGTAGCATTGGCGCGACCCAAAAAATATTGCGCCTCTCGGATGGCGTCGAAGCGCTCGATTTCATTTTTCGCAAAGGCAGGTTTTCCGACCGTGACCAGGCGCTGCCGAAGCTGATTCTGCTGGATCTTAAAATGCCGCGAGTTGGCGGAATCGAGTTTCTCCACAGATTGCGCGAAGACGCCGCCACCAAGAACATCGTGGCCGCGATGCTCACATCCTTCACGAAGGATCAACTGCCCGCCGACATCCAAGATCTCAATGTGCACGACTACTTGCTGAAGCCCGTGAATCCGGAGCGCCTCATCGAGTTGGTGAGGCACGCCGGATTGGTTCGCACGCAAAACCCTTAGGGCTTCAGTGCCGCGTAGGCCTCTTTCTGGAAATTCTGCGTAGCGGCAATACCCGGCATGCGCGGCGCCTTGCCCGAACGCTGCGCCATTTGGTTCATCAGCGACAGCAGTCGCGGCGAGGAGAACACCCATCGCAGCAACGTTTCCGCGACGCGCGAGTCCCCCTTTGCGCCGCTCCCGGGAATAGCCTGGGGCGGCAGCGTTTGCTGCAGCCACACCATCACGGACTGCTGAGAGGGATCAGCCTGCCACCAACCGCCAAAGAGGCCCGGCCAGCCAAACGCGCCTTGCCGTCCCGCTCCCATCCAGGCGTTACGTTTTGCATCGTCAATCACGGATAGTCCGAGGCCGAACCCCTGCCCCATAAAGAAGGGGATGCCGAATTGCAGATTTCGCCGCTGCGCCGGCGTCAACCGATTGGTGGTCATCAATCGGATGGATTCTTCCGAGAGCACCCGCGTGCCCTCCAACTCGCCGCCCTGGAGCAGCATGCGCGCAAAGGCGAGGTAGTCATCCGCGGTTGAGACCAGCCCTTGTCCGCCGGCGCTGAAAGATGGCGGCGCTGGATCCATGAAGCCCGGCAGATCGACCGGCGCGAAATTTCCGGGCGCCGATGAGCGGTAGAGAACCGCGGCGCGATCGCGCTTTTCCGGTGGAATCCAAAAATCGGTATCGGCCATCTTCAAGGGATCGAACAGCAGTTGCTGCATCGCTGCTCGCGTACCCAAGCCCGTCGCCCGGCCGACGATGACGCCGAGAAGATCGGTCGCGTGGCTGTAATTGAACCGCTCTCCGGGTGCGTAGCTCAAGGGCAGCGAGGCCAGCGTTTTCACCCACTCATCGGGCGTGCGTGCGCTGTCGAATTCGAATCCGAATCTCTCTTTCAGCGCCTGCGCAAGCGGGCCCCGCGCCGTGAAACTGTAGGCAAGACCGGCGCGGTGGGTCATCAGGTCCTCAATGGTGATGGCGCGCGGCGCCGGATAGGTGTCCTGCAATGACCCATCAGGCCGGCGCAACACCTGCATCGCCGCGAATTCAGGCGCCCACCGGGTGATGGGATCCTCGAGCCGCAACACGCCGCGCTCCCTCAAAATCATCGCCGCCGCGGTCGTCACCGGCTTGCTCATGGAGGCGATGCGAAAGATCGTATTGCGCTCGACCGGCAGCCGCGTCTCGATATTGCGCAGTCCCACCGCATCGACCTGCAGCAACTCACCGCGCCGCCAAACGAGGCACATGACGCCGGGAATGTCGCCGGTGGCAACGGCATGCTGGGCGGGAGCGGCAATGCGCGCGGCGAGGCTCATCGGATTGGGCATGATCTTCCTTTAGGTTCACTCAATGAGCAGTAACCCGCGCTTCTTCTGGGCGGCGGCATCGACCGTGTTCATTGCCTCGTACAGCCGATCCGACCTGACCAGCCACGGGCCGTATTTTTTATTGACGTCGAGCACGAGAACCAGGTCTTCGTGGTTGAGGTAGGCGGCGATGGGTGAGTGATGGCCGCCGCCCGTGGCGAATAGCGGGCCACGGGAGAAATTGATGACATAGCGGCGCGCCGGGTCATTCACGTGATTCAGTTGCTCGCGGAAAGCCGCCAAATCCAAGTCGCGCAGCACCGTGACCTTTCTTTGCAGCTTCTGTCGGGCTATCTGCGCCAGTTGATCGAGGGTGAGACCTTCGGGCAGATACCCCATGACGGTGGAGAAGCCCGAGTCTTGCAAAACGCTCTCTTGGTTCCCCGGTTGCTTGCGCGAGTGCAGTACATTGGCGAGGCTCGCAGGACCACAGACACTGCCATTTTGCTGAAATTCAATGTCAGCTTGGTAGGCAGCCGCGACCGGCAGCGCCCAGGCTTTCTGGAGCAGTGCTGGGTCTTGGTAATCGCGGGTCTCTTTGATGGAGACAACGCGAGTCGAGTCGGCGTGTCCTTTCGACACCAACATCGGGAGAACGACCGCAGACCCGCCGATCAAGAGAGCGGCTACCGCTGCCCCTAAAACAATCTTGCGGGTCCATGCCATTTGGCTTAAGGCCCCGCAGGGCTCTGCAAATTGCGCACCATCTTCAATACCATTGCACGGGGAAGGAACGGGACCATTCGGGCCGTGCGGTGATTTCCCTTGCCGGTAATGACGACGCGTCGGTTGTCGCGAAAGCCTTTATAGCCCGCTTGCGCCACGGGCATAGAGTCCATGACCGCGGCCGTTTGGCCGAATCGTGTGGCGCCCGTTCCCGCACGCGCGCGAAACTGGCTCTTGGTCGCTCCGGGGCATAGGCAGCTGACGTGCACGCCCGTGTTGCGCGCCTCTTCCCACAGCGCCTCGGAGAACGACAAAACAAATGCCTTGGACGCATAGTAGATCGCCATAAAGGGTCCCGGGACGAAGGCAGCCATGGAGGCGACGTTCAAGACGCCGCCGCGCTTTCGAGCGAGCATCTGCGCCCAATAAATTTGGGTCAATTCCACCAACGCGCGGTCATTCAAGTCAATCATGCCCAGCTGCAACTCGAGACTCGAGCCGGCGAACGCCCCGGTCTTGCCAAATCCGGCATTGTTGACGAGCACATCGACCTCGAGGCCTGCTGCTTTGATCGCTTCAGCCAGGCGGGTTCCCCCGCCTCGTTCAGACAAATCGACGGTAAATACGTTGGCCTGCACCGCATAGGATTTAGACAGACGAGCAGCGACCTCCTGCAATGCCGCCGCGCTGCGAGCGGCCAGGATCAGATCGTAGCCATCCTTCGCAAAACATTCCGCCAGATCCACGCCGATCCCCATGGATGCGCCTGTTACCAGCGCTGTCTGCCCTGCTCCGGGTTTCTGGTTGCTCATAGTTGTTTTTCCCCGTCGTGTCGCTGAGGTTCTTTGTTAGTCTAGACCCAAATGCCGAACCTGAAGCACAGGCTTTTTTCGCGCTCCAGTAACTCCATCGAAAAATGCAGTTTCCCGTGAGGATCGCAGGCAAGTTGTAACCCATCCCCGGTGCGCGCGCAAAGAGCGGCCGCGCCGGAGCTTCATTTCCCCGGCAATATGGGTATGCGGCTCCTCTAAATTGGGTAGGTCCTCTGATTCGCCGATCTCTCGAGCAGACCATGATTTCCAGCGGTTGGTTTGCACGGGAGATTGCACATGTCCAGGTATTTGATCGAACGAGAGTTCCCAGACGGTCTTCACATCCCGCTCGATGAGAGCGGCGCCCAATTATGCCGAAACGTCATCGATAGCAACGCGGAAGACGGGGTCACCTGGCTGCACTCCTACGTAACTCCCGACCGCAAACGCACCTTCTGTCTTTACGACGGACCGACGCCCGAGGCGGTGCGGCGCGCCGCCGTTCGCAGCCAATTGCCCATCACGCAAATCACCGAGGTTCGTGTCCTCGATCCGTACTTCTATCAATAGAGCTTTCCTGTCCACTCGCCTACAAGCCAATCCCAAGGGAGATCATCGATGAAGATTACTGGCCGTTTGATATTAACCATGTTGTCTCTATCCGTTCCTTTCTTAGCCCTCGCCGGGGAGTCCCCACCGCATGCGGCGCTCGCCGCCGGATTCGCACAGGCCACGCCCTGCGTCAGCGGCCCGGATTTCGGCGCGATGGGCGTGCACTTTGTATTGGGCTCGCGAATCACAGCCGGGACTCTCAACGCAACCGAACCCGAAGCGCTGATCTATGAACCGCAACCGAACGGTTCCTTTCGCTTGGTCGGGGTCGAATTCATCATTCTTGCCAGCGTGTGGCAATCCCAGATTCCGCAAGGGAGCACCGCCACCCCGGTATTGGAAGGGCATTTGATGAACTACGTTGCATTCCCGAATCGCTACGGCTTACCTGCATTTTACGAAATGCATGTCTGGGCCTGGGAGCAAAATCCCGTCGGCAGCTTTGCGGACTGGAACACGCAGGTGTCCTGCGATCAGCAGCCTACCGGCTGAGGAGCGATCAGCTCATTGACCTTGATCCGGCATCTGGTGCGATTGTCATCCAGGTGTCCGGATCGAGGGCAAGACGGCCGGCGAGCGGGCCGCGCGCCACGACACATCCCCTGCGTCACCTCTAAAGATGTAGGGTGGCCATCAACCAAACCGTTCTCAACGGCGCCGGCGACGCCAAACCGGCGAAGTTCGGAGCGACCGACGGGCTCGCGAAATCTTCACTCAGACTATTATTGATATTCTTGACCAGTCCGATCAGGCTCCAATGGCCATTTGCGCCGGCCACACCCAGCGATAGATCCAAGGGCCGGTAGGGAGCCGAGGGGAAGGTGTCTCCCTGTTGGTTATACATCGATCCGCGATAACGAAAGTGTGCCGCGGCCACCAGGTTGAGGGAGGCCGTGATTGGCCTCTGGTAGTCCGCGACCGCCGTTCCATTCCAGGTGGGTGACTGCGTGGCTCGACACACGTGACAGGTGATGGTCGGAACCAACACCGCGTCCTCGGCAGTCCTGGTTTCCGTCGCATAGGCGTAGGTCACGGCTGCGGCGAGCCGCAGCTCCCGACTGACCTGCCACGCCGTTTCGATCTCAAACCCATTCGACCGTGCCGGCAGATTTTCCGTGATAAAACCTGCTGCGGCGCCGGTAAACAGGGTGTCCTGGAAATTAGTGATGACCGTCTGGAAGATCGACGCGTTGATGCGAAGGCTGTGATTGAAGAGGGTGGACTTGATGCCCGCCTCGACCGTCTGGGCGACTTCCGATTTGATGCGCGAATCGACTGCCGGGTCGGCGAACACGGGGTAGGCATTGGTGTTCGTTTCAACATATCCCCCCGTCTTGGTACCGTGTCCATAGGCGACGTACAGCATCTCGTTGCTGGAAGGCGAAAACTGCAGGTTTGCGTTGCCGTCCAGGAACGAATCCGAGAAGGGTAGCGCGGTTGTCGGGAATGGCGGATTGGCGAGCGTGTTCCAGATCGTCAGCGGCGCGGCATTGGTACGGCCGAAGAGCGTATCTTTTCGCTCATCCGAATAGCGCAGACCGGTGGTCAGGCGCCATTGATCGCCCCAGTGCCAGGTGGCGGATGCGAATGCCGATTTCGAATCGGTCTTTTCCTTGAAATCGTTCGTAAAAGGACCGTTGTACAGTTGTCCCGCGATGGGTGTTCCGGGCGGCCAGTCCGGCACCCCCCAGTCCTGATGTTCGATCGAGTGCCAGTCGCTGTGAAACAAGAAGGCGCCCACGATGTAGTCGACCGTTTGCCCTGTCGGCGAGGCGAGACGCAGTTCCTGGGTAAATTGTTGGTAGTTCTCCAATCGAATGAAATCGGTCCACGGCTCGGGCGAGAAATCGAAGTCATCGTCGTAGTCAAGGTTATAGTCGATACGTGAGGTCTGGGACACGAGCGAGTACCGGCCCAGATCCCACTGAAGCTTCAAGTTGTAAAAATTTATCTCGCTGATGTGGGTTGATTCACCGGTCCTTGTCAGACTTGTAAACACGTCCTCTTGGTCGTTGAGCACTCCCTCGCCGTAAATCGGATTGAGATTCGGATCGACGATCTGATACGGAGTACCGAGACGCTTATTGTCGCTATGCTGATACGATGCAGAGGCCGTGAAGGCCTCCCACGGATGTAAAACGGCGGTTGTGCGGGACGCAAAGTCGTCGTCAAGGGGCACCGATCGGCCGGTGGCCGTATTCTTGACCCATCCCGCGGTATCGTTGTAGTGGATGGCTTCCCGGACGGCGAATGTCGGTGTGAACGGCAAATCAAAGCCCAGATCGTAGGTCTGCCCGCCGTCCGAGAATTCTCGCGCCACTCGCGCGTCGGCGTCATACTCCGCGCCGGGCTGTCGCGTGATCAGGCTAATCGCACCGAGGCTAGTGTTCTTGCCGAGCAACGTGCTGTCGGTGCCCTTTATCAATTCAGCCCGGTCTAAATCGAAGAAAGCGCTGGAATACAGGCGTGCCTTGGCCAGGAACATGCCGTCCATGAACAGCCCGATCGACTCCTCGAACGCCTGCGATCTCGCGGGCGAGCCCAGGCCGCGGAAAGTCAGAGCCATTCCGTCATCGGGCGCCCGGGAGAAAACCATACCGGGGACGTAATCGGCGATTTGAAACAAATTCCGTACGTTGGCTCTCGACATCTCATCCGCCGATACCGTATGGATTGTCAACGGAACATCTTGGGACGATTCCGCGCGCTTTTGCGCGGTGACGGTGATTTCCTCGAGTTGATCCCCGTCGGGTGAGCCATGGGCGGATCCAATGGCGCCCAACAGCAAGGGAATGACCAACAGCTCCGTGCACTTGCCCGTTGGAAGTCTCACCCGGTATCCCCGTCCTGGTTTTTAGTTCTCTCGAAGCTACTATAACCAGCGAGCCGGCAGTGGGGCGGCCAATCGGCGCGAACCTCATCAATCCCTCATAAAAGCGGGCCTCTGCACGAAGAAAACGCACGCGACCGCCAGCAGCGAGATGATGGCGCCGCAGAGAAAGCCGCTACGGATGCCGCCCGATAGCGCGTCGACGGGTGCGAGCCCGCGCGCCGCCAGCGTGGTGGTCCGTGCCGACATCAATGCCACGAACAGCGCGACTCCGGCCGCACCGGCGACCTGCTGAATGGTGCCGATAACGGCGCTGCCGTGCGAGTAGAGGCTTGGCTTCACCGATGACAAGCTGACGGTGAATAGCGGCGTAAATAGGCAGGCAAAGCCGACGCTCATCACCACATGTCCGGCGAGGATGTAGCCGACCCGGGTGGTCGGACTGAGCAGTGTCATCGCCCACAGCACGCTACTAACGACGACGACGCCGGGAACCAGCAGCCTGATCGGGCCCACTTTGTCATATAAACGTCCGACATGGGGGCCAAGCAAACCCATCAGCAAACCTCCCGGCAGCAGCAACAATCCGGTTTGAAGGGTACTGAGCCCGAGCACGTTCTGCAGATAGATCGGAAGCAGGATGATGGTGCCGAACAGCGCCATCATCATGATTGCCATGAGGATCACCGACACAGTGAAATTATGCGAGTCGAAGGTACGCAGGTCGAGCAGCGGGTAGCCCTTTGTTTGATGCGATATCTGCCGCAAGATGAACGCCGCCAAGAACACGGCGCCGACCGCAATCCAGATTCCGGTCGGCAGCGTTCCCGGCGTCGCGGGAACACCAATATTACTGAGTCCATAGACGAGGCCGCCAAACGCGAAGCCCGACAGAATTACGGAGACCCCATCAAGCGGCGCACGGTGCGGTGTCGTCACGTTCTGGATGCGGCGCGCACCCAGCGCCAGTGCGCCGAGCGAGATGGGAAGCACCAAGAGAAACATCCAACGCCAGCTGAGATAGTTGAGGATGGCTCCCGAGATGCTGGGGCCAATGGCGGGCGCCACCGATATGACAGTGGAAATAAAGCCCATCGTCTTACCGCGGGTTTCCGGGGGCGCCAGCGTCATCACAGTGGTCATCAGCAGCGGCATCATGATCGCCGTCCCGGACGCCTGAATGATGCGTGCGAGGATCAGCACCTCGAGATTGGATGCCAGACTGGCGATCAACGTGCCCAGAGTGAACAACGACATCGCCAAGACGAAGATTGGCCGCGTGTTCATCCTCTGTAGCAAGAACCCGGTGACCGGAATGACCACCGACACGGTGAGGAGAAATGCCGTGGTCAACCATTGCACGGCGCCGGCCGTGACATCGAGGTCGCGCATGAGCCGTGGGATGGCCACGGCCATGAACGTCTCGTTGAGAATCACAACGAAAGTGGCGACCAGCAGGAGATTGATGACGAGCCGGTTGCGTCCCGCGGTGTCGGCGGCCGGAGGGGCGACGACAATGTCTGGGGGCTGGTTGCTGCTGCCCGCCGAATCGTTAGACTGCATCGTGAGCGCCGCGCTCGACATCAAACTTCTTTGTCTGAGTTTTTGAAGCGACCAGTCGCCATGCGCGCTCGATCAAATCCGGCAGGGCGCGTTTCTCAACCGTCGCGAAACGCACGAGAATCCAGGGGTAATCCCGATAGTGATCAGTAATAAAGAAGGCGTCCGGAGCGGATTGCATCAGAATCTCGCGGCCCATAAAGTCGGTGCGCAGAACGAGACAGTCCAAGTCCTGATGCACTCGTGCGATTAGCTTGCCCCCGACCTTGAGCGCCGGAGTCCCATATGAAGTGCCTTCTTTCACTCCCGGCAGTGTAAGCGCAATTTTGCGAATGTCGCCGAATGTCGTCGCGGCAGCCTTTTGGGCACCGCCCGGCGAGCGTGATGGGGTGCGGCGTTTGCGCGGAGTTGTCACGGGTGGCAGAGGTAGGGCTATTTCACTGCGAAACAGAGCATAACGGCCCGGGGTGCTGCCTTGCAAATCTTCCCTGTCGGCCAGGCCGCTCAGGAACTCTGGTCTAATCGCGGCTCATTGCCGCGCCATTACGAAGCGCGAATCCTTCTGCGACCATCTACCTTCCAGCGGCGTCGCGGCGCATGTGTAGTCCGCTGCGACATTGGTGGTTGCCACCTTGAGCGCATCCCTACACTGCTCCAGGCTCGGATACGCCGCCACGGTTTGGGAACCGCCGGAGTGTAACTGCGCCACCAGAATGAACACCATGGACTTCATACGATCCCCTCCATTGCGTTTACTTCGTTCTCGCGGGCGTTTGGATAAATCACCCGAATCCACATGAACGTATCGATCAAGTCGCCAATCGACTACCCTTGAGCGCGGCGTCTGGCGGGCGTGCGAACAGGCAGGACTTCTGCCGCAATTCTGGACATGTGCAGCCGCCACCCGACACCGGGCAACGTCGCGAGTGGAGTTGTGGTCCATCTCACCAAGGGACCGTTACTGCTGCGCTGCATACAGCACCCCTATCTCAAAGCACCTATAAGGAATGATCCTGAACCGTGAGCGATGGTCCTGCGATCTGCGAACCGCCGCAACGCCGTCGCTGCGAAATCATGCCGCCCGTCGCAGCTTATAAAACGTTATGTCACGACCGCTCTGGAGAGGAGCGCGATTCGATGCGAGCAGTTTACGACGGCGGCAGAAGATCCGCGCCGTGCCGCAACGCTAGTTGAACGGTCGTAAAATAGCGCCAAACAGCGATGTCCTAGGGTTGGCCGCCGCCGCCGGACGAGCCATAAATCTGCCCGGCTCATACGCGCCATCTCCGGCTGTTAAGCGACGCGGCGCTCTCCCGCCGTCATCGTCGGGACGCACATCATCGACCGGACTGAAGACAGGAGCCGCGCCAACAGGGCAGCCGCCGGGACGTTCGCTGTCGCAGCCGGGTGTAATCTGCGAATCTGTCTCATCGGGCCAGTCACTTTCGTTATCATTGTCAGCCCATGCAAGCCAACAACCCTAAAGGCGTTTGTCTCATCATCGGCGCGGGTGATGGACTTGGGGGCGCGATCGCCAAGGCGTTCGCCCGGGAGGGCCATCCGGTCTGCATCACGCGGCGCGCCCGCAACCTCGAGCAACTCGAGGCGTTGGCCCGCGAAATCCGCGATCAAGGCGGCATCGCGCACGCATTTGGAGTCGATGCGCGCACCGAGGCCGAGATGATCGCCCTGTTCGATGGCATCGAATCGCGAATCGGGCCGCTCGAGGTGGTGGTGTTCAACATCGGCGCCAACGTGCGCTTCGGCCTGGTGGAAACGACGGCGCGGGTTTTCACCAAGGTGTGGGAGATGGCCTGTTTCGCGGGCTTTCTTGCCGGACGCGAAGCAGCGCGCGTGATGGAACCGCGCGGGCGCGGATCGATTCTGTTCACCGGCGCGACCGCCTCGCTGCGTGGACGCGAAGGTTTCGCGGCGTTTGCGGCCGCCAAGGCCGGACTGCGCGCGATCGCGCAGAGCGCCTCGCGCGAGCTGGCCCCCAAAGGCATTCACGTGGCGCATGTCGTGGTGGACGGCGCCATCGACGGCGTTTTTACGCGCTCCAATCTCGCCGATGTGGAAACTTTATTATCCGATGACCGGATCCTCAAGCCCGACCAAATCGCCGCCAACTACGTCTGGCTGCATGGCCAGCAACGCTCGGCATGGACACACGAGTTGGACCTGCGTCCCTGGACAGAGCACTGGTGAGGGCCAACTCATGAGCAAAACGATCGATTTTATTTTCGACTTCGCCAGCCCGAACGCCTATCTCGCCTGGCAGGTGCTGCCCGGCATCGCGGCCCGAACCAACGCGCACGTGAATCTCGTTCCCTGCCTGCTCGGCGGTCTGTTCAAGCTGACGGGGAACCACGCTCCAATGACTGCCTTCGGCAACGTGAAGGGTAAACTCGAATACGAACGCCTCGAAACACAGCGCTTCATCGCCAAGCACAATCTCGGCGCCTTTCGCCTCAATCCGCATTTCCCGGTCAACACGCTCCTGATCATGCGCGGCTTGCTGGCCGCCCGGCGCGCAAACGCAGGCGAGGCCTACTTCGAGGCGGTCCTCAAGGCGATGTGGGAAGAGGGACAAAAGATGGACGATCCGGCCGTGGTCGCGGCCGTGCTCGGCGCCTCGGGCCTCGACGCCAAGGCCATCCTCGAGTCCGCTCAAGATCCCGCCGTCAAGGCGGAACTCGCGGCCAATACAAATGCCGCCGCCGCGCGCGGCGCCTTCGGCATCCCGACTTTCTTCATAGGCGATCAAATGTTCTTCGGTAAGGAGCGCTTGGGGCAAGTGGAGGAAGAGCTCAGCTAAAGCCCTCATTGTCTGGAAAGAAACGAACATCGGGAGATCCATTGCAAAACTCACGCAGAAGTTTTCTCACCAACGCGTCCCTGGGTGTGGTCGGCGCCGCCATCGGAGCGTACGACACGGCCCAGGCACAGAGCGGCATACCCGCCGCCGCGACCCCCCCCGGCGCACCCTCGGCATTCGCTACCTCGCCGCCGGTGGGGCCCGAAGTTTCCGCGGCGACCTTTGTGGAAGCTGAAAAATTGATGCAGGTCCAATTGAGCCCACGGGAAGCTCGTGATGCCGCCGGCAGTTGGCGAGAGGCCATGGCGCCGCTGTATGAGCGGCGCACCGGGCCCAAAAAGATACAGCTGGAGGCGGCGCTTGCGCCGGCTTCGCGCTGGGAACCCGGTCAATACGGGCCGGACCGCGGGCGAAACCGATTTGTCCGCAGCAAGATTGCCGAGCATCCGCTGCCGGCTCGCGATTCAGACATCGCTTTTGCATCCGTGAGCCAACTGTCGCACTGGATCGAGACGCGGCAACTCTCTTCAGAGCGGCTCACCCAAATCTATCTGGCGCGGTTGCAGCGCTTCGATCCCAAGCTTAAGTGTGTCATCACGCTGACGCCTGAGCTGGCGCTCAAGCAGGCAAAAGCCGCCGATGCCGAGATTGCGGCCGGAAAGTATCGCGGACCCTTGCATGGCATCCCCTGGGGCGCAAAGGATTTGCTCGATACGGCGGGCATCCCGACAACTTACGGCGCGGAACCCTTCAAGAATCGCAGACCTCAAGCGGATGCCGCGGTGGTTCGACGGCTGCATGGAACCGGCGCCGTGCTGGTCGCCAAGCTGAGTTTAGGAGCGCTGGCGCTCAACGATATCTGGTTCGGCGGACAGACCCTGAATCCGTGGCTGCTCGAGGAAGGATCTTCCGGATCAAGCGCCGGTCCGGGCGCCGCCACGGCCGCGGGTCTGGTGGGTTTTGCCGTGGGCAGCGAAACTGGCGGCAGCATCGTGGCGCCGAGCATGCGCTGCGGCGTCACCGGGTTGCGGCCGACGTATGGACGCGTACCGCGCACCGGCGCGATGACTCTGTGCTGGTCGCTCGACAAGCTTGGGCCCATGGCGCGCAGTGTCGAAGACACGATGCTGGTCTTGCGTGCCATCTCGGGGCCGGACAAAACGGACGTCGCTTGTGTACCGAGCACGCTGGACTATGACGCGCTTGCGCCGATCACAGGATTGCGGGTCGGCTATTTTCCGGCGTGGATGAAGCAAGCCACCGACGTGGACCGTGCGGCGCTCGATACTGTGCGAAAACTGGGAGCGACCGCCACCGAGGTGTCGATCCCCGACTGGCCTTATGATTCTCTGAACGTGATTCTATTCGCCGAGGCGGCTGCAGCCTTCGAAGAGTTGACCTTGGACGGCGGCGTGAATCAGCTCAAGATGCAGGTTCCCGATGCGTGGCCCAATATTTTTCGGCAATCCAGATTTCTCTCCGCGGTCGATTTCGTTCAATGCGATCGATTGCGGCGCAAAGTGGCCATCGAGATGGCGCGAGTCTTTTCTGAAGTCGATTTGTTACTGGTGCCGTCGCTTCAGGATGAAATTCTGGTCATCACCAACGCCACCGGGCATCCTTCGCTAACGCTGCGCGCGGGGTTTGTCGAGGTCTCCGAGGCGCGCAGTGATTGGGCGCCCGATCCCGCGCATCCCCTGCCTAAGTTCAGTCCGCCACGCCGCGTACCGCACGGGGTCACCTTGATCGGACGCCTGTTCGACGAAGGCACTATTGCGCGAGTCGGACTGGCTCTTGAGCAAGCGTTTGGCGTCGCGGCGATGAGGCCGGCAGGGTTCGACGCATAGACGCACCGGTTCAGATTGAGTCTCAGATTTCCGTCCAAGCCTTGAGCAGTCCGTGATAGTGCGCCGTCAGGCGCACCAGAGATTCCGGATCGGCGCCCGTTTGTGTCAGGCGCTGGATGCTGCCGTCGAGTTCGAACAACTGCGCTCGCCGCGCGTCTTCGCGAATCAGGCTCTGAATCCAAAACACGCTGGCGAGGCGCTCACCGCGCGTGATCGCATTCACGCGATGCCGCGAAGTCGAGGAGTAAACGATCAGATCCCCCGCCGCGAATTTTGCGCTTTGGCTGCCGAAATCGCTTTCGACCACCAACTCGCCGCCGTCATAGCTTTGCGGCTCCGCGAGAAACAATGTCGCCGACAAGTCGGTGCGCAATTTCTGGGGGCTACCGGGGATCATGCGCACCGATCCATCGACATGGGTGCCGAAATACATTCCCTCGCCATAGCGATTGAACATCGGCGGATAGACCTTGTTGGGCAGCACCGCGCTGATGAACAGCGCGTTGCGCTCGAGCTGCGTCAGAATGAAATGGCCCAGCTCGCGCGCCAGGGGACTGGCCTCGTCGAGCTGTTGATTGTGTTTCACCGCCGCACCCTGGTGGCCGGCTGTCACGCGCCCATCCGCCCACGGCGCCTTCTCGCTATTGAGCGAGGCGCGCACCGTGGCCAGTTGCTCCTCGCTCAAGATTTTCGTAATGCGCAAAAACATACGGGCTCAAGGGCTTGTCGGCGCAGCAGCGGCGGCACCGGCGGGGCTCAGGCGTGCGGCCTTGAGGCGCGCGGCAAGATTTTGCAGTGCTCGCGGCGCGCCAGCCCGAGCGATCAGTTCCGCTACGGCGCGGCGCATCGCGGCCGTGCCGCCCGCGGCGGCGCGCTCGAACCATGCAGCGGATTCATCGAAGCGACCCGACATCAGCAGCAAGCTGGCCCAGTTGTACTGACCCCGAAAATAGCCGGCCTCCGCCGAGCGTCGGTACCAATCAGCCGCGGCACCCAAGTCGCGCGCGGTGCCCCAACCTTCCTCGCAGCATCGGCCCGCCAAGTTCATCGCGCGCTCATGCTGCTGTTCGGCGGCCTTTAAATAGTAGAGATAGGCGCGCGTTCGATCTCGCATTACGCCGCGACCATCCAGGTACATGTGACCGACGTTGTATTGCGCCCACGCGTGCCCGAGATCCGCCGCCCGCTGAAAGTGCTGCGCAGCCGCCGCGGCGTCCTCTGCCGTGCCCCAACCGTTATCCAGGCACCGTCCCACCATATTGATGGCGTCGGGATCTTGGTTCAATGTTGCGCGACGAAACCACTTCAGCGCCTGAGCGGGATCCTTCGTCACTCCGGTCCCCTCGAGCAGCATCCGGCCGTAGCACACTTGCGCCTGCGGCAGACCCTCAAGCGCCGCGACGAACACCCAATCCGCGGCGCGCCGCGCATCTTGGCCGAACAACGCCTCGAGACGCGGCGTACCCATTTGCCCCAAGAGCGACATGATCGATACGGTGCTCATGGGGGGCCATCAATTAAAAACGATAACTTGCGGTGCCGATGAGCGTGCGACCCGCGGCCGGCAGCGCATGATTCTCGGCAATACCCACGTAGTAAATGCTGGTGAAGTACAGCTTGTCCGTCACGTTGTTCAAGTTCAGCTGCAGCTTGAAATGGTCATTGACTGAGTAGGAGGTCATCGCGTTGAACACCACGTACGCCGGTACGCCGGCGGTGTTTTCGGTATCCGCGTAGCGGTGGCTGACGCCGGTGAAGCCGGCGCCGACGGTCCACGCCGGCGTCGGTTCCAGCGTGGTCCAAACATTGAGGGCATCGTGCGGCGTGTTCGGAGCGTACTTGCCCAACGCGAGTGGATCGGTGGTTTCGGTAATCTTGTCCCTCAGGTGCGTGTAGTTTGCGTTCACCTCGAAGGTGTCGGTGACATAGCCGTTGATGCCGAGTTCCAGTCCCTGTACGTGCTGATCGAAGGGCGCCTGCTGCACAGTCGGATCGTCCGGATCCGAGATGCGTGCGTTGTAGACGCGCGTGTCGAACAGCGCGCCGGTCAGCTCCGCGGCGCCGTTGAACAGCTTGATCTTGCCGCCGAGCTCGAGCGTGCTGTTTTTTTCGGGCGAGAGACTTTCATCGGATGGCGCGATAATGAGGTACTCGATCGCTGGATTTTGCGACACACCATAGGATAAGTAGTAGCTCTGCGCCGCCTCCGGCTTGTAGATCACCGCCACGCGCGGGCTCACGAAGGTGTCGGTGCGCTCAAACCCCGTTCCCGAGAACACTTCGCTGAAACTCGAGTTGAAGCGGTCCCAGCGCAAACCTGCGTCGACGTCCCAGTTCGATCCTAAGGCAATGCTGTCGAGGGCATACACACTCACATCGCTGCCGCGGCCTTTCGGATTGGAATAAGGGATGAGCGGCGTGGGCGGATAGAAGAAGGGTGTCGGATTGAGCAGCGGCGTCGCTGGAATGTCGTCCAGTCCGTTTTGGAAGCGGTTCACATTGGACTGCTCCTTGCTCAACTCCAAGCCGCCCGTGAGCGCGTTGGCGTAACCGCCCACATCGAACTTCGCGGTCACATCGGTGCGGTTGATCGCCAAGCTCGTGGTACCGGCGCTGCTCGGCTGATCACGGGAAATATCGATATCTGCATAAGGTGTGCCCGGCGGCGGCGGCGCGACGAAGTCATTGCCCTGGAAAGGTCCGGTCACCAAGTATTCGAAGCCGTAGTTCGCGTAGCGCAGGCTGTCGCTCAAAGTAAGGCTGTCCGAAAAGTCGTGCTCGAAACGAATGGTGCCGATATCGGTGTTGGTACGCGTGCGGTCGTAGTTGGCGAGGGAATAGTAGCTGCTGCGGTCCACGTGCGCCGGCGCACCGTCGACGAATGGAATGCCGTAGTCCGGGAGATTGTTCTCTTCCTGCTTGAAGTAGCTGAACGTCAGGCGCGTCGGCGTATCGATTCCCAAACTCAATGTCGGCGCGACGCCGTAGCGGTGATAATGCACTTGATCGCGATCGACCACGCCATTGCTTTGGTCCATCACGGTGACCCGTGCCGCGGCGGTGGCGCTCAAGGGCAAATTGAAGTCGCCCGTGCCGCGGAAATAGTTTGCCTGGCCGCCCGAAACACTCATCGCCGCGTAAGGCGTCAAGATCGGCTGCTTGCTGATGCTGTTGATGACGCCCGACGTCGAGCCGCGGCCGAACACCGCCGAGGCCGGACCCAACAGCACCGCGATCGAATCGCTATTGAACGTATCGCGCTGATACTGGCCGATGTCGCGCACGCCATCCAGGAAGAAACTGTCGGGGATCGACAGGCCGCGCAGGTTCACCGAGTCGCCGTGCGAACCACCCTCGCCGGAATTTAGCGTGATGCCCGGAACGTTGCGCAAAGCATCTTGCACGAGAGCCAGATTTTGTTCCGCCAGTTCCTTCTGATCGACAGCGACCGTGGACTGTGAAATGTCCTGGGACGTGTGGATCGCCGTACCGGTTACTTCGATGCTTTGCAGCTTGTCATCAGCGTCCGGTGCCGCGGTGTCGGCCTGGGCGTTCGCCGAAATCAGTGCGCCGACCGCGAGGCCGGCGGCGCCGAAGGCGGCATCGGAAGGACTACGACTGGAAAGCATTGCATATCCCGAAATATTGCGGCTTGTTTCAATGCTAACACGAATCATTATTATTTACATTGCAGTTCCGTTTCGCATTCACGCCACTCCACACGGCGGATATGGCGTTTCAGCGCCTTGGTCAGTCAATTTCCGGCAGGCCGGCGGCCCGATTTAACTAAACGACGTGCGGGCTCGGCGACGGCTAGCTGTGCTTGCGCAACCCGGCAGGAATCAAGACCAGTCCGATGAGTTCGAATAGCCCATAGGCGATAAGCGCCATCAGGGCCGCCGGAATGGCGCCGGTGAGAATCGTCGGTACATCGTTCAATGACAGTCCGGACACGATGGGCGCGCCGTATCCGCCCGCCCCCACCAAGGCCGCCAGCGTCGCCGTGCCGATGCTCACGATGGTCGCCGTTTTGATTCCCGCGAGAATGGTCGGACTCGCCAGCGGCAGCACGATACGCAGCAGCACCTGCCTGCGCGTCATCCCAAAGGCGCGCGCATTTTCCACATGCTTAGGATCGACGCCGCGAATTCCGGTGAAGGTGTTGAGGACGACCGGCAGCAAACTGTACATACAGAGCGCCGCCAGGGCCGGTCTCATGCCTACGCCGAACAGCGGTATCAAAAAGCACAGCAGCGCGAGCGAGGGCACCGTTTGAATGAGGGCACTCGCGATAAGAATGCCCTGACCCGCGGCGTGAAAGCGCACGGCGATGAGCCCCAACGGAATCCCGACCAGCACCGAAAATAAGAGCGAGATGCCGACCAGCCATAAATGTTCGCGCGTGCGCTGCAGGATATTGCTCTTCAGGGACTGTGAGCGCGGGGCGTCGGAGCCTAAAAATTGGGCGGCAATTTTTGCGAAGCTCACGTGCTGAATGTCAGCCTGCGCATTCATGCCTATCATGGCCTGCTCGCTGATCGCGCCTTGCAAGCTCAAAAGCGCAGCCCAGGCGCGCGGGTGCCGCTCCCTGAATGCGCTGCGAGCCACCCATACCGCCTGATATACCGGAAAGTAACCGAGATCATCCTTGAGCACCCGCAGTTTGGATTTTTCGATCTTGGCGTCGGTGGAGTACAGGTCGATCAGGTCCACCGCGCCATCATCGATTGCCTGAAAAGTGAGGCTGTGCTCCATGCGATTGATCCGCTGCGGCGCCAAATGCAGCTTATAGGCGGCCACCATCCCCTGAAAGCCGTCCTGCCGATCCATGAATTCGTAGCTGAATGCGGCGCGAATGCGTGCTTCGACCTTGGACAGATCGCTGATGGAGTGAAGGTCGTTCTTCTGGGCGAATGACTCCTTCACCGCCAACGCATAAGTATCGTCAAATCCCAAGGGCCCCGACATCACCAGACCCATCCCCAAGAGCGCGCGCTGAATCTCATCGATCGACTTCAAGTCCGGCCGCTTCAAAATCGCTTCCGTCAGAGTCCCGGTGTAATCCGAATAGACATCGATCGCGCCGCTTTTTAACGCCTCGAACACGATCCCGGTGCTGCCCATGCCGAGCTTGCGCGTCACCGGAACTTTTGTTGCGGATTCCACGGTTTGTGCCGCGATTTCCCCCAGCACATACCCTTCAGTAAACGCCTTCGAACCGACCACGATTTGATCCGCCGCGAGCAGCGGCGCCGGCTGCAAACTCAACGCAGCCAAGAGCAATCCCACGGCCGCCGCCGGCTTCACGCCATCTCGGCAACCAGCCAGCCGCACCGCAAGCCTCATGCGACTTCGGCCGCTTCCGGCAAGGTGCGCTGCGCGTTGATGAATGCCGTCACGAAGGGATCTGCGGGCTTTTTCAGCAAATCGCGATACGTACCGGTTTGCATGATTTTTCCTTCGTGCAGCAGGGTGATCTGTTCCGCGAGAAACACCGCTTCACCAAGATCATGCGTGACCAAGAGCACCGTCTTGCCCAGGCTTTGAAAGATGGATTTCAATTCCTGCTGCAGGCTGCGGCGAATGAGCGGATCCAGCGCCGCCATGGGCTCATCGAGGAGCATCACCTGAGGATCCATCATGGCCGCGCGCATGATGGCCACGCGCTGCTGTTGGCCACCGCTCAACTCAAACGGAAACTGCGCCAACAGCTGCGCCTCGAGGCCGACGAGCTTGCGCAGGTCCTCGACGCGCGACTCGATCTTCTGTTTATTCCATCCGCGCAGCTTCGCAATCAGCGACACATTCTCGAAACCGTTGATGTGCGGGAACAGGCCTCCATCCTGGGGCACGTAGCCGATCCGATCCGCCCACTCCACGGGAGTGAAGGACAGGAGGGCGTGATCGTTGATTTTGACGTAGCCCTTATCGAAAGGAATCAATCCTAAGGTGATTCGCAGCAAGGTCGTCTTTCCCGAGCCGCTCGAACCGATCAGCGCATGCGTCGCACCCTTGGGGACATTGAGGTTGACGTCGGTCAGCACCGGCTTACCCTCAAACGTCTTGTATATATTCTGCAGCGTCAGCATGAATTGGGCGCGGGATAGGAGTGCGCTTAGGTCTGCGGCTCGACGAGGGTGCCCTGGTGATACAGAATCTTCCAGCCGCCGGCGGTTCGGCGCCAGAGCGTGGCGCGGCGCGTGACGCGCTTTCCCTGGTGCAAGGTGTAGGTAATCAGATAGTTGTCCGGGGCGATCTCCCGGCATTGGAAATCGCGTGTCAACCATTTCGACTCATCCGGGTCCGGCGCGCGGTTCTCCAGGGTTTCCAGCACGAACTCCCGGCTGTAACGCCGGCCCGAGGCACCCACTTCCCAGAAATCCGCATCGGTCATGGCCTCGTAGTCCCGGCGCGTCGTGCCGAACTCCGGATGATGGAAGATGGGTTCGCGCAGCTTCAATTCTTCGAGGACCGCGAGCAGCTCCGGCGAGGTCACCGACGCGATGCGCGGCCCGCTTGGGTTTTGCTCCTTCGACAACAGACTCTCCTTGAAGCGGTTGCGTGACGACTGCCTACGGCTATACGATCCCTGGGCGCTCTTTGCAAGTCCTCTATCGTTGCAACCCCTATCGGAGTCATTATGGATTTGGGAATCCGCGGCCGAACCGCCATCGTCTGTGCATCGAGCCAGGGTCTGGGTAAAGGTTGCGCACTCGCGTTGGCCGAGGCCGGGGTCGCGCTCGTGATCAACGGACGCAATCAGAGCCTGCTCGAGCAAACCGCCCAAGAAATCCGCAAGGCGTGGAACGTCTCCGTGACGACCGTGCTCGCCGATGTCTCCACCGCCGAAGGCCAGGCGGCGCTGCTCCAGGCCTGTCCTACACCGGACATTCTGATCAACAATAACGCCGGACCGCCGTTCAAGGATTTCCGCGAGCTTGACCGGCACGCGATTCTCAGCGGCGTGACCAACAACATGGTGACGCCCATTGAACTCATTCAAAAGGTCATCGACCCCATGGTCAACCGAGGCTTCGGCAGGATCGTCAATATCACCTCCTCCAGCGTCAAGATGCCGATCCTGGGTCTTGACCTGTCGAGCGGCGCGCGCGCCGGCCTCACCGCCTTCCTGGCGGGCGTCGCCCGCAGCGTCGCCGACAAAAACGTCACCATCAATAACCTCTTGCCAGGCAACTTCGACACGCAGCGCCTGCGCAGCAACTTAAGTTTCGCCGCCAAGCGCAATCAAGTGAGCGACGCGGAGGCCACGGCGCGTGCCATCGCCAATATCCCCGCCAGGCGATTCGGCACGGCTGCCGAGTTGGGCCAGACTTGCGCGTTCCTCTGCAGCGTGCACGCCGGATTCATGACCGGCCAGAATGTCTTGCTGGACGGCGGCGCCTATCCGGCCGCCTTCTAAAGCGGCAACGACCTAGACGCCCGCTTGAAGCGGACCGCCGAATTCCCGCATGCGGGATTGCAGATCCTTGCGGAAACGGCGGCTCAAGCGCAATTTCTGCCCGTCCTCGAGAATGACCTCGTATTCGCCCGCGCTGTCCACTTCCAGCGCGCGCACGCGGCGCAAGTTGACGATGGTCGAGCGGTGAATGCGGCAAAAAATGCGCGGATCCAGATCCCGCTCGAGCTCCGCCATGCTCCGGCGC
>Ga0307474_10000949_pt1 | contig 20885 bp, 15 predicted proteins | sample atmos_gasesECM1C_2_FD_203312 | JGI IMG/M metagenome (GOLD analysis project Ga0307474, IMG submission 203312) | Hardwood forest soil microbial communities from Morgan-Monroe State Forest, Indiana, United States - atmos_gasesECM1C_05 | ecosystem: Environmental > Terrestrial > Soil > Temperate... | reverse complement strand
CCGGTGACCCAGAGAAGCAGGTCCACGGTGCTGCCAAGCAAGCTGAGGGCAAAGTGCAAAACACCTGGGGCAAAGTAAAGGATGCGGCCAAGCCAGGCAGCGATGAAAATCGCGCTCAAAAGGAAGAGAGTGTCGATGAAGCTGAGGATCGAAAGGCTCGGTCAGAGCGAAAAGCCGGATAAGCGCTTCTAATTCCGCTCGCCGCCCCGGCAATCGCTTGGGCGGTTTTTTTTGGTCCGATCGCTGGAAACGGCTAGGTAGAAGAATCGTCTCCCGGCCGTTCCTCTGGCGGCATCTGCACCTGAATGATGTTGTTTTTTACTGCGTACAAGACGAGGTCGCGGATAGAGTGAAAACCGAGTTTTCGCATAATGTTGCTGCGATGGGTTTCAGCGGTCTTGGTACTCAGGTTGAGCACCGACGCAACCTCCTTGGAACTCTTCCCTTCCGCGAGCAATTGAATAACTTCCCGCTCCCGCGGCGTCAAACTGGGGAATTTCGGCGGCGCTCCGCGCGGAGAAACAGTGCCCTTCTCAAGAAAGCCCGCTAATACCAATTCATTGACTCGCGGCGTAAAGAACATTTGGCCCCGTTGTAGAGCATCGATGGCGGAGACCAAATCCCGTACAGCGTCTGATTTGAGCACGAACCCTCGTGCTCCCGCGTCCAGGGCCTCCCGTATCACATGGTCTGAGTCCGTGATGGTAAGGACGATAATCTTGAAGTTCGGATCATGCTGAGTCAGCTGCCGCGTGGCTGCCAGCCCGTTCAGGTTTGGCATGCCGATATCTAAAATCACAAAATCAGGCTTAAGTAGCTTCGCTTTTTCAACTGCTTCCCGGCCGTCCGACGCCTCGCCACAGATCTCCCATCCCTCCTGCGCTTGCAATAGAGCAGACAAACCGCGGCGCACAACTTCATGATCGTCGGCTATCAGAATACGAAGCTTCAACGCGCTCCTCCGAATCCCTCCCGAATCGTGACGCGGAAATAATGTCGCCGTACAACAAAGGCCCAGCCGGGCGTTCAGGTAGGCTGTAATCACTCTACTCAAATCCGACAGCTTAGGAAACAGACCAGTAGGACCTCACCATCTCTTAACCCGAAGCGTGTACTGAATATAAGCGACCGATGGGAGCGAGCAATCAGGTGTTTGCTGTATTCCAAAGTTGTGCCGCGAGTCGAGTTTGTCATGGATTTTGCGAAGACCAGGAAGTCCTTCGATGTTGCGTGTGAAAACGTTGCGGAAATGGCATCGCGGAGGAATCTATTAGAGACTTCTCGAACGAACGGCGCGAGCTTCGGAATCGGTCCTTCCGGGCGGCGCGAGCGCTTGCGCGAACTCCCAGAGGAACTGTGACGGTGATCTGAGTGTCCGTTGAATTGGATTGAATGTCGAGGAAGGGGAGATCCGCCAGAGGCCGGGCTGAGTTTAGGAGTCGACTCTAGGAGGTTACAGGCACCATCCCCCGGACTGACAGATTTCGATTTCGTTTTTCGTCCGACCCGCCGGTCCGTTTCCGGCCGATGCGCTTCTTGCCGGACGCCAGTAATTTTCTCATCTTCAGTCTGGCCTTGTGCAGTTGCGACTTAGAATTGCCGATCGAACAGGACAACTGCTCGGCGATCTCGTGGTGCTCGTAGCCTTCGACTTCATGCAAAATAAATATCGCCCGGCAGCCTTCGGGTAATTCTTTCGCCGCCTGGGTTAAGGCCACGCGGTCGACTGCGCCCATCAGCTTGTTATCGTCTCTGCCAAATTCCCGCGGCACCTGCGAGTGATCCAAAGTGGCAGGCTCGTCGAGGGAAATTTCGCGCAGATGTCGCTTGCGACGCGTCATCAGCACCGTGTTCACGACTACCCGGTAAATCCACGTCGAGAAGGCGGAGTCTCCTCGAAAACTCGGAAGTCCACGAAAAATCTGGATGAAGGCGTCTTGCGTCAGATCTTCGGCATCAGCGACATTCTTCGTCATCAAAAGGCACGTGGAATAGACCCGCCTCTTGTGCAGCTCGAAAATCGTCGCACAGGCCTGTTGGTCTCCGTCCTGGGCTCGAGAAATGAGTTCGGAGTCAGTCTTCACTTTCTTCGTTTCAGGAACCATCATTGCAGCTGAAACAGCGGAAGCGCTCACGGGAATTTCCTTTCCTGGCGCAACTGCCGTGGGCGCGCACGGCAATCAACGACAACAAGAACAATAAGATCCGGTCGCTTTCTTAGCTATGGGGTGGTACCTGTAATTACCTCAAGGGCTCACCCTAAGGCTGACGGTCGGGCAAACAATTTGGAAACAAATCTCTACTTTAAGTTTTAGTGCTCAGCGGCCGAATCAAAATCCTTCTTGAAAACCTCGTGCTCGTCTTTGTGTCCGAAATCAAGACCAAAATGCGGTTCCGATTGCGTCCCCGTGATCCTCACTGGGACCTGTGTGCCGGCCCCGTTTTTGCTGAAAAACGGATCGACAGGTTTCAGAAGAATGGATTTCCAACCACTGGTCATTTGCGACAACTTGGCCTCCAGGCGCGCTGTCCCTCGAAAATCGAAGGTGCGTCCGTCGAGGCTATAATTTCCCGCCATATCAACCTGCGTTCCCGGAATCGAGAAATGGAGCAGAGAGAAGGACAACAATCCGTCCTCTAACTTGAATATTCCTCGCAAATTAGTCGCAACCGGGTCTTGGGGATCCTCCTGCCTCGCCTTCCCCTTTCCTTGCGTACGCAGACTCAACGAATCAAGCCGTGACTGCACCTTCTCGTTCGTGAAATGCCCGCCCTGCACATCGAAGTTACCGGCCAGGTGCAAGCGATCAGCCACGTCACCTTCGCCAGGCAGCAGACTCAGGTTCGTCCGCATTTTTACTGGCCCTGTCATGACCGGAGGATCCGTCCGCACGCCGGTTTTGAGCAGATCCTCAATCTCGGCATGCTCGACAACTACATCCAGCTCGATGTCGTGTCCGCGCCGGCCTTGGATCCTCGTCACCGAGCCATTCGCCGTGAAGAATGAATGAAGCAGCTTTGCTTTCACCGGACTAAGATGGGTGTCACCGCTCGTGCCGTCCACGATGGCGTGAAACTCCGTGTGGAGTGGAACCGCGTGACCGCTCGTGGTGATCCGAAAATCCGGTGTGTCGGTGGTTCCATCGACCACGATATTGCTGAGCGTTCCCGCATACCTGCCGGTCGAGGAGAGTATTCCTCCAATGCCCTTCAACGTGCCCAGATCGGCGTTGCTGAAGGAATAATCGCCCTGCACCGGCGTGTCACGCGGATCGTCTTCTTGCCACGGGCCGAACAGACCGGTGGATTGAATATTTCCAACCGGCTTCGGATTCACCAGCGTCGCATCGAAGTGCAGAGGCTGGCCGGGTCCAATGTCCTTCATCTTCAAATTACTGATGGCGAATTCCAACGGCGCTTTGCTGGGATTGGAGTTGTTGATCAGCAGCCTCGTGTCTTCGCCAACGAACCTGTCGACGACGACCGACATCTTCCCCGCTTGCGATCTCATCTTTTTAGTAAATTCCGGACGACTTTCCTTCGGGGGCATGTTCAGTTCCATGCCCTTCAAATAGACCGTGTCTACGTGTACTTTGGAACGAAACAAGTTTCGGATGTCGGTGTGAAAGTGGAATTCCTGCAAAGTGATCAGTGGCTGCACACCCGACTCGTACGGATTCGGATCGGTGGGTCCATAGATCTTCAGACCGCTTCCCGAAACCTCGAGCCCGTGAATCACGGACACATCAAGGCTCGTCAGCTCCACCTTGCTCTGGAATCGATTCGATAAGGTCTGGATCAGGCGCGCACGGAGGATAGGTTGAGCGCGGGCAACGACCAGCCGGACAGTTACGACAGCCGCGGTCAGCAAGAGGCAGAGGACGAAAGCGATCAACCGCCATCGCCGGCCGTGCTTCGCGGTACGTTGGGTGGAAACGTGCACGATTTCCCCCTCCGCTACTAGAACGGAGTATTCGGGATAGCAAGTCAATACATCAGATTCCTGCCATGCCGGCTTCGCATTCAGGTTCGGCGCGCGGGGTGAAAACCGCGAGCTCTTAGAACTCTCGTCGTAGCGTTCTCCGCGACAGTGAAGTTATCGCTTCGCGGACTAAGCGACCGGGGTTTCAGCTGCAGAGTGAATCTGCGTGGGCATCTGAATCTGGATGATGTTGTTCTTGATGGCGTATACGACCAGATCCCGAATCGAGTGCAGACTGAGTTTTCGCATGATGTTGCTGCGATGAGTCTCAACCGTCTTCGTACTCAAGTTCAGGAGCGTTGCCACTTCCTTGGAACTCTTCCCCTCAGCCAGCAGCTGGGTGATTTCACGTTCCCGAACCGTAAGAGTAGGTAGGTTGGGTGGCTCATTGCGGGCGACCACGTGCCCTTTGTCCAGGAATCCGGCCAATACCAGGTCGTTCACTCGCGGCGTGAAGAACATGCGCTTGCTTTGCAAGGCTTCCACGGCGGAGACGAGATCGCGAGCGGCGTCGGATTTCAAAACAAAACCGCGGGCCCCAGCGTCGAGCGCCTCGCGGATGACCTGATCGGAATCGGTGATTGTAAGCACGATCACTTTGAACTGCGGATCATACTGCATGAGCTGGCGCGTGGTGTCCAAGCCGTTAAGGCTGGGCATCCCGATATCGACAATGACCACGTCGGGCTTCAGACGCTTGGCCATCTCAATCGCTTCGCGCCCGTCCGATGCCTCTCCGCAAATTTCCCAGCCTTCATGTTTCTGAAGCAACGCACACAATCCTCGACGCACGATTTCATGATCGTCGGCTAACAGGATTCGCAGTTTCATGGCAGATTGTCCTCCGGTAGCGATCTTTCTGAGTTCGACGGGGCTGGACTACCGCGTCCAGCCTTTCATCCCGAGGCTTGTGGGCTTCGGGCTAATGCCGTAAATACGCGATGCTGACTGACTGACTCCACGGCCTCCAACAGATCGCGGGCCGCATTCGATTTCACGACGTACCCCCGGGCTCCCGCATCGAGAGCCTCGCGCATCATCTGCGGCGAGTCATGCTGGGTTACGAATAAAACCTCAAGGCCAGCGTCCTTATGCTTTTGTTGAATCAAGCGGCAGGCTTCAAGACCGTTCATACGCGGCATGGTGACATCGAGGACCACGACGTCGGGCTGTAAACTTTCGACTTTCTCCACCGCTTCCATTCCGTCGGAGGCCTCCCCAACCACTTCCCAATCGCCCCGACCTTGGAGTAAAGTCCTCAGCCCTTGCCTCACGATAGGATGATCGTCCACCAGCAGGATGCGAACCGCCATACAGTTTTCATTTCCCCGATGCTGCACCGTGCAAACCTCTCGCCTGCTCCACGGCCGGCTGATTTCGGTTCCTCAGTTTTCGCCGTAGACTTCTGTTTATTGAATTATTTCGCTTCCCCGTTCTCGCTGGCCGCAGACTTCTGCAGACTTCTAATGACACCCGTAAGACATTTGCGCAGGCGTAATTCGTATTGAAACTAGCATGGGGCGGGCCGGTCCCGAATACAGGGAATACTGTATTCTACGTGGCGCGGCCTGCAAAGCTTAGTTCTCGACCGAAACACTGGCAGGGAAATAGGTCTTGGCGTGCAATAGCGCATCGACCGCCTCCACGATGGAGCCCACATCCGATTTCGCGCATGCCCCGCGTATCCCGGCGCGACGCGCCTCGTCAGCCAACTGTTTGGACAAATGAATCGTTACCATCAGGATCGGGATCTCAGGAAAAAGGCCTGAGATCTGACGGGCCACGTCGAGACCGTTGAGATCTGGCATCTGATAATCCAGCAAGATCATGTCAGGCGGATTTTTCTTGACCCTCTGGATCGCTTCCCCGCCGGTGCGAGCCTCGTCGCAAACCTGCCAGGTACTCTGCTGCTCGAGCAGAGAACGCAAGTAATGCCGGACTGCCGGATTATCGTCGACTACGAGAATGCGAACCACGTCGCCGCCCTTTCGCGATAACTTCAGAAATCTTCGATCGAGGTTCGCCAGGGACGCCCCTTGGAGTGCTATCGTTCAATCGGTTTAGCTCAAGTCCTACTCTCACTGTTTTACGATAGGATTCCAGTTATTCAATCGCAATACCGTGAACTCCCTAGAACTGTGGCACGACCAGTGTCGCGGTCACCAAATTCCTTTATCGCTGCCGGTAATTTTCAGTTCCAACGCCGCTGCCGCCGCCAGGCCAGGCAGCAGGCTCAGCCGCATAGTACTTTGGAGGTCTCCATTGAGCAGCAGTCTCTTCCACTCTGATGCATAGAATCGGGCGGCTTGCGGGAAAATCGGGATGCGCAGGAATTTTTTCTTGAACTGAACCATCTCAGTTCCGAAATGGGCGGCGTCTGTTATCAGCGACGGCAGGGGAAGGTCTTCTCCGCGATAGGTACTAACGTACCCAGAGACGGTCACAAGATAGGTTGCGAGTCCATCCCAAAGGCCTGCCGATTCAGCCAGATTCTTGAGATATGAGTAGTCGGTTGTTCCCGAATCCACCAGGCGGGCAGTATCAGCAATGTCACAAAGCCGCAAATAAAAGTGGCGATACATGCGTTGCAGAGTGCTGAGGATGAGGCGATCTTCGGGAGCCGGCACGCGAAAGTTTTGTCCGTCGAAACCTGGTTCGCCGAACCTAACCGTTCCGGCTCGCGAGACCAGGGAGTTTGTAATCGCGACCTGTTCACCTGTCTGTCCCAACCTTGAGATGTGGACTTCGACCAGTTCGGGCAGGCCGGGGACGATGAAATTCCGTTTGTTCGCGAGGTGGTCGCCCCAGCTTCGTTCGTCCGGGCGCGCCTTGAAGCGCTTCTGCATGACCGCCACAACGTCAGCGCCCTCTGCATTGGTGTAAAGATCAAGATCGTTACCCAAATCCGGCCAGTGATCGAGAGACTTGATGACGATGACGTCACCAACCTCCTTCAGCGCCTCACAAATAGGAAAAAGAAAAGACAATGCGTGCCGGATGCGCGCTCTCTCTTTCGTCAGCGCGTGGTCAACCCACTTGGCCCGATCATGGCCGTGAGCCAGCATCGCTTGATGCAAAACAGGAAACGTTCGCGCGACCACGTGGTGAGAATTTGCCAGACTCCAAAGCTCGCCAAAATCCTGCGGGCTGAATGTGGAGACCATCCTGCCGATGTCGCCGTGTTGTGGCGAGGCGGGGACAGTATTGTCCTCGAGCCCCAGCAACAATTTTGAGAGCAGGGTAAGGCACTGCGTCGAATTTTTCGAGCTATCCATAGTGTCGACTCGCTTGGCCGCTTATCGCCGCGGACGCCACCGGCGTTTTTCGATGTGAAAATCTGCCGTCGGGCTATTGAACTAGCCTGCCCTTCAATGCGAACCCGACCGTACATTGGCCTCGTTCCTGCAATCGGTGGCGCTGCGGCGTTCGACCGCTGTTCCTTCCTCATAGTCGTTCCAAGTTTCAATGAGAAGAAACGGAAGCGGCTTGGAGCTGTCATAGTACCGCTGATAAAAATTCAAGGTTTCGTCAAGGGTTTTTCCGCACTCACTTTGTATGTGCCGGTTGAGCCCCCACGAGGCAGCGGAATCATCGAACCCCGGCCAGGCACCGCCGACCGCAATCTTGTCGGGATGCTTGTTCTGCATGGTCTTGTAGAAATTATCTAGATACGCCTGGCCCCAATTGCTGCCGTCCGCGGCCCATCCTCCGGGGCCCGGCTGCACCCAGGCGTAGGACCCTGCGAAGTCATCGGCAACCTTCGCAGGAGGCTCGTCTTTATAAATCAACAGGGGTGGGTTCTCCCAACTGCTGCAGTGTTCGCGTACGCGGTTCCAGTCGACGTGGCCGCCCTTCGGAAAAATAAAAATAATCGGTCGACCGTTGTAGGTGAGATAGGCGTCCCGGTATTTCGCCGTCGGCCCGATATAACTCTTGTAAGCTTTGTCGAGGGATGCGATTTCCGCATCGGTCGTCTGCGCATCGTCATCCTGGTCTTGGGCTTCGTTGTACAGCAAAGCGACCTGGAAGTGGCTTTCGCTTGCCGCCGCCTGCATCAGAGCGAAGTTATGATCGGAGTATGGATTGCTCTCGCCATACCAGTCGACCACAAAAGCGGAGATCCCCATCTGACGGGCTTGCTGAATCTGCTTGCGTAGCTCTGCCGGATCCTGGCTGGAATAGCCAACATCCATGTGAGTATGATCGCCGAACCAAGGCATGTACACCGCGAGCAACTTGGGGGAGACTCCCGGCGCCATCGCATTCTGCTGCAGCACATGATGGGCGCCGAGCGTGGAGCATCCGCTCGCCATCACAAACAAACTAATAGTGAAGCCTAGCAACGACCTCGGCAAATGACGACTCCATTCTTCCGGCCTTCCCAGAGTTATTAAGATGCTTCGAGCCGGAGTGCGGTTGGCAGGGCGCGGGCGGAGGATTCGCGCGATGATAGCGGCAGCCGAGGCCTAGAGAACTACTCAAAATTGCGGTACGGCCTGCAACTGGCGAATCGTCCAACGATCAGCACCGGGAGTCATGAGCACAACGTAGTGCACCACAACATTTTCGTCGTGGATATCCTTCTCTCCATCGAGAATCTGCAGGTGATATTGTGCCGTGTCGTGCAGTTCCACGACATCGCCCTCGGGGGAATAAAACACCGCCTCCAGGCGGTGATTTTGATCCGTATAACGGTGGCTCAAACCGGATTGCTGCTGGCTGGTAACGGTCTGCCGAAGCCAGCGCCTGGCTTCTCCCGAGAAAGGTCCTTCCAGCGGATCGAAGGTATTGAACTGAAGTGCCTGGGCCATGCTCGTCCATGCGAAGCGATAGTCGCGAAGGATTCTACCTTCAGTTAATTCCTCGATGGCGCGGGGCGCAGCCTTCTTCACATCCAGTTGGACTTCGACCATGGCGTCGGCCGCGTATGAATTGAGTGCGGGAACGAGCAACAGGACGCCAGCGAAAAATAGCGGAAAATGGAAGCCAGGTACGAACTTCGTTGCCGCCTTCATGGTTGATCGCCTCATGGCTGGGCTCCGACGCGAATTTCATTTCCCATCACTACCCCGGAGGCCACCGAGATCGTCGTCGCACCGGAAGAATCCATTTGAGCGCGAGCTATTCCCTGCTTGATCGGAGCGTCCACCGTGTCTCTCCCCTCCGGCCCGGTTGCGGTGAAGGTAACGATCGTACCGTCGGGCAATACGTTTCCGGAGCAATCGTGAACCGGCTCCGTTTGGACCAGGATCCCCGTCTTCGTGCGTTGGCCGGTGATGCGCAGGTTGCAGGGATCGGAAGCGACCTGCTGCACCGCCCGCCGCGTCGTCAGGTCATCCAGAGAAGCCACTACCTGGAGCGCGCCGGCGGACTTGCCTGAGGCCGTGCGAAACCAGGCCACTCCGTTCTGGGTGCGGATTGCGCGAGAAAATAGCGAGGCGTCTTTAGTGTTCAATCGGAAGTTGACGTTCACCGGCGCGAGGACCAGGTTGCGATACTGGTCGAAGGGGAATGCAACGCCATTTACTGCCTCATCTTGTGCCACCGGCACGCGCGACGGGTGAACGATAAAACTCAAGCTGGCGGCCTTTCCGGCACTCACGTAGAAACCGGCGCTTCGACAAGTTTCCGAGCAAAGAATCGCAAGATAATAGCCGGCGTCACGTAAATCGTGCCCGGTTAGACGGACCTCTTGGCCAAGTGCGACTTCGTTTTTGCGCGACACGCCAGGCCCGGCGAGATAGAAAGTCGCCTTGCCGCTTCCCGTGGTCGAAATAGAAGTCTGTTCTCCGGCGACCGCGGAGTCTGGAACACGAAGGTCCTGCGCTGCACCCGCGTTCGCGCAGGCTGCAGCCAGACCCATTACCGCGCAGATTCGAACCAGGCGAGCCATGTCAGGACTTACCCAAACTGTATTGGTTTACCACCACATGAAAGCTGTGCACCGCCGTCGATAAATTTTTCGGGATTTCAACCGCGAAGGACTGAGAAGACTGCGGCAGCAGCGCGCGATCCACATAACCGTCGGAGACCCACACCACTTTGCCATTGTTGTCGTAGAAGCTGGCGATGACGTGCGGGATGTTAACCGTCTGTCCACCCTGGTTCAGCAAGTCGCCGTGCAGAACGCTCTTGCCTTGCACGTCGGTTTCTATTCTTTGATTCATGACTCCGATTACCGGGTCGGCAGATGCGGGAACCAGAGTCGCTTTCTCGTCCATGCGAACGTTCTTGACATTCCTTAGATGCAAATTCGGAAAGTCGATTCTGTAAGGCGTCACCTGTTTGGGCAGCAGAACATGGGCGATTTTATCGAAGCTGCTCTCTTGGTCAATCGCGTTTCCGCCAGCATCGACCAGGGTCGCGTTCACGGCAACAAAAGCCGGAACCGTGTCCTCGTTCGTTACTTCACCCATGACAACGGCACCCGCGGCGGTATCCACGGCGTTCATGGAAATAATTCGCACGTGGGGGGCATCGATGTTCCTGGCGCCCCACTCCTCATCGGCGCCGCCAGCCACCAGATCCCAGCGAAGGAAAGTAACCGGAATCACTTCCGCCGGTGTACTGGGCACCTGGATCTTCGGCCAGACTGCCTTCCAAACATCTGCTTCACGAATCAGACGGAAATCGCGGACATCTTCAAGTGGTCCGACGGGAGTTGAAAAATGCAAGCGCACGCGCATTTGCGCTTCATCATTGGTGGCATGAAGCGGGCGCGCATCAAAACCTTCCAGACTCGAGAATGAACGCAAGCTTCCGTTCGATCCCATCCAATCCTGAATGAAAGCCTGTTCCGTGATACCGCTGGACGACGAGACGTCGGCAAAGGCGCGATCCCAATTGCGCCGCTGCACCTCTGCCAGGAGGTTCGCCAGACCCTGATCGGGCGAGTCCGCTTTGGCGGTGTGCAGAGCAGATCCCTTGGTTATGCCCACCGTGCCCCCGGCCTGCCCGGTCCCATAGAGACCGAGGACCATCAGCGCTGCGGTTACCGCGACGAGAACCACTGGCAGTGCATATTTCATGAGGATGCCTCGGGCCACTATGAGGCCACGCTATGTTCACGATTTTCAGAACGGACTGGAACTCTAAAGCCAACGGGCACACGCCGAGACTCCGGCAGCAAGAGCTCAAGGAAGATCGCCAGAAAACTCACACCGATTGGCAATACTCCCCACAGCAGCCCTTGCCAGGGCGCGGGAACCGCGTCCGACTCAATTTTGTGCGCGGGAGGAACGTCCTCTTTCGCCCACGCGGTGGTTTCGCCGTTACCGAAAGTCTCAATCTTTCGCCATCCAACAAAGGTGAGCAGCGGCTCGTAATAGGAATCGTGCACAAAGATATATTTCACGCCATAGCGGTCAGCATGTTCGAGCGTCGCCCGAAGAGAAGCCATGCCGGCAGATCCATAGAATTTCGCATTGGTGAGCTGCGCCGATCCGTAATGCGTCATCTCGGGCAAGAGGCGGGCGGAATTATAGTCGCCATCCACGCTGCTGGCATTGGCGTAGGTAGAAACTTTCGCTAATTCGCTTCCAAAGCCAAGGGTGATATAGCGATAGGCGTCGTGGCCATCACGGTTCAGAAAAGCAATCACCGGATCGACATTCGTCGCAGCGGTGGGCCGGAAGGGATTCGCGTTAAGCCAATACAACGCGCCTCCGATGGTCGCCACCGACGCCAGTGCGAGCCCTACGGCCGCCTTTGCCCGGAAGCGATCGAGAAGTTCAACCCCGAGAACTCCGACGAAGGGCATCGCCATCAGAGTCGCCCAAAAGGTGAAGCGCTCAAACGTCAAAATTTCAAAGGCGCGACCCAGCAACCAGCGCGGCAAAGGCGTGGTGCCACCGAGGCCAAAAATGAAAGTGAGCCAGAAGCCCAATAGCAGTGGTCGCCAACGCCGCGATGCCGCTCCGCGAATCACGATGAAGGGCAGAGCCAGAATCAAAGCTCCGTACGGAATCAGAAAATAATTGATCGCCGTAACGGAATTCAGCAGGAAATTCGCGCGGCTATCATGAGGGATGGGGATCTGGTGAATCGGATGTTGAATAAGGGCCAGCCAATATGGCAGCAGCACCAGACCTACACCCGCGGCCACTAGAACCCCAAACAGGACTCCCCGGGACAATACTCCCGCGACAGATCCAGCAACCCGTTCGTCGCGAGCATCGAGGTATGCGGTCCAGAGTACCGGACCGGCGAAGAGCACGACGCCGAAAATTAAAGTTACGTGGTGCGCTGCCGCCGCCGTAAGACTCACGGCCACACCCTTAACGAGTGACAGGGCTGAAGCCTCGGTCATCCATTCGTAGAGGTACGGCAACGCGTTCAAGTAGAGAGCCGCAGAAGCCACCGTTGCCAGCTGTCCGGCCTGATAAACCAGAAAGGCTAAGGCTCCCAGGAAAATGCTGCCTAAGGCTGCATAACTGGCGGCTCGTTCGTCGATCCAAATTCTGGCAAAACGGAAAACTCCCACCGGCAGGAGCAGCACAGCAATCAATTGCACCAGCATGTACCCCATTTTCAATCCCACCACGTTCGACAACAGCGCAATCCACTGATGCGTCAAAGGGGGATACGTGGTCTGGGAGAAGCCTCCGAACCACTTCTCATTCCACGGATTGAACCAGTGATGAGCATAGTGCGAGGCAAAAAACATGTGGAAATTTGCATCGAACGATCCGGCCGGGAGCTGCATCAGCAGTAAAGGCCCGTGGACAGCGAGGGCCACCAAAACAATGGCAAGAAGGGGAATTGGACGAGAATAACTACTTTGGACCGTGCTCACTATCGTGCGCTCCTATCGCGCGCTCCCAAGGCTCGCAGCGATCAGCTTTGATTCAGGAATCCGCGTCAGGGTTTACTTTTGCTCGCGTGTTTTCCGGGGAATGCCTCACTGGAAAAGCAGCCTTACCGGGATGAGTGGCATCTGATGGTGGCCGCAGAAACATCGTTATGCGGGAGGTTACCGAAGACTTGCACATAGCGTGGTGATTCAGTGAAAAGCCGATTTCCGCTCACGAGCTTTTGCATTGTTTTTCTTGTCAGTGCTGCTCTTGCTCAGACCTACGACATCAATGGCCAGGGGACGTCTGCGCCCAACAGTCAGAAACCGAAGACCACAGCCCCAGATTCTACGCAGGATAATTCCGGTCAGAACAGTTCGGGGTTCGGCTGGGGATCAGGCATCGACGTAGCGCGCCAGGCGCGGGCCGCCGACGCGGCGCTGAAGAGAAACGACTACGCGGCCGCTGTTTCCCTGGCGGAGCGTGCCGCCAAATCCGCACCTCAGGATGCGGAACTCTGGTTCCTGCTTGGCTACGCTGCACGTTTGGACGGTCGCTACCCGGTGTCGGTGGACGCCTATAATCGCGGCCTCAAGCTCAAACCGAATTCCGTGAATGGAATGGCCGGTCTTGCGCAAACCCTGGCGAAGACGGGCCGCAATGCCGAGGCTGAGCAGCTACTGAAGCGCGTGGTGGAAGCGAATCCCAAGGATGCGAACAGCTTGCAGCTAGCGGCTGAACTCTTGCTCACTTCGGATCCAAGTCAAGCTCTGGAATTTCTAAAGCGCGCCGACACCGTACAGGCATCTGCGCACACGGACCTGCTCATTGCTCACACATACGAGCGTCTCGGACAACCGGAACAAGTCACACACTATCTGAATCTCGCGAAGAACCGTGCCCCAAATGATCCCGAGGTTATGCGTGCGGTTGCCGGGGAATATCGCGATCAGGGACAGTACGATCAGGCCATCGCGACCCTAAAGGCGATTCCTAAAAAGTCTGCGGACGCAGAGGCCGAACTCGCTTACACCTACGGACTCGCGGGCAAGCAGCAGGAAGCCGCGGACTTGTACATGCGCCTGGCAAAATCGGCGAAGGGTAACCTTGGGTTGGATCTCAGCGCCGCGCAAGCATTGGTGGGTCTGGGCCAGCAGGACGCAGCCCGCAACTTCCTTGAAGACGCCAAGAGGATTGATGGCAACAACTACAGATTGCATGCGATCCAGGGGGCGATTGCGGAATCGGACAACCGCTACGCTGATGCGAGCGCTGCTTACAAGGCGGCGCTGGCCAATCTTCCAGGGAAAGTCCAAGAAGGGCCGCTCTATCCCATCGAACTGCGCCTCAATTTATATGAGCTTGACCTGCGCCAGCAGGATGATGCCGCCGCGAAGCAACAATTGGAGGCAGCGTTTGCCGCCATCAACCAGGTCAACGTTGCTTCATCCTCCCGCCCCGAGATGTTGAGGTTGAGAGCCGCGATCGAGGCGGGCTTAGGCAACACGGACGCCGCTAACAAGGATTTGCAGGAGGCATTGTCGCTGGCGCCTTCGAGTGCCAATTCCCTTTTGAACTTCGCGAGCTTGCAGTGGAAACTGGGGCAGAAGGATGCTGCTCAGGGTACTTTCCAGAAGGTCCTCGAACTGGACCATAACAATCGAACCGCATTGTCGTCGCTCGGCTATCTAGCCCGCGACAACGGCAACACGAAGCTGGCGGAGGATTATTTCCAGCGCGCAGTGAACGCTCATCCTAAAGATTATGAGCCCTATCTTGCCCTGGGAGATTTGTACACAGCGGCGCAGAACTTCCGTGCGGCCGAAACAGATTACGAGGAAGCCTACCGGCGGATGCCCAACAACGCGATGATCATTGCGGGTGGCGCCAATGAGGCGCTCGAAGCCCATGACCCGGATCTGGCGAAGCGTTGGCTTGATCGTGCTCAGGGCAAACAGAACGAGAATCCTCAAGTGAGCCGCGAACGCGAGCGCTACCTGACATTGAAAGGCGATTATGCCGACGCGGCAAAATTAGGATCTTACGTTCTTGAAAAACTGCCGCATGATCGGGAAGGCGTCGACTATCTGGCTTATGATCTTTATTACCTAAACCGCTTCGACGAAGCCTTAGCGCTGGTAACGAAGTATGAACCGATTCTCCCCCAGGATAAGGACCTTCCCCTGGTCGCCGGTAATATTCATGCACACGGCGAACATTTGCAAGAAGCGCTGGGCGACTACACCCGTGCGCTGGACCTCGATCCTAAAATGGCGGTCGGTTACGCGGATCGAGGATTCGTGTTGAACGATCTTCGCCAGCCCAACAAGGCCGTCAGTGATTTTAAAACTGCCCTGCAGCTGCAGCCGGACTACGGGGAAGCGCACTTAGGTTTGGCATTCGCTGACCTGCAATTGCATCGGCCCAAACCCGCTCTCACTCAGCTGGATGCAGCCCAAAAAACGCTTGGCAAATCGCACGTCTGGCACTTGGCGCGGGCTGAGTCGTTTCGTCAGGAGCAGGATTTCACCCACGCCGAACCCGAGTACAGAATCGCTTTGCAGGAAGTTCCCAACGATCTGAGCACCGAACTGGTTTACGCCGACACGCTGTTCCGTCTCCGCCGACCTCAGCAATCGCTGAACGCTTTAGAGGTCGCACAAAAGTTGGCCCCCTTGGAGCCAAGGGTCTATGCCTTGCGCGCCCAGGTTCATGCCCAGGAAGGCGATCGGGCCGAAACCATGCGCGACATTCAGCTAGCCGAGCAATACGGCAAGAATGATGTCGATATCTTAATGGCGACCGGGGGCGCGCTTTTGAGCCTGGGAGATCGAGACGCGGCGATCGAACGATTTTCCCGCGCCTTGGATGCTCCGCACGGAGATCGTCTGGGAGTGCGGTTGGCCATTGCCGCAGTCTTCATGAGACAGGGGCATTACGATGACGTCCACCGACAACTTGCGCTAGGTTTCGCGGAGGCTCGCATCAGCACCTCTCCGGTCTCGCCCCAAGATATTCTGGAGGCGGCCAATATCTTCCTCGGTGCTCACGATTTCGAACTCGCTGAAATGTATTTCGATAAGGCCAAACTGGCCGGAGCCAATCCTCGCACGGTAGAAATTGGCCTCGCGAATACCTACGTGGAAGAGGGCGAAACTCACAAAGCGGAGCAAGCCCTTGCCCGTCTGGGGCCGGTGGATGATTTTACCGACGATTACGATTACATGATGGCCGCTGCAAACGTGTACCGGCAGCGTCAGGACACCGTGCACGCGCTCTCCGCTTTTGTGCAAGCCAACACGGTCGCCGGTCAGGATAATCAGGTCATGACCCAGACGGCACAGAATGAGCTTGCCATCGAAGAAGGCCACCAGATCAATCAGACCGTAAGCATCGCGCCGGAGGCGTCATTCGCGCCTGCCCTGGAAGACATTAACGTCTACACGCTCGACGCCAGAATCTTGGGCGTCACGAATCCGGCGCTTCTGCCTCCGCCGCGGCATTCTTTCCAGAATTTAGCTGAGTCTCACTATCGGCTTCATCTTGGCAACCTGCCAGTAATTTCCGGCTTTGTCGGAGAAAGCTTCACCACAGGCCGGTTCCTTTTCCCGAGCGCAAACATCGTCCAGGACCGCAACACTTACGATACTTACTTCAATGTTGGCATCACCCCCATCCTTCATCTGTGGGCGAACTCAATCGCCTTCAATGGCGGCCTCCAGTACGACATCCGCCGGGACACGATCTCTCCGGTTTTCATGAGCCAGAATCTTTTTCGCCAGTTCCTCTATGTCTCGACGAGTTCGTTCCGTAACTGGGTTTCGTTCAATGGCAGCGCAATTCGCGAAGCCGGACCATTCACCGACCAGAATTTAAGTTCGCGAGATCTCTCCGCAAGCGCGGAATTTACGGTTGGAAGGCCTTGGGGACACAGTTCCCTGTTGGCTGGGTACACGGTGCGTGACCTGCTGTTTCACCCTCTCATTCAGGAATATTTCAATACTTCGAGTTACGTAGGATTCCAGCAGAAGTTCGGAAGTCGGCTGACCGCGGCCGTACTGGCTGAGGATCTACGCTCGTGGAGGGTTCAAGGCCTGGAATACGCCACGGCGCAAGCGTTCCTGCCAGGAGGACGATTCGAGTTTCGCGCCAACCCGCGCTGGAACGTCCAAGGTTCGTTCCTGCTCTCGCGCGGAGAAGGCTTCCATCAGTACGATAATGCGCAAAGCGAATTTGTGGTGGCTTACACGCGCGCCAGCCGCGGAAGGTCGGGGGAGAGCGGTGCCGGGCCACTCAGCTATCCTTTCCGCCTCTCTCTGGGAGTTCAGCAGCAAACTTTCTACAGCTTCGCTGGTGGCTCGAAGAGCACCATACTTCCGGTGATTCATTTCACCCTGTTCTAGATTTGAAACGGCGTGCTGGGTAATGGCGGAAACAACAAAAATCGGAGTGGAGGATCCTGTGGCTACGAGCTCCACAAGCGGAGTAGCGCCAGCTAAGACGCTGAAGTCGCAGCTTCTCGGCGGCAGCCTGACACTGCTTGCAGGATCCGGACTGGTGGGGGTCACCAACCTGCTCTACAACGTGGTGTCGGCGCGGCTACTCGGCCCGACGGGTTTTGCACACGCGACCGCCGTCTACACGATCCTGATGCTGCTGTCGTGCATTACGCTGGCTTTCCAGGTGGTGTGCGCGAAGTACGTTGCCAAGGGCGCGACCGCCGAAGACCGTACAGATGTTTTTGCCAGCTTGCATCAGCGTTCGTGGATTGCCGGAATCGGCATTGGCCTCCTGTTGTTTTTGTTTGGGCGCCCGGTAACGACTTTTCTCAACCTGCCCGATCCTGCCCTCATCTCTCTGCTGGCTTTGGGGACGGCATTCTATATTCCTCTTGGGGTTCGGCGTGGCTACATTCAAGGAATTCACGCCTTCGGGCCGCTGGCCATCAATTTCATGCTGGAAGGGATCGTCCGGTTAGGTGGAGCATTTTTGTTGATCGAATTGGGACTGGGTGTAAGAGGAGCCGTGCTCGCCAGTGTGCTGGCTGTCATCGTCACCTATTTTGTTGCGCTCCCCAGCCCGGGCTTGACTTCGCTGCGTTTTAAGGGCGTAGCTATTTCCTCCCGCGAAGGATTGCAGGCTATTGTCTTCTTCTCGGGACAAACCGTGATCAACAATTTTGACATTGTTCTGGTAAAGCATTTCTTTCCTCCGGTCCAAGCGGGCATGTATGCGGCAGTTGCGCTGGTCGGCAGGTTGGTTAATATGTGCGCCTGGTCGGTGGTGAATACCATGTTTCCGGTCTCCGCCGGGGCGAGCGGTGATGAGCATGAGGCGAGCCAGGTTCTGTTCACTTCGCTGTCGATGGTCTTCCTGATCCTATCGGTTCTGATTTTCGGGCTGTGGATCGTCCCCAGCTTTCTCTGGAAAACGCTCTTCGGCGCTCAGTTCGAAGTGGGCAGCTACGGGACACTGGCGCCTTTGCTGATCTTGTACGCCATTACTGCGGGAGTGTATTCGCTGAGTTCGGTGATCATCACCTACGAAATGTCCCGCAAGATAGCGAACACGAGTTGGCTTCAACTGGCCTTCAGCGGTGCCTTGGCGCTGGGCGTTGACTTGCTTCACAAAACTCTTCGCGAAGTGATCGTTGTCCAGTTGGTGTTGATGATTATCTTGCTGTTCGTCCTCATGATTCCCCTGTTGCGCCATCAACTGACGCCCCAGGCCCTTGGCACGTACCGCAGTCTCCGCCTTCGCCGTTTGCTGACGGTACAAGAAGTGATAGCGGAATTTCTGAGGAGTGAGTTCCATCATCGGGAGTTCGATGACTATCGCCACGAATTCCAGGAGTTGGTGCAACAACCGGACCTCAACAGTTCCAGGGAGAACGCCCTGCGGCAAGCTTTGCTGTTCTTGCGACGAGGACCAATGTGGCGGGAACTTCCAGCGGACACCAAGTGGTTCGAGGTCGAATTAGGGCTCGACGATCTGGAGCGGATCCGCTTTTTTCCCAGGGCACAGTGGCGGAGAGCGGCGCAAGGAAGCTTTTACCTGCAAGACGTGGTGGAGCGCATGCGTCCAAAACTGAAGGAGTCAGGTGACGACGATTTCTTCCGTAAGCTGCAGCTGCTGAGCCATTCCGTGGAGGAGAACCTGATCAATCCGACGGTCCTGCTCATCGGAGTTGACAACACTGGTCCCTTGACGATTCTGGATGGGAACCACCGTATGGCGGCGGCGATGCTTGGCCAGTCTGCGCCTGTCCTCGACCGGTTCCGCTTCATCTGCGGATTCTCACTCCAGATGACGCGCTGTTGCTGGTACAACACAAACGTCAACACACTGCTACGCTACCTCAAGAATCTCGTGCGCTACTTTTCCTACGATCCGGAAACTGACATAGGGCGGTTCCAGGAGCGAAGCTTCTGACTTAGGGGTAGAGGCTTTAGCGATTCATCCAAGAGCGGTCGTGAGGCCTGGCTGCGCGCTTAAGGCTACTGCGGGGGTGGAACCGTTGCGGGCGGCGTGGTCGGCTCCTGCACGACTGAAGCGTCGCGGCGACGCAGCAGAATGGGTTCGCGCTGCCGACGGCGGGCGTTCCGGTCCTCCCGGACTTTGGCTTCCACCTTAGTATTGCTATCCGATGCCACCTGGCCCAGCCTCAAACCTTCGGCGGAACTTCGTGTCGCTAATCCCACCGGTGTATTCGCACCGGCCAGTGCTTGTGCTTTATCGTAAAAAAATTGAGCAGTCTCGCGGTCGCCTTCAATTTCCGAGAGGTACCCGATATTGTTGTTAGCAAAAGCATTGTTGGGATCGAGCGCATAAGCGTTGCGGAAGTCTTGTGCGGCGGCATTGAGCTCGTTGCGGTTGATGGCAGAAACTCCCCGCGTATTTAATTCTGCCAACCGCACCTCGAGGCTCATCTCGTTTTCCAATCGAGTTCGCAAATTGCGGGCATTTTGCGCTGCCATCTCGGCGACCGGTTTCCCTCTCCACGAGCGATTGAGCGTAACCATGGCGGCCGCATCCGAGTTGACTGCGGCGGCGGAATCGTAATATCTCAGGGCCTGCTGAGATTCACCTTCCATCTCCTTTGCGACCCCTAAATTATTGAGAGTGAAAACATTGTTAGGATCGGTTTTGAGGGCTCGTTGGAGAAGCAGGTCCGCCTCCGGCCCACGTCCTTGACCCAGCAGCCGTACCGCCTCCACGTTGTCATGGTTGATCTGCAGCGGTGTGTCGGGAATGGCGAGCGCCTCCTTCAGGCTACGGCCTTCGAGCCGCGGAGCGCTTGCTTTGTCGATGGAGGCCTCAGTTGCCTGCTGTCCCGCGAGGGCGTAGAAATGTTGAGCGCGATCGACTTGTCCCTGCAGCTCAGAAACGTAGCCGAGATTGTTGAGAGTAAAGGGATCGTTCGGATCCAGCAGGTAGGCCTTGTAGAAAAACGTCTCAGCTTTCTCGTAGCCGTGCTTGCGGATGGCTTCAACGCCTTCCTGATTCAAGCGTTGCACCGGCGTCATGTGGCTGCGCCGAGGCAGAGTGATTCTTATATCACCCGCCTGTGCGGGCGATCCCCAGCCAACCGAAATCGTGACCACTCCAGCGGCAACCCAGACTTTCCAGCACATTCGCGGAGACCTCATATGGGCAGAGTCATAGTGCATCAGGACGCCTTATTAAGATGCTGATTGTGCACCCGTGTTTGTCGGCGCCTGCCTGTATTTTTCCTGTGCATTGACCACCTTAGGGGCGAAAATTGGCATCCAACTGGCGCGTCGAAATACCGAAACGGGGATGCCCATGGGTCGCTTCTGGTCGAAGAGTTTGGTTAGCAGTTTTCTAACAGGATCGACTCTCATTTGTCTGGCATACGCGCAGGTGTCTTCTGAGTCCGTGGTGTCGCCCGGGACAACCCCGTCTTCGACCCCGCCGATTGTGATTGAGCCGGAAAACGCGGACATTGTAGTTGATGCAGCCAGCCTGCTTCCCGACCTGCCTGCGCTGCCCCGCACCCGGGCCAGCCTGATTGGCGGCACAATTCAGAAAGTGGACCGGGTACGCGACCAGCTCACTGTGAATGTATTTGGCGGCGGAAAGATGAAAGT
>Ga0307474_10000948_pt1 | contig 20889 bp, 25 predicted proteins | sample atmos_gasesECM1C_2_FD_203312 | JGI IMG/M metagenome (GOLD analysis project Ga0307474, IMG submission 203312) | Hardwood forest soil microbial communities from Morgan-Monroe State Forest, Indiana, United States - atmos_gasesECM1C_05 | ecosystem: Environmental > Terrestrial > Soil > Temperate... | reverse complement strand
TGCCAACGCCCCTGGAAGCCCCCGGCGCGTGCCGTCGGTGTGACATCGGGACGACTCGCGAAGTCGCGAAAAACATGCGCGCGCATGCTGCGCGTCATCATGGACTTAGGTCGCGCGGGCCCTCGGTGCGCGGCGCAGGGAGAGGCTGGCACCGGCGACCAGATGGTCTACACTGAAGGCATGTTCGAGAAGAAGAAGTCCTTCGAGAAGAAGAAATCCGAGAAGGCCATCGTCGTTCACTGAGCGAGGTTGGGGAAGGCGGGAGGTCCCCGCCCGCGTCCCCGCCCATCGGATGACTACTACTGTCCGGTTTCGCCCGTGTGGCTCGCCGTGCCGTTCGACTTCGCCTTGGCGACCACCACCGATGCGGCGCGCATGAGTCTGTCGCCCTGAACGTAGCCCGGTTGCACCTCCGCGAGGACGGTTCCGGGTGCGTGGTCGGAGGACTCCACCTGCTGGATGGCCTCGTGCACGAAGGGGTTGAACGGCTCGCCCACGGTGGCGACGCGTACGATCCCCTCGCCGTCCAGCACCTCGACGAACTGGCGTTGCACCATCGACAGGCCCTCGTTGACGGCGTTCACATCCGCCGAGCGCTGGGCGCTATGGATGGCGCGCTCCAGGTTGTCGAAGACCGGCAGCAGCGCCTTCAGCAGGCTCTCGCGAGCTGACTTGCGGGCGTCCTCCATCTCCTTGGCGGAGCGCTTCCGGAAGTTCTCCAGATCGGCCGCCGCTCGCAACCATTGCTCGCGCATGCGAGACACTTCGGCGTGGGCCTCGGCGAGCGGGTCTGGCGCCGTCGGTGTGGCGGACGCGTCGCTGGTCTCTTGCTCGTCGGCCGTGGACGACGCCGGATCGGACACGTCGTCGGACTTCGGGGTGTCTGTCATGATTGCCTCGCTACCCGATACCACATCGTCGAGCGATCCAGGCGTTCCCGGCTGCTCGTCCGTGCACAGCGCCGCGACGGCCCTGTTGCTCCACCGGCCATGTACGTTATACTCCACGTCGAACGCTGCCGGGTGACGCCGGCCTGCCCTTTGACAGGCGATGCATCACCCACCACGCTTCTTGCGTGGACACCTTTCGTGCGGCCTCGGCCGCGCGAGCACCCGCAGCCTTGCGGTTCTTTCCGTCGCCCTTGCGCGACTGTAATACACGGCGTATAACACTTACGTGAACCGCACCTAGGTGGGCGCGCGTCACGCAAGGAGAGACCACATCATGTTGGAGAGCGAGTTTCTGGTGCGCGTGCTGACGGCTTCAGGCAACCCCGGTGCTGACGGGAAGCGGGCTGGCTGCGGGATGTCGCTGCGGCCTGCCTTCTACTCGGGGCGCGGAGCGACGAGAACGGATCTCAGCAGCGCCACGCTGGAAGTCGTCTTCGAGGCGATCGAGCGCAACGTCGGGCCGAAGGCGGCGATGGCGTTCGCGAGGATGGTCAGGGACATCAAGGTGCTGAGCGCCACGAACTTCCTGCTCGCGCTCCAGCGGCTGGAGGCGGCCGAGTGGCGCTGGAACCGCTCGATGGCGAGCGGCCTGACGGGCGTCCACTGCGAGGACATGGCAGACGCCTTCTGCACCGCGGTGGAGATCGTCGGCAGTGCCAATCGACCTCAGGTCGACGAGACGATCTCCATCCGGTGGGACTTCCTCTCGATGCACGGCCTGAGGGAGCCGCTCGCTCCCAAGACGAACGTCTACGCCTACGGCAACAGCCAGTACATCACCGTCAACGGCGGCTGATGACCGCGTCTGGCCGCGCGCACGGTGCCGCGCGTGGCGCGTCCTGGCAGAGGTGGACGCTCCGGTAGACGGCGAGCTTTCGTTGCGCGAGATTGTCGGAGATGGCCTCCGAACGCCGGTTTGCGATCTTCATGGAGTGGCAGGGTTGGCCTGGGAACTGGGCGCGGACGGACTGGAACGTCGACTTCGCCACTGAAGAGGAAGCTCGTGCCGCCATGCTCGTGAAGGAACACGTCGCGGATGCCGGGATGAAGTACAAGGTCGCGGTGCTGCCGGTCCCTTGCACGAGCTGCGGGATGGGACTCACCGACGAAGAGGTGGCTGCGAACGACGAGACGCCTGGCCAATGCACAGGGTGCTGGGCGAAGACCACTGGCGCGCGGTGGCGTGCGAGGGTTGAGTCGGCGCGGTGATTCCGCGGACGCAAGTTCTTCACCCCCGACTGGACCAGGATCCGATACGATTTAGGTCGCCATGGCCGAGACCAGCATCGATCGCATCAACCGCAAGTATGCGCCGAGGATCCATCGCCTGCTCAAGGACATCGCCGAGCGGGCGCGGAAGCTGGGGATGGAGGCCGATGGCGAGATCGACGACTGGACCGACGAGGACTACTCGTACGCGGTTCACATCCTGCCGCTCGGCTCCAAGGACGTGCAAAATGGCGCCCTGGTCAAGATCACCATCGCGCAGAGCGAGAACTGGGATGGGATCCCAGGCGGCGTGAACTTCATGCTCGACGTCGACGGTCCCAAGGACAAGATCGGCGGCGTGATCCTCTACAACTACACGGAGGAGGTGTGGGTCCGTCGCAGCAAGACGGCGGAGGTCGAACAGCGCTTCCGTGAGTTCCTCAACTCGATCGACGAGGACGCTGTGGTCGAGGCGATCAAGGACGCGCTACCACGTGGCAAGCGGCCTGCTCCGCCCGAGCAGGGTCAGCTCTTTGGCAATCGCCGCCGCTAGTGCTCGTTCAAAGGATCGCTCACCTCTCACCTCTTCAGTACGGGCGCCCGAACGATACCCTCTGGCGGGCGGTGAGAGGCCGTTCGCTATCCCAGCGTGCGCACGAGAAGCGCCGATCATCGCCGTCGCTAGGGTTCGCACCGCTGTACGACCTGCGCCTTCGCGGATGAACCGTCGCCGCAACTTCAAGATGGCGTAGCCAAGCCGCCAAGTTCTCGACGACTCGTTACGAGACGCGCAAGGAGACTCCATGGAACAAGAGCCGATCATGCAGTTCTTCACGTACGACCACCTGCCCGAGGCGCTCCAGGCGGTGAGCAAGCCGTTCTGCACGCTGGCGCAGCAGCTGGTCGAGACGCTGCCGCGCAATCCGGAGCGAACGGTGGCGCTTCGCAAGCTCATGGAGAGCAAGGACGCCGCCGTGCGAGCGTTGATCTTCAAGAGCGCATCGGCGCCTGCAACGAGCGGATGATTCGAAGCTGCGTGGAAGTGGCGCCGTCGGTAGCCGTCGGACCACGTCAGTGCCCGCGCGAGCGGATGGCGGATGGCGACAGCGGATCGTTGGCGACCCACGTGCCGCTGTCGTCTCGCACGTGAAGGTGAACCGTCCAGCCGCCACGGGACGTCGGGACGAGCACGATCTTCGTCTCCATGCCGAGGCGCCTGCACGCTGCGGCGAGAGCGATCACGGCGTCGTCGACGTCGCCTCGAATGTCGTTCAGCATGGCGGCGCTACCGCCGACCGTAGACGGGCTGAGAGCCCGAGCGGATGTTCCGTGTGTTGTCCTGTGGACTGGGCCCATCGAAGCGCCTGCCTTGCGTGTCTGTTAGACGCGCTGTAATACATGGGGAACGAATGTCCGCGCCGCGCCGCATCTCGACGGAAGTGAAGGTCGGAGGAAGCGAGCGGCGACGCGCGGGGTACTTCGACGTCTGGCAGGACGAGGCTGTTGAGAGGCTTCGTCGCAAGCGTCTCTGGGCGCTGTCGGCGCCGACGGGCTCGGGCAAGAGCGCCGTGCAGATCGCCCTTCTGTCGATGCATCCAGGCAAGAGTATCCTGTGCGCGCCGCAGTCGCTCATCGTGGGCTCGCTTGCGCGGCCGATCGACTTGCGGCTGGGCAGCGGTGAGCGGATTGCGTGGGCCCCGGCGCTCACGGTGGTCGAATGCGAGCAGACGGTGGAGCAGGTCATCGGTTTTCTGCGGCGCGAGGCTTCCGGTCCGGCGACATGCGTGTGCACGACCGCGACCCTGGCGGCCGTCTACAAGAAGCTCCGCACGGGCGGTGAAGAGCGGCTCCTTCGCGACGTGGGTGTGTCGTTCGACGAGGCGCACCACTCGGAGAACGATCTGCGTGACCGAAACCGCCTGGGCGAGATGATCGAATGGCTGGTGCGTGAGGGCCGAGGGCCCGTGGGCGCGAGCACGGCGACCTGGTTTCGGAGCAACCTGAACGAGATCCTGCCCGAGCGTGACTCCTGGACCTGGTACCGGCACTCGATGCAGGCGTACCTCGGCAGCATGAGGCACCTGCGCGACGTGACGCTGAGCTTCATCGTCGGCACGCCCGAGGAGGCGCTCGCCGAGATGCTCGCCAAGGGCGTGCACCGGACGATCGTGCATGTGCCTCCGCCGGGTACGCGCTACGGCACCGGGACGAAGGATGAGCAGCTCCAGCGTCTTCTTCGGGTCTGCGGGCCTTACGAGGAGGAGCACCCGTTTCGGGTGCACCGTCGCATGGTCGGCGGCAAGGCAGTGACGATTCGGTCGTCCGATCTCGTCACCATCGAGGGTCGTGACGGTGTCTCGGGTCGCAAGCGCGCGCATATCGAGAACGTCGGTCCAGGCGGTGCGCGCCTTCCTGACGTCATCTTCGCGCTCTACCTCGGGCTCGAAGGCTACGACGATCCGACGCTCCAGCGCGGGCTCATGATTGGAGCACGCAACAGCAGCGTGATGCGTCTGCAAGCGCTCGGACGGCTTCTACGCGACGTGCCCGGCAAGGCCTGGGTGGACTTCGCGATCACGGTGCCTCCGCTCGATGACAAGGATCGTGCTCGCGACTACATGACGGAGATCGTGGGCGTCCTGGCGGATATGGACTGGCGCATCCGTCCGTCGCGTCTGGAGTATGACGTGCGCTCGGACGAAGAGTTGGCCGAGCGGTTCAACATGGAGCTGGCGGCGCGCGAGACGCTCGCGGAGATCCTGCGTCAGCCGGGCATGGCGCGTCGCGATCTCGCGGCGCTCGCCGCGGCGGTCCTACGCAACCAGCACGTCGACGACGAGCGCTGGTACGTGAGCGAGGTGCTCTCGCGCCTGCGACGGATCGCGCGGAGTGTGTCGGCAAGCGATCTGCCGGGCGTGGCGTTCGACGAGGGCGTGCTCGGCGCTCTCGACCGCCTGTCGACGACGCTGACGCAGAAGTCGCTCCTCCAGATGCGGGCGTCGTGCGGGTACGATCTGGACCTCAGTCTTGCGGACATCCGGGCGGCGGTGCGCCGCTTTCACGAAGAGAACAGGCGATGGCCAAACTACAGAACGACGGATCCGGTTCCCGGCCTCGAAGGCGTCAGCTGGCTGCAACTGCACGGGGCGGCGTGCAGTCAGGAAAGCAGCCTGGACGTGGCGGTCGACACGGTGCGCGAGCAGGACGCGCACTACCGTCGTCGCGCTTCGGGCTGACGGTAGCGGAGTTCGAGGGGGCGCAGGCGTCGCCGCGGCTGCGTCTCGGTCTGCGGTGCCTCCAGGCCGTCGAGCGGGCGAGCTGGCTCAATCTCACGCGTCGCGAAATCGCGGAGCACACGGGCGAGAAGGTCAGGCGCATCGATCGCGTCGTCATGGGACTGGTGATGGCTGGTTGTCTCGTGGACACGGGCAGGCAGCGTGGAGGACAGACGGTCTACGAGCTGGGCTCCCGGAGCTTCGGCCGCTACGTCGCGCAGCTCTCCGGCCGCGGAGTGCGTGCGAGCAGCGGCCTCGATCCCCTAGAGCGTGCGGCGCTCGCGGCCGCGATGAAGTTTTTGAGGTCGTGGCCCGGAGCCGCCGATCCGGGCAGCCAGCAAGCGGCGGTCGCGCGTCTGGTGCAGACGCTCGTACGTCTGTCGCCTGCCTGAGCTGGTGGCCATGCAAAGCAAGGTCGTAGGCGTCACTGCGCATGCGCGGATGATCCTGGCATGAGGAAGTCCTAGACGACGACGGCGTGAGACGTCCCTTCCGGGATGCACCGTGATCGACGGTGACTGTGTCGGGTCCGAACGCTCCTGTCGAAGCCCGTGCTGCGTTCAGCTCGGCTGCCCGAAAAACGTTGACGCTCGGGATGCTCCCGCCCGCCCTCCGCTGCCGCTGCGCATGACGTTTCACACCCTCGATCCGTGCATCGGGATGCACCCTGGCCAAGGATGGAGAGAAGGGGCCCGCAGCGATCCAGCACCCTTCCCGCTTCTCGGGATGAACCCGCGAGGATGAACTCCACCACGTCCGTCATCTGCTCCAACTCTTTTGGATGCGCCTTGCTGACAGGAGCCGCTCGTCATCGAAGGACTGGTGGATCTCCGAAGCGTTTGCGTGGGGATGGGCCACGCCAAACGTTCGCGCTGCGGTCGAGCAGGAAGCTTCGGGATGTTCCGGTGCTATCCACGCGCAGCTCGCCGAACAGCCTGCGCTGAAACCCTTGAGGCGTTGTGGCCTCGGGATGCGCCGAGCGTTACTGACGTCATCTGTCGCGCCATCGCGTTGTCGTCGTCCTCGAATAGCCGTGTACAGCGCGCACCCGCGAGTCCACGACGCCGGTGACCTTGAGACCGTGCACTGGACATGCAGAGGCTTCCCGGCGCTGTGGAACCCTTGAGACGTCCTGTCTCGGGATGCGCCCCACTGGACGATCGACTGGGAGCTGCCGTCGAGGAGTGAGCTGAAACCGTGAGAGTTGGCGTCTCTGGATGCGCCCTGGTTGATGCAGCTTTGCGGCCGAGCCGTGATCGCCTTTGAGCCCTTTTGTTCTCGGGATGCACCGTACCTGCGCACGTTCTGATCGTCGGTCATGAGCGCGTGACCGTACTTGCCGCTCCGTCTCCGAAGCGGGTACGATCGAGGACTCATGCCCTTGCTGCCTCCGTTTCTGCGCTCCGACGGTGCCGCGTGGCGCTGGGCCCAGAAAAACATCGACATGGACCTGTCCCAATGGGGTCTGGAGATGGAGGACGTCGAGGCGCGGGCGCGCACGTACGCGGCCTTTGCCCGCAGCGCGGAGGACAAGAAAGGTTTGGACATCTACCGTGCCGTTCGAGCGCGGCGCATCGCCGACGTGCATCTTCGCAACCTGGGGAAGTCGTGGTCACGGTACGCGAAGGCTGCCGCATCCTACGCAGGAGCGTCGGAGTGGAAGCCCATGGTGGTCGGCGGCCGTCGCACGCTACAACTGGTCCCCCTGTACAACGAGCTGCTCATCCATGGTCGTGTGTCGCCGAGGGCCGTCGACTGGGAGCAGAGCTTCCGGGCGTTCATGTTTTGGGGGCAGGCCCAGTGGGAAGTGACTCTGCTGCCACACGTGCCCGTGTCGGTCGTTTCGATCCGCGATCGAGACACGGGCGCGCTCAAGACGTTTCGCCCTCCGGTTGCGGGCGACAGCGGTTTCGGAGAGAGAGGGAAGGAGACCGGCTGGAGGCCAACGCCGAGCACTTTGCCTGGCTGGGAGGTTCGGAGCGCTGCACGCCTGAAGGCGCGCTCGTAGGTCCGCCGTCAGTCGGCCGAGTACACGTCGCACGTCACCGTACTGGTTCGGCAGTCTCTCCCCGCGCACGGGATGCACCGATCCTTCTTACGAACGCGCTGATGGACCGCCCTTCGTCGACCCTTGAGGCTTCTTGGCCTCGGGATGCACCAACAGTGGCCAGGATTTTCTTCGCGATGGGAACAGATCGAACCTTGAGGCATTGGAACCGCGGCACGCGTCGAGACGTCGAACCCTGAGACGATGGGACCTCGGGATGTACCGGCCGGCCTGATGTTCGTTATGCACGCTGCACCTGACGAACCCTTGAGGCGTTGGACCTCGGGATGCGCCCACGTGTCCGAATTCGTGTCCAAAGACGTAGCCAAGCTTCGAGCCGGCGGGCGTCTTGCGCGCGTGTGATACGTCACGTATGACATGGGAATGAGCGAGTTGCGCTGGGGCATCTGGTGCATCGAGTTGTGCGCGTGGTGCACAGGAGCGGACCATCGGCCCGAGACGTTTGCGAGCCAGCAGACAGCTGACGAGGCGGCGAGCGACTGGCAGCAGGAGAACGAGCGGCACGTGGCTGCGAAGCACGTCAACCCGTTCGATGGTTGGAAGCGCATCGAGCCTCTGCGCTACGAGGCGCGCCGGTTCGAAGAGCGGCCCCAGGCCTCAGCGAGCCTTGCGGCGAGCGGCGCATGAGCATCGAGCGGACCTACTGGTGGCTCGTCGGCGGTGCGTCGGCGGTGCTCGCTCTCGATCTCGTGGACTGGCTCGTGAACGACGACGCGGACGCCGTGTGGATGGGTGTTGGAGGCATCGCGCTCATGAGCCTGGCGACTCTCAGTCACCGGAGGTACCTCCGGGGCGAACAGCGTGCGGCGCGGCAGCAAGCGCTGCCCGAGCCGAACGTCGATCCCGAGCGCCACCAGAACGGCGTGGCGGCGCCCTAGGAGCCACGAGGATGGTCCCGACCGAGAAATCATCCCCCGATGGCCCGAGTGCGGGAAGCTCCGCGGAGACCGCGGATGGACCCACGTATCAGTCGACGTCGAGCCCGCCGTCGTCTTTGCGAGAGCGGTCGGACGTGGACTTCCCTCCGTGCCCGCACTGCGGACGCCTCGTCCTTGCTGGACCACCTTGCTGCGCCGGGATGGCGGCCGACTGCGCGTTCAGCATGCAGCACGGGGGTCTCAGTCGAGAAGAAGTTGCGGCGCGTCAGGCAGCCAAGCGCGAGCGTCGTGTCGCCCGACGCAAAGCGCGACGCGATGGGTCTGAGGGTCAGAGCGGATCGAGGTAGGCGCCGTTGATGGGCGACACGGCGCCGGTGTCGTCCCACTTGACGTCCGCGAGCATGCCGAGCGCCTCGACCACGGTTCCCGCCCGTCCGGCGTCCTTGGTCGGCGAGGAGGCATTCGTCTGGACGCGCTGTCCCTTCTTCGGTGCGACGATCACGTGTGAGCTTCTGTGCTAGCGCCGCCTGATGGTTCTGACCAGGCGGCTATGGCACTCTCTCCACGTGCAGCTATGTCCACCGTCGTGCGGATCGTCCCAAGGGTAAAAAGAAGCGAAGGCTCGTGAGAGAGACCATCGTGGCGATGTGCCCGGAGAGCCATGGGGCCCTCATCCGCCCCGACGGCCTTCTACAACCGTTGGTGCCGCTCCGATGACGACCTCTTCGACCTCGGCGCACGCACCCTCAGCACGGTCGAGCAGAACCGAAAGCCGCACAGGAGATGGGGATGAAGACCGCCGAAGCTGAGGAGCACCTGAAGGCCATCGCGACCGCCCGCGCGAGCGTCAAGATCCTCATGTGGGCCATCCGCAAGCACCAGACGGCCCTCCTCAGCGTCGCCGTCAAGGCGTACAACGAGGCCGCCGCGGACCTCGACGGCATGATTGCCGACAACCGCTGGACCATCATCGGCTACGCCCCGTGCGAACCGAGCCCAATCGGCGTGTGCGTCTACAACGAGCGCGTCATGAGTCTCCCGAGTCAACGGATGGGGCCCCATCACCCGAGCGGCCCGAGCGTCTGCCACCCCGAGTGTTCGACCGATGCCTGCCTCTTCTGCGGCAAAAACATGGACAATGGCGCTGAGCAGGATGGCCGACAACTTCTACCCGCATGACGTACGACGATTGGTATCCGGGTCGTCGCATCCGGTTTCAAGAGGTTCCCACCATACGGCGGCTCCGAGGGGAGCGACGCCCGCCGCAAGCGGATGGACCTACGGAGATCGGTCCCGATGGCGCCACAATCGTGGATGATCCGTTTCAGGTGAGCTGACCGATTACTGCCTGGTCTCGTGTCCCCGGAGCATCCGGATGGCCCGTCTGGGGCTAGCTAGTCGTCCCCGAATCGCTCGTACGCCGCTACCAGAGACTCTGGGAGTCCGTGTGCATGCGGATGGCCCGACGGTGTAGGAGCGCTAGATGGCGTACGGGGGTCACCTCCGTCTTCTCCGTCCACGGTGGATGGTCCGTTGCCTCCCACGTTTCCAGACGGGCGACCAGACCTCGGATCCGCGTGCGCGCGGATGCGCCGCTCCAGTGGCCGTGCGAGTGTCCGTAGTGCGACTTCGTTCCGTGTGCGCGCGGATGCGCCGGTCGCTGATTTTGGTCTCGCCCGTCGGCCGCAAGGGCGTCCCCGCACTTCCGTGGCGGACAACTTGACGTAGTGTAATACGCGGCGTATAACATGAACATGAAGATCCTCGTGGCCGACGACAACGAGCAGGTGCAGCGGGTCTACCAGCGCGTCTTCTCGGAGCACGAAGTGCACGTCGTGTCGTGCGGTGCCCAGGGCGTGAAGACGGTTCTCGACAAGACGTTCGAGCCCGACATCGTGTTCTCGGACTACGACATGGGCGTCGGGTACATGAACGGCACGTCGTTCTGCTCTCGGCTCCGGGAAGCGGGCTGCCAGGTGCCGTTCATCCTCGTCTCCTCGAACTACGAGGTGCGCGAGCTGGCCTCTGCATGCGGCGCGCAGCTCGGCGTGCGCAAACCGTTCTCGCCGCGGACGCTCCTTCAGGTCGCCTGGAAGTTCGTACCGGGGCAGGCTCCCGACGGCGTGGATGTGGCCGATCTGACGGGCGAGGAGCTGGACGCGCTCGTGTCCAAGGCGTAGCTCGGCGCGGCGCATCCGTGGTCCGCACATCCGTGCGGGTGGTCCCCCGCGCGGCTTCATCACCGGCTGGCAAAAGGATGCGGTTCTCCGCGGGTGCGCGGACGGACCACGAGAGAGTGGCTGTCTCCTCATTCCGGCCTTGCGACTAGCGAGCGGGAGGTTCAAGCCTTATAGGGACCCGAGGTCGTGGCCGTTCTGGCTCGACCACAGACGAGGAGAAGCCCGCGTGGACCAGAAAGTCGGAGCAGCCGCGAAGGAGTACTGGGAGACCCTCAAGCGTCGCACCGAGGCGCGCATCCAGTACGCGCGAGGTGAGATCACTTCCGAGCAGCTCGCGGCGATCCTCGGGCCTCCAGCGCCCCCAGGCACGTCGCTCGGCGAGGTGCTCGGCAAGGCGATCAAGGAGGCTCCCGAGGGCACGGTGGGAGCGATGCTCCGCAAGTCGGGCCAGGAGATCCTCGGAAGGATCCAGCGACGGCCGAAGGCGTGATTGCGCGCGCAGCCCGCGGCTCCCTACTCTTGAATCGTCGTGCGATTCGCCTGTAGGCTGCGGAGCATGTGCAACGTCTGTGTAGCAGGGGAGGCCTTGGCGACCACGGCATGCCGCAACGCGGACTGCAAGGCGCTGGCTGATGGCTATCAGGTGGCCTGGACGACCGCCCCGGCCATCGATTTCAAGAAGGCGCTTTCGTCGCGCCATAGGGGTCCCAAGTCGAGCCGGAAGCCGCGTCGTCGTGTCTCGATGCGCGATCGTGCTTTCGCGCTCGGATTGCCCGAGCGGCCGACGGTTTTCGTGCGGGCGCGCGGCAATGGTCCGGAGACTCGCGGCGAGTTCCAGGTGCGCCGGCAGGGTGAGTCCTGGCCGAAGAAGTGGCAGAAGACCGATGACATGGCGAGCGCCATGTCGATGTACGGCCTCGACATCAAATGGAGACGCGTACCCAAGCTCGTACAGGCCTGGGCGCGCTTCGAGGCGTCCGAGATGCCGACCCTCGACGCGCTGTACGATGCGCGCGACTCGCAGCGAGCGAGTGCCGGGAGGATGGTGCTTCACGGGCGCCCGAAGTTGCGGTCCGTACGGCGGAACGCGCGGGCGCGCGTGCGCACCGCCACAAACGGCAAGACGAGGGCTCGGTCCGCAGCGATCAGGGCGCGTGCCACCGCCAAGCGTGGGTGAGCCATGAGGCGCCTCAAGGCTGACGCCGCGTTGCACGCCAAGGGCAAGGCGCTCAAGGCGTTCACAGGCTCGGTCGCGGACCAGTTGTGCTTCGAAGACTTCGGTCTCACCTACCGCGAGCGCTTACTCGCCTGCGAGCGAGAGATTGCGTGGCAGCGGACAGGCCTCTTCAACGAAGAGTTCTCAACGGAGGAACGAGACCATGGCAACCGAGGGTGACAGGGGGCTTCTACGTGACAACGAACAGCTACTCGCCGAGATGAAGGCGGTGTGCTCTGGCGACCGGCGTCCGGGACCCGCTGCCGTGCTCGCGCTTCTGTCCCGGGCGTCGGTGGCCCTGGCGGCGACATCCGATCGACTGTCCCAGTGCGCCAGTTCGGACAAGTCAGACAAGCATGGGTGCAAGGCCCAGAACGACTGCCTGTGATGGTCTCTCCGGGCCTGACGGCCCCACGGCTCGTCGTTGCGCCGATGGTCCAGTGCGTGCCATCGAGGTGATTGGTACGTCATCGCTCGCCCGCTTGGGCGAGATGGTCCGGTCGGAAAGTTGATCAGATACTACGTCTAGGACGGGTTCCGGCCTGTGCCGTGCGACTCCGCCAGCGGTGCGGATGAACCGCCCTGCGCTTGGCCCGAGAGTCTTCTGATGAACTCGCGGCGTCCACAGAACCGCTACGTGGATGGGCCCACCCAACCGGTGCCGCCGTTCGGAATGTTCTTGCACTGCGGTGTGCGCGGATGGTCCCTTCGCTGCACACCACGAGCCTAACCAGGTGTCGATCCGCACGCGTGCGGATGAGCCCACCTCCGACGGGACGCGCGCCTGGAGCAAAGAGCAGCTGGCCGTTCCACACAAGTGGATGAGCCGATGCTTGTTGCGTCAACTGCAAGGCACATCGAGTCGTTCCAACCAGGCGCCTGGATGAACCGTACCCGACGCCCGGACCGCGACTGATCGATGCGCCGTGTCCGCGCGCGTGGATGAACCGAGGTCTATCAGTGCGTGATGGTCGCCATTCCAGTCGTTTTCCACATGCGCGTGGGATGAACCGCTCTGAACGGACCGTTCGTGGCGCTGGCAGCCCCTCACCACTCATTCGCGGTGCTTGCCCACTCGCCACCGTCGTTGGCGTCGTTGGCGCACCAGCAATCGTTGGGGTAGCTTCAAACACGACATGGGTGACATCTGGCGTCGCATCGACATCTGCGGGCTCACCGAGAACGCGCGACGTCTGCGGCACGCGCACGATGTGCTGGCGCTGGTAGACACAGGTGCCGGCAAGACGGTCATCTCGACGAAGCTGTCGACGCTGCTTGGCGGGTCGGTCCTCATGAACATCCCGATGGAGGGACGCAGAGTCCCCAGCAAGCTGACGGCAATTCGCATGCAGGCGCCTGGCTGCGGTGAGCATCCGATCGTCGTCGCTGTGGATGATGACTTGGTAGGCCGCGCGGGGCGGAGCCCGGAAGGCGAGCCAGCGGATGTAATTTTGGGTCACGACTATCTGGAGGCCGAGCGCGCCGTGCTCAGGTATCTCGAACGTGGAGACGAGGTTCGGTGCGAGGCCGAGGCGATACCCCCACCGTCGCCGTCGCCTCCCACCCGCCGCCGGAAGCGTCGCGCCGCCTAGATAGTGCTCGTAGGGCTGGCCACACGTGCGTGGATGAACCGCAAGTGGTGACGTGGCGAGCCTTCGCCTTGGAGTCGTTACCACACGCGTGGATGAACCCTACGTCGTGCTGCGTCGCTGGCCCCTCCTGTCCATCCGCCTCCACGCACGTGGATGAGTCACTGCCCCTTATCGGACTGAAGCCGCGGTGTACGCTTCTGGCGCGAATGTCAGACATGGTGTATAACGTTGAGACGTGAGTCTCTCGGTCCTCCTCGGCTCGGCCGCCATGGTGCAGGAGCTGCTCTGCCGCACGGTTCTCGGCGAGCGCCTCGGAACGATCGGAGACATGGCGCTCACCGAGCCACACCGGCAGTGGCTCTCGGCGCTTGCCGCGTTGCACGACGTGGGTGGGTTGAGCGGCATCGAGGCGGGTCGGACGTTCGCGGGGATGGTCAACGTGCTGACGGGTCGGAGCCGCGAGGCGCGCCTTCGCAGGCGCCTCTGCCGGTGGCTGGGTGACGACGTCGACCACGCAGTGGCCATTGCGCGTGCCGTGACGGCCTTCGGTGGCTTGGCGCAGCGCGACGATTCGCGCGCGAGACTGCCCGCGTCGTTCGAGGAGCGTCTGGAAGAGCTGGATGCGATGCTCGAAAAGCGTTTCCCTCGCGCGGCGCCGTGGAATGGCCTGCACGAGTACACGGCCTGGCGTCTGTACGCGGGCCTCATCGCTTTGGCGAGGCAGCTCGGGGAAGGGGTCTACCGGGGAGCCGAGGACGCCGCCGCTCTTGGCGACTGCGCGGTAACGCGTCTCAGCATGCTCGGGATCGATCGGCGGTCGGTCAACTGGCCGGCTCCGCCAGATGGGATCGAGCTACCGGAAGGTTCGGCGGTGAGGATCTTCGAGGGTCGAGTCGGCTCGGGAAAGACCAAGCAGGTGATCGAGTACGGCCTGGCGCTCATCGCGGCCGGCCGCATCGACAACATCATTCTCGGATGTCGAACGCGGGCGTCTGTCCTGCACACGCACGAGTACGTGCGCAAGCTCCTCGGCAGGCTCGACGCCCCCATCGTGCGCGGACTGCCGTGGGATGTCGAACCGGAGGGCACCTGGTGGACCGAGCGGACCTGGCGTTACATGCTGGCTCCGGTCACGGTCACGACGCAGGAGCAGGTGTTCAACTCGATCCGCATCGAGAAGCACGCCTACTTGCGGAGTACGACCCTGGCCCGCGCGCTCGTCGTGCTCGATGACGTGCACACGTCCGAGCCGCGCGATCGCGCGTTGTCGACGGCCATCATCCAACACCAGGTGGGCCTCTGCGGCGGCTACGTCGCGGTGACGAGCGCTGTGCTCGACGCGGCTGCGCGGAGTGAGATGCTTCTCGAACGCTTCCCGTCGGCGCCCCCCGAGGAGGAGTTCGAGCGGCACCAAGCGGCTACGACGGAGGTTGACCAGTCCGAGGCGATCGCGGAGCCGTACCCGTGCCAGTGGACGGGCGAGCGCGCGGCGGCGCAGGTGGCGGTTCGTGTGGGACGCCGCTCGCCGCGCGACTTCGTTCCGGTGGCCGACTTCCTCCCGAACGACGAGACGGTGGCCATGGCCGCCATCGACCACGCGAGCCGCGGCGCGCGCGTGCTCGTCATCCGCAACACGATGATCGACACGGTGGGCACGGCCCGGGAGATCGAGCGGCGTGACGGTCAGCACATGGTGCGTGTGAACGGCAAGCCCGTCACGTACCACAGCCACTACACGGCCGAGGACCGACACATCATCAACCACGCGACGGTCGTGGCCATCGGCGAGGACTCGCTTCAGCACCGTCAGATCAAGCCGGCCATCGTCGTCGGTACCTCCCAGGTCGATAGCGGCCTGCACCTCGACGCGGACGTGCTCGTGACCGACGTCGCGCCCGTCGATGTCATGGTACGGCGTCTCGGGCGACTGCATGCCATGTCGAACGATCGCCGACCCAGGGGCTACGACAAGCCGCTTCTGCTGGTCGTGGCGCCATCGGTGCAGGTGTTCGTGCAGGCGGTCGGCGTGCGTGGCGAAGCGCATCGAATAGGCATGGGCATTGGCTCGGTGTACCGGGACATCGCCGTCCTTCACCGCACCTGGGAGAATCTCAAGGTGCGTGGTGGCATCGATCGAGGACGTCCGCGACTCGACATCGAGGAGGCGCGGCATCCCTACCACCTCAAGTGGCTCATGGAGGCGGGCACGCGCTGGGTCGATCACGATCGATGGCTGCGAGCGCGCCAGCAGCGCATCGCTACCGTCGCAGCGAGCCTGCGCTGGAGCGCCGCGGGTGGCGCCTTCGGCATGCGCGACTGCGACGTGCAGACGACGAGCGCTCTGGGCGAGCCGAGCGAGGCGTACATCGAGGACAACGTGATGCGCGTCTTCTTCAACGACATCGAGTCGCCGCTTGGTACGACGATGCAGCGACTCGATGTGCGTGCCTGCGGCTCGGTCAAGCCCAACCAGCGTGTCGAGCCCGACAAGACTGACGTGGGCTGGACGTTTGGCGGAGGTCACGTCTACGACAGCTACGGCTACCGCTGGATCGGCGAGGCCGAGGAGTAGTGGATGGCCCGGAGTTCGACGAGCTAAGGACGGTGGTCAATCGCGCAGTCCTCATGCCGCGCGTGCGTGGATGTCCCGGGGCACCCCGTGCCACAGGCGCGCACTGTCACGTCGTGCCCGCGCATGCGCGGATAGTCCATCGGGCGAGTTTCGTGCGACCGCGGCAGAAGTAGCCACCCCAGCGGATGACCCGAGCTTGTCCTTGTTCCGGCGATTCACCACGTAACCCGCCAGCGGACGGGTCCGCGGTTCTGTGACGCTGTCCGCACGTGCGGATGGACCATGTTGGGTGCATGGGTCGAAGAAGCACTATGCGCGCCCCGTCCTTGTGTCGGATGAACCAGACTCGCCCGGTTTCAACGTGGACATCTCGTCCGTCACTCCTTCCGTGGACGGATGAAGCGGAAGAACAGGACATCGCGACGGCCGTCTTGCACGCGGCCAAGTCGTTTCCGCGCGCGGCGGCAACGAAGGACCCGGTCCTTGGTGCCCGTGCCGCAGGTCGCCGACGCGACACGTCCGTGGTCCGTGGTAGACTACTCCCCGGTTCGAACGATGCCCAAGATCAACGCCTCCACCACCCTGCGTGAGCTTCAGGCCATCGCGCACACTACGCGCCCTGTGGACCCAGTCATCAGCCCGCAGATGGTACGCAGCATCCAGCAATCGCTGCGCATGGAGGGCTATTTCGTCAGCGCCGCGTCGGTGCGCGCAACTGCGCGACGCCTCGCCCAAGACGACGCTCGCGTCCGGTCATCGTAGACGGTCATCCTCCGATGGCGCGCCAACGCCGCGTGACAGAGCCACTGGACACGCTTTACGGACAGATCACGAGCTACGACAAGATCGTTTCTCGGCTCGATCAGGGTGAGCAGCGTGGCCGTCGGTGGGTCTTCGCACGCTCTCGGAGAACCCGCGCCAGCGTCCCGCGCGACCACGACGTCCTCGATATGCATCGCGCCATGTTCGGCGACTTGTTCGCGTGGGCAGGGACCACACGAGTCGAAGACCGTGGACCTGGCGGTCGGGTGCCAGTGCCGTGGCAGCACGTACGCGTTGCCCTTCGGCAGTTTGCCGATGATCTGCACGTGTGGGTCCGTCTTACCGGACGAAACCCGGCACTCGCGGAGGTGGCCAGCGTCGTAGCTCGCGCTCACCATCGCTTCCAGTGGATCCATCCGTTCCACGACACCAACGGCCGAACCGGACGCGTACTCGACCACTACCTGCTCTGGGTCACGTACGGGATGGTTGGCCACACGTTCCCATCTACGAGAGCGATCGAGTACGCCCCAACAGCACGAGTCGAGGACGACTACTACAACGGATTGGAGGCTGCCGACCGACATGACGAGGGGCCGCTTCATGTCTACTATCTCGAACGACTGATCGCGGCCTTCGGTCGCCCCATCCGATAGGGTCGCACGAGCCGTTTTGGCGCCCACCGGCCAACGCATGCTTTGACGCCATCACTTCCGGTTCTGCGGAACCTACCTGCGCTTGGGTCACCGAAGTCACCGAACACACGCTATGCGCGGGTGCATGGGCCCGCGTGCGCCCGATCGCACCAATAACTGTGGCCCTTTGGCCACCACGACCGCTCGACGACCTCGCACTTCAGGCCGGATCGTCGCAGCTCGTCGACCTGAGTCTCCGCTTTCGCGCGATCGGTCGTGTCGAAGTAATCCCCCGTTCGCGGGTCGACCCATGAGCCCCATGGCGGCTGACCCTGAGCGCGTGCGAACACGCGGATGCTGTAACCCAACGGCTTCGGGCCTCTGGTCATTGCCCAGACTTCTGGCCGAGAGTCTTGGGCGTGGCGTCGTCCAACACAGGCGCGTTCTCCAAACGTTGCGTTACGTACGGGCTCGGCGGTAGTCGAAGGACCAGATTCACGCAGCGATGCGTGTACTTGTCTGGCCCGAAGTTCGACGCCGAGTGGCCGACGGAATCGACCGCGCGACCTGCGAACGCGAACGCGTCCCACCCGTGCTCGCGAAAGTGGTCCGTCACACGTCGGCAGAGATATTCAAACAGATCCGCGCCATCGTCGGAGCACTCGGAATTCCACATCGTTGACTCGCGCGTGTCACGCAGCGCAGCCCGTGGGACGAAACACGTAAGACCACGGGTACCGCTCGTCTTGCAGATCCAACCGGTCCAGTGCAGCGGATCCGGCGGGTCCATCAAGAGCTGTGCTTTGAACGCCAGGATGCAGCGAGCAATCTCTTGCTCGACGTCGTCTTCACGTTTCTTCTGACGAGCCAGCACGACAGCCGCCGGGCTGACGTCGAACGTGTCTGCGGCAGCGAGCTGTCGTTTGTCGGTGTTCATGGCGAACCCCTTTCAGCCTGTTATACGTGTTGTCTTACGTGCGTCAACCGTCAGCCGCCGCCAAGCTGCGTGCCTACGCCGGACGCCCGCCCGAGGGCGTATCGCGCGGATGAACCGCAAAGCACCTCGAAGAGCGCGAACCTCGCGTGGCACGCGAATGAACCGGAGCACGGCCCTCATCTGACCAGAAAGAGGCGTCGCGCCTGGGTGGTCGATTCCTCAAAAGTGGCTCGCGGTCGTGCTCCAGACGTGAGGATGGCGCCCGCACGTCGATGGTCTCAGTGACACAAAGGCCAATGCTTACGGAGTGTCGCTCTCGCACGCGCGCGGATGGACCAGACATCGTCAACAATACGCGACTGTCTGAGGAGTCGCTCCCGCGTGCGTGCGGATGAACCAAACGGTCCTCCAACGCAGTTTTCGAGCGCTGCGTCGCTCCCGCTCGCGCGCGCGGATGAACCGGTGTCCATCTCGCGCATGATGCGCGGATGTACCGATCAGGCACTTCTAGGCAGTCCCTCCTGCATCGTTTCCGCGTGCGCGCGGATGACCCGATCATTCTGACCACCGCTGCTCAACATCAAACATCAACGGCCGCGCGGTGCGTGTCGTGTGCCGGCATTCCGGATGGTCCCGCCGTTTCTACGACGACATCGGCCACGGCACAGGAAGACCCTCCGCGCTCATCCGCCGGATGAACCACGTCGGCTTAGGTACTGTCGGATCGGGTCCGAGCGTCGCTGCCGCGTCATGCGCGGACGCCGAGCGACCGAGGTGGCGTTGCACCTAGTTCATGAGCGAGACGGTGATCGTGCTGCCGCCGCCCATGACCGGGCCCTGGTACTGGCAGGGAACGGTGGGGTTGTATTGCGTGCCGCTCTTGCATCCGGATCCGCCCGGCGAGATCCCGCACGGAGGACTCTGCCTGGCGACGCAGATGTCGCAGCCGTACGGGAAGAGTCCGAAGACGCTCGCGTTGCCACCGTCGGGGTTCGGGGGGCCGAGCAACGTGCCGTTCGCGTTGATCTCGATGTCGTTGCTGTAGCCATCGACGAGGCTCACGTCGACGATGTCGTACCAGGTCGGGTTGTTGACGTTCAGCTCGGCCTTGGTCGAGTTACAGCTCGGTGTGGAGTTGAAGGCGAGCGTCGCGTTGAGGTACTGACCCGCGAGCGGCAGGCTCTGCGAGTTGCCAGGTCCAGGGGACGCCGTGAGCGTGAACGCGCACGTGAGACCGGCGTCCACGTTGCAGAAGGACCACTGTGATGGTGTCACCACAGATGCGGCGCTGAAGGCCACGTTGACCGTCACGGGACTGCTGGTCGTGTTCGTGACTGTCACGGTCGTGCTTCCGGTGGCGCCTGCGCGCAAGCGCTCGGGCGAGCTGGCGCCCGCAGGTCCAGTCGAAGTCGATGGCGACGGCGTCTTCTGGCAGCCGACGAGAAGCAGCAGTGGCAGGAGCAGCAGAGCGTAGCGCATCACTTCCCATCCCTTTCAGATCAGAGCATCCCGGCGGAGACCTCTTGCAGGACCATGTTGGAACCGAGGGCCGGCACGACGACGTCCGTGCCCGTCGCACCCGCCGTGACGTCGACGGCGGTGATGAAGACGGTTGTGGTCTGCGAGGTGAATGGCACGTCTCCATCGAAAGGCACGGTCACGAAGCTGTCGACGCCGCCGCTGGCGGCCGGCAGCGTGACTGTCGTCGTGTAGAGCGGTGTGCCTAGCGTCTCCTCGATGTTGACGGTGATCTGGCGGACGGCCGTGGCGGTGTTCTTGAAGCCCACGTAGCCGTGCACGCTGATGGCGGTGGACTGGAAGCCGCTCGTCGGATCCGACGGGCTGATGGTGCGCTGCATCACGGTCGCGCCCGCACCGTCCGCCACGGGCACGTTGAATGGGATGGCTGGTGTCGCCAGCGTCGTCGTACGGTTGAAGACCGTGTTGACGGCGAGAGCGCTGTCCGACTGTGAGCCGACGACGTAGGTCCACTTGCCCAGGTCGAAGCTGAAGGTCAGCTCCAGGCTGCCGAACGCGGTGCCGATCGTGGCGACCGGTGAGCCGTGGTAGGTCACGCTGATGGGGAAGCCCGCGGCGTTGCCGTTGACGTCTGCGATCATGACCTGATCGCCGTTGAAGGCGTTGGGATCGAGCACGACGGCGATGGTTGCACCGCTTGTGTTGTCGATGAGGTAGCGATCGACGCTCGGCTCGGTTTGGAAGTTCCCGCCGGTAATGACCTGCTGCTCGTACGGCGATCCGAGGACGCGATTGCGGCTCATGTTCTTGCGAGGCCTTGGTGAGAGGATCGCCTGCCGCCTCTGCTGTAGCCATACAATTTGTGTCGGTACGTGTATCGACGTGATGTTGCGGCTGATCGCAGGTGAGCGACGGCGCCTCGCCAGGCATGGACCGATTTTGGAGATCGAGCCGCGGCCGATGCCGATGACCGCGAACCCGCGGATGAACCGGCGATGCGTCGTCGAAGGATCGCGCCGGATGAACCGAGACCGCCCCCGATCGTGGCCATGTGGTCTTGGTCCGTGGATGAACCGGAATCCGTCATGGTTCGAAGGAGTACGGTCGACCGTCTGATGCTGCGCGTCTCCGCGGAT
>Ga0307474_10000947_pt1 | contig 20903 bp, 22 predicted proteins | sample atmos_gasesECM1C_2_FD_203312 | JGI IMG/M metagenome (GOLD analysis project Ga0307474, IMG submission 203312) | Hardwood forest soil microbial communities from Morgan-Monroe State Forest, Indiana, United States - atmos_gasesECM1C_05 | ecosystem: Environmental > Terrestrial > Soil > Temperate... | reverse complement strand
GCCTGTACCAGACTCAGTTCATCGGTAACAGGCCCCTCTAGTCTGTTTTGGATGGCTCCCATTCTCTCGGCGATGCAGTATTTTGTAGGTAATTAACTCTGACTGAAAGTCAAACTGTTATTCTACTTGGTCCCCAGGCATTTGCCCAATTGGTTTGCGCTTTCGAGGTTAAGGAGACTTGCGATAGAGTCGATGTGAGGTCAGCTAGATGAAGTGGAGTACGCGGACGAACACGTCCCGAAGTACTCTAGGGCTTCCCTACAAGTGCCGTATAATCAGCAGTTAGAGACATCCTCAGGAATCTCTTACGAATTACGCGATGGGTAAGATTCTCCGGGCATGGCAGAACAGAATAAAAAAAACGAAGTAGAGCAGATTGTCGAGCGCGCGGTGGCACAAGTGCTCAGCGCGCAACTGCCCCAATTGCAATCGCAGATTGCGCGGCTGGTGCTGGATTCGTTACCCGCGCCGGCGACTGAGACCGGCGGGCCGTCGCACGGATCGAGTTCTCTGGTTCAGGCGGTTTCCAATATCTATGCGGGGTCGACTCAGAAAGAGATCCTGCGAGCACTGCTGGATAATGGCAGTGAATACTGCTCACGCATTGCACTGTTCGTGATCAAGGCCGGAGCCGCAACAGGATGGCAAGCGCGCGGCTTCCGGGACGATGAGACAGTGAAGGATGTTCCGCTCGAGATGGCCGCTGGTCCCGTGGCCAATGCGTACGAAAATCGGGTTGCGACTCCGGGCAACATCGCTGAGATGGGCAAAGCTTTCGTCGATCAATTCGACGGCCCGGCCGATGAACAAGTACTGGTCCTCCCACTAACACTCAAGGAAAAAGTCGCGGCCCTGGTCTATGCCGATGGCGGCGATAACAGCAAGCTGGACTCCGCCGCTCTGGAATTACTGGTGCTGGCGACCAGCGCATGGCTGGAAGTTTCGTCGCTGCGGAAACAAGCAGTGAAGGAAGAACCCCCGGCGGCAAGACTTGAGAGCACGCCTGCGCCGGTGCAAACGATCTCTTCGTTTTCCGATCCCTTTGCAGCTCACTCGCCTAAGCATGTTCCAGTGAGTATCCCGGAAACGCCTGCGGCTGAAGCGCCGACTGAGGTGGTGGAGGTAGGTGCGGCACACTCCAGCGCAGCGGCCGTTGCGGCGGCTACCGATCCTCTAGCGGGACTTTCGCAGGAAGATGCCGAGATCCATCGAAAAGCTCAAAGATTCGCGCGACTTCTGGTGGATGAGATCAAACTTTACAACCAGGCGAAAGTCGCGGAAGGCCGGCGCAACAAAGATTTGTATGACCGCCTGAAGGAAGACATCGACAAGAGCCGCGGGACGTTTCAAAAGCGATACGGCAGCACTGCGGCTGCGACGGGAGACTATTTCCAGCACGAATTGTTGCGCAGTCTCGCCGAAGATGACATCTCAATTATGGGCGCGAATTTCCGCCATTAGCGGTGCAGAAGGCTCTGGCAGTAAGCTTGTCTTTGCGAAAAACAAAAGCGGTGCGATCAGGTTCGAAATTGCAGTGGAAGCTCAACAGGTTAGCGCTTTTTATCCTGGGCTCCGCGCTGTCTGCGTCCAGTTTCCTGCAGGGCCAAAACCATACAAATCCACCCAGGCCCGCCGATCAAAACACTACGGCGGGCGAACCATCCGGCAACAAGCCGAAAGCGCCAGCCAAGACAGTGTCTTCGGCGAAAAAGCCCTCAACGAGCTCGGCAAGACTTCACGCTGGTAAGGCCAAGAAAGCTCGAACAGTTTCGCCTCGCGTCCGCCGGATGCGGCAGGCCTTCGTCGCATCTACCAACCTGCGTCCGATGGCGCAGCAGCTCTTGCAGGATCGCACCTTGCCTGCCTACGCGGGAGTGGAAGCCTACGCGCGCGCGCACTCCAAAGAAGATGCCGGTGCCTTGGCATGGCTTGTACTCGGCTATGCTCACGTGCTGGATCGCGACTACGCCAAGGCCATTGATCCGCTGAACCGGGCGAAGGTCCACGCCGGCGATCTGGGCGACTACGTTGCTTACTACCTTGGGACTTCGTACCTGCAGACTGCCCGCACTGCCGAAGCGGTCTCCAACCTCGCGAATTTCGCGAAAGCGCATGCGGATTCCCTGCTCGGGCGGGACGCGGCCGTTAGCTACGCCGACGCCCTGTTGCTGGAAGGGCAGGCAGCGGACGCAGTGGCACTATTGGAGTCCCAGAGAACCCCTGTGCGTTCCGACGTGGAGTTTGCTTTGGGACGTGCCTACGCTGCGTCGGGCCAGATAGCGAAGGCGGCGGAGATTTTCCAAAACATCTACTACACGATGCCCGCAAGCGTGGAAGCTGATGCAGCAGAGGCTGAGTTGAAAAAGTTGCCGCTCGTTCCAACTCCGTCGGTTGCGCAACGAAAAACTCGGGCCGATGCCTTGATCAAGCACCGCCGGTATGCGGATGCGGCCGAGGAGTATCGCGCTCTGGCAAGCGAGGTTGGCGCGGTCGATCGACCTACGTTTCAACTTGCTGATGCGGACGCCCTACACCGGAGCGGTAAGAATCGCGAAGCCAGGCAAGAGCTCGCCTCTCTCGGCGCCGTCACTGGAGAAGATAACGCGGAGCGCCTCTATCTGCTGGGTCAAGTAGCATGGGCGCTCAACGACAATCCGACCTTCTTCGGTCTAGTCGATGAGCTGCGCCATGCTGCGCCCACAAGCCCCTGGCTGGAGCAGGCACTGCTCTCCGCCGCTAATCTGCACCTGGTTCATCACGAATACGATCTGGCGCTCGACTGTTTCCGCGAATCGCAGCAACGTTTTCCGAATGGCGCTCGCGCTTCCTATGTTCACTGGAAAGCCGCGTGGCTCACCTTGCGGCAGGGACGCAACGATGAGGCCAAGAAAGCATTCGAGGAGCAGATCGCACTGTATCCTTCCGGAGCGGAAACTCCAGCGGCCCTCTACTGGCGAGCGCGGCTCGCCGAAGAAGACAATCAGCCGGCCATGGCGCGAGCTTTCTATCAGAAGCTCTCCGATCGGTATCGCAATTTTTACTATGCCGAACTCGCTCGACAGAGAATGAAACATCTGCCCGTTGCCGCGGACACGGTGACGCAATATCCGTTGCTGGATCGGGTGCCGCCGCTCGATAGCAGCGGCAAAGTAACGGAATCAGAACCGCCCCCCGACGAACTGCATGTGCAGAAGGCAGAACTGTTGGGCAATGGCGGGTTGGTGGATTTCGCCGTTCGCGAGCTTCAGGCGGCCGCTTCCGTCGACGGCGGCAGTTGGGGCCCGGCGGAAACCGCTCGACTCTATGTTGAAACCGGGCATTATGACCGTGCTATCGAAGTAATGAAGCATTCGGCACCGAACTACTTTGCCCTCGATATCCCCGACCTGCCGCGAAACTATTGGGAAGCTCTGTTTCCCAAAGCTTTCTGGACCGATCTCAAGCGATACGCGGCCGCCAATGGACTTGATCCTTACCTTGTGGCATCGCTGATACGGCAGGAGTCGGAGTTCAATCCCAGCGCGGTGTCGCGGGCCAATGCGGTGGGGCTGATGCAGTTGCTTCCGAAGACAGGCAAACTCGTAGCGAAGGAAGTAAAGCTGAAGCGCTACAACGCCAGCCAGCTCTACACCCCCGCGGTGAACCTGCAACTGGGCACGCGGTATTTTCGCGGCATGGTCGACAAGTTCGGCGGATCATTCGAGTATGCCCTCGCGGCATACAACGCCGGATCGGACCGTGTAACGGAGTGGCTTGGCCAGGGCAAATATCGCGATCCAGAGGAATTCGTTGAGTCGATACCCTTCACCGAGACGCGCGAGTACGTGCAGGCGATTTTGCGGAATGCGAGCGTGTACAAGCAGCTTTATGGGATGCCATAGAAACGCTATTGCTCCGCCGCCTGGACAAACAACAACCCTTGCACTTTACCAGCGTCTTCGGTTAGGCGATCGAAGGAGACAGCCCGGCGCGAATCAGTGAAACGCACATCCTGCAGCAGAAACTTGTGGACCGCATACGCGATCGAGCTATCGGAGCTGTCAATCGTTTCGACGTAGGTGATGCCGTTAACCACATACAAATGCGAATTCCACATCATAAGTGGGGCGTGTGCATCCTTGATCATGTAAATCAAATGACCGGCATTGACCTGATCCTGTGTCAGATACTCGGTCGTGACCATGATGGGGCGGCCATCGCTTAAGAGGTGCCTTCCTTGCAGCTTGCTGGCGATATCCTTCAAAGACTTTGGATCCGTTGACTGGACGCTGTCTTCCAAAGCGGAATTCTTTCCGCAGCACACTTCTTTATCGTTGAACAGGATTTCCAGCGATGTTGCTAGCACATCCGGTGCATGCGTGGATCGTGCCGTGAGCGAAGGCAGATCGTGGACACGGATGTCCCGCTCGGGGTAAGCGACCTGCTGTCCATATGCGAAGGAACCAACCGCGAGGCACGATGCCACGACGCACCGGGCCGAGAGAAGGAACGCAGATCTAGCCGTTCGCCTTCGCTCCAGATCATCCGCAATCGCCAACCTCCGAAGATGGTCCCGAATGAATTGATTGAGGCGATTGCCGAGACGCTCGGCTCTCTGCCAGGCCCGGACCAGCTGTTGTTCGTCGATGGACCGAGCTACATTCATTCCCACAGTATTAGTGGACGCGTAACCTATGTCAATCTGGAGACTCGCAATTCGGGTCCATGCAATAAGGTAGCTCTATGAAACGCTATGGAACGCTGTCGTGCTCCAAGACTACGAATTCACTTCACCAAAGCGTTGTCTGCGGCTTCGCGCGCCAGCAAGCGCTTCGCCTGGGCATCGCCACCTGCCGCTTCTTTTGCGGTCTGAACCGAATTCTCCAGCGATTCCTGAATGAGCTGTTGGGCGGCGCTGCTGATCTTCACCGTATCTGAAGAAGCACTCGCGGCGGGTTGCGACTGGGGCGCCGATGACGGTACCAGTGATGGCTTGCTGGACGGTTGGGTTGAGACTTTAGTTTGTACCGCGGCCTGTGCTGGCAGTTCGCTGCTGATTGAATTGCTCATGGGAAAATCCTCCATCTATCCCATCGGCAATTGCACCCTCAAGCTTTAGCCGCATCAATTGGCGTGGTTGGTGTGCGCTATCGCGGCTTCTTCCGGGGAGGACTTTGCGAACAGAATCTCGATCACTAGCAATCCTGCACCCACAACAATCGCGCTGTCGGCAAGGTTGAACACCGGCCACTGGTACCGTTTTACGTAAAACAGCAGAAAATCCACGACGCGCCCGCTGGCCAAGCGGTCCCAGAGATTGCCGATGGCTCCTCCCATAATCAATGAGAGTCCAACGCCGGTCGCTTTGTGGGTAGGTTCGTTTCTCCAAAGCAACACTGAAACCACCAGCAAAGCGACCGCGGAGAATGCAATCAGCAAAAACGTTTTCCAGGGTGCGGGAGAATCCGCAAACAAGCTGAAAGCGGCGCCGGTATTCTCCGTGTGCGTGAGGCGGAAGAACCCAGGAATGATTTGGACATGCGCGTAAAGCGCGATGCGCCGCGACACCACATGTTTCGTCCAGCGATCGAGTATCACGACGATTAGCGCAATCAGCAGATAAGCCGCGCGGGTAGAGTTTTTTGTCATTAACAATGTCGACCCGCAACCATCTTAAACTGCCGGGCACATCGGCGCTGCGTGTTGCCGGGACCTTATTATTTTTATTTTTCCTTAAACTTCATTTTCGTCTATGCCGGGCACGGGCCATCCATGTATTCTGATGCGGCCCTGAGCCGGAATACAGTTGTGCCGCACGGCGTTTCCTGCTTCAGGTTGCAGTAATTCCTATGTCGGCGAAAAGCGCGCATGAAGCTGAATCGTTGGAAGGGCCGGATAGTACTGTTCCTCGCAGTAGTGGGGCCGGGGATCATCACCGCGAACGTCGACAACGACGCCGGCGGCATCCTCACCTACTCGCAGGCCGGCGCGCAATACGGATACCTTCTGCTGTGGACCATGATCCCGATCACGCTGGCGCTGATCGTGGTGCAGGAAATGAGTGCGCGCATGGGCGCCGTAACCGGCAAGGGTTTGAGCGACCTTATCCGAGAAGAGTTTGGCCTGCGTATCACGTTCCTGATGATGCTCGGGATTCTGATTACTAACTTCGGCAACGTAGTCACAGAGTTTATCGGCATCGCGACCAGCCTTGAACTCTTCGGGCTTCCGCGTTACGTGACTGTTCCAGTGTGCGCCATAATCGTCTGGCTGATCGTGGTGAAAGGCCAGTATAAGAGCGTTGAGAAAGTCTTCCTGGTCGCGTCGTTCTTTTACATCACCTATATTTTCGCGGGATTCTTCGCTCACCCTCTGTGGAAGGAAGCGACGGCTGCTACTTTCAGGCCGCCCCTACTACATACATTTCGAGAGCAAGCCTATCTGTTTATGGTCATTGGGGTGGTGGGGACAACGATTGCGCCCTGGATGCAGTTCTACCTGCAATCCTCGATTGTGGAAAAGGGCGTAACCCGGCGCGGGTTGGCGGCCTCGCGCTGGGATGTGATCACGGGCTGCATCTTCACCGATGTTGTAGCGTGGTTCATTATTGTGGCCTGTGCCGCTACGCTTTATGTCCACGGCTATCGAGATATCAAGTATGCGGCGGATGCGGCGCAAGCACTGAAGCCGCTGGCGGGGCAGTACGCGTACATTTTGTTTGCCGTGGGACTGTTCAACGCCTCGCTGTTCGCAGCATCGATCCTGCCGCTCTCGACCGCCTATACAGTTTGCGAGGGGATGGGCTTCGAATCCGGTGTCGACAAGAAATTCAGTGAAGCTCCGTTCTTCTATTGGCTCTATACCCTTCTCATCGCCGCCGGAGCCTCGGTACTTCTCATTCCGGGGCTGCCATTGGTGAAAATCGCAGTTTTGTCCCAAGTGGTCAACGGCATCGTACTTCCTTTCGTTCTGATCTTTATGCTGCTCTTGATCAACAAAAAGGAGCTGATGGGAACGCACGTAAACACGCGCTTGTTCAACGCCGTGGCCTGGCTGACTACGGTGGTAATGATCGGCTTGACGATGGCGTGGTTCTGGACCCTGCGTGCGGGCGGTTGATCGAGCGGATGTTTCAGATAAGTCTTCCCGCCGCCAGGTCGCTCACCAGCGTGGCGTCCGCCTCGAGAAAATCGTAGGAGGACAGATCCTTTGGAGCAGACCATTGCAAATCGCGAAAGATGCGATTCTCCATTTCGCCGGCGTATTCGCGCACGACAAAGAACCGCAACTCAACCGTGGCACCGTTCGGGTAGCTATGCTGTATGCGCGCGATCTCATCGCCGATTTTCGCGTCGATTCCTAACTCTTCTTCCAGTTCGCGGCGCAAGGCGTCGCGAGGCTGCTCGCCTTCTTCAATTTTACCGCCGGGAAATTCCCACTTCAGCGGCATCGTCTGGTGCCGGGTGCGCTGGCATACCAGGAGCTTGCCGTTCTGTTCGATCACTGCCGCCACCACACGTTTCATAACCTGCCCGGATACACACTCGCGAACTTCAATCTTTCTCCAACTTTCTGCCTACGGCTTCGGCGCAGTATTGCACGAGCATCTGGTCTTCGGTCCCGAAGGCGGCGGGAAAATGGCTGTCGATGTCGAGCTCGCCCGCGACTTCTCCCTTTACGAAGATCGGCACCACTATTTCAGATTTTGTTTCCAGCGAACACGACAGGTACCGCGGGTCTTTGCTGACGTCGTCCACGACGATGGTCCTGCCACTGGATGCGGCCGCGCCGCATATGCCTTGATTCAATGGGATGCGCGTGTGTGGAGTCATCGCCCCCACGAATGCTTCCAGAAGCAGCATGGGCGGTTGAGCCCTCGGTTCGAGCATATAGAAGCCGACCCAGTTATACTTCAGCATCCGCTCATGCAACAACGAGCAGACGCCCTTCATAAGATCTTTCGCGGTCGACGCTGACTCTGCCAGCGCCGAGATTTCGTTACGAACCTCCGAAATTCGAGTGGTGACGGGCATGAGAAGAATCTTAACTCAGGAAGGAACATTCGCAGTTGCGTATGACGGCAGGGCAGTAATCGAGCGGATTCCTTCCGCGCGCGTAAATCGCTCCGGATGAGTCAAAAAAAACCGTCGCATGCAAGAATGGGCCATTCACGTCAGTGTCTAAGATTGCTCCATGCGACCCCGAGTGCATCGAGCGCCAACTGTGCAGCATGATTTGAAGCCTGGGGCAGGCCGCCGATCGCGCGGATCACATCCTCCCGTTGCAGACTTTTAGTTTCACCCACAGTCTTGCCCACCACCAGTTCGGTCAATGCCGAGCCGCAGGCAATGGCCGCGACGCATCCTTTGGCTTTAAATTGCGCTTGCGTAATTCGCCCAGCGCTCACCTTCAGGGTTAGTCGCAACACATCTCCGCAGGCGGGGTTTTCGACTTCAGCCACGGCGTCGGGGTTGACAAGTTCCCCGGCATTGCGGGGGTTTTGAAAGTGATCGAGCAATTGAGCAGAATACATTGCGGGTCCAATCGTGCAGATTGTCTGCCGGTGGCATCTCAGCTGCGTAGTGCGGTTCCCTCCGGAAAATAAACTTGCCAACCCCGTTCGCGAGCCAGTGCCTCCAGATCGGGATTCGGGTTCACCGCAAATGCCTGGCTGGCCATTGCCAGCATGTCCGTATCCCACCGGGAGTTCCCAAAGGCTCCATCGATTTGCTTTCTTACAACCGCGCGCAGCGCTTCCGGTTTGCCCGCGCCGGAGGGCACGCGGATAAGCTGGTCGGTCGCGATTCCGTCGCACACTTCAACTTTCGCAGCCAGAACGCGATCTTCGGGTATGCCGAAGTACTTCATCCCCGCACGGATCACCCATTCGTTTGAGGAAGACACCGTCCAAATTTCACAGCCGTCTTGTTGCAGCTGACGAACCAGTTCCCGCATCTCCGGAAAAATCTGCTGTACGAAGAACTGGTCGAAGAAATCACGCGCGGCGGCCATTAGCTTCTCCTCAGTAACGCCCTTGTGCATGGTCACCATCTCTCCGCACATGGTGGTTTCGTCGACCTCGCCCCGTTTATACGCTGCGTAACGCTCACGCAACGGGCGATCCAGCCCTTCGGAAACGATGCCTCCCGCCCTCAATTCCCAGTCGAAGAAGCGCTCCCCAGCGTCGCCAGCCCACAGCGTGCCGTCGCAATCGAATGCCGCGACATGGAACTGGCGGCGACGGACCGAATCCAGAAACTCGCGTGTGGCCGGAAGAAACGTGCTTGCCTCAGCAGTGCTCATCTATTGACGATAACGTGCTTCGGTGAGAGCTGGCAATGAGTTGCCTTTACGACGATCGGGCGAGCCCTGCATAATCCTCCGGCGTATTGATGTTCAGGGCTACGAAGGGATCCTGAACGGGAAGGTATCGAATGTGATGCTGATGGGCATGTTCTATGTCCCGGGTGATTGACGTTGCCGATGCACGAAGAAAAACTTCGATCATTTCGCGGCCGGCCAGTAAAGGATGACCATGTTTGCCGGAAAACTCAGGTACTACCGCCCAAACTTGCTCTTCCGCAGCGACGAACGCTTTCCGCAGAGATTGAATGGTTGCGTCTTTAACCGGCGGACGATCGACCAGCGTGATCATCGCCGCATCCCGGCCATGATTGAGCACCTCGCGCAATCCTACCTGCAGAGAACTGAACTGCCCCCGGCTGGGGTCAGGGTTGACCACGAGCGACGCGCCGTTGGAATAAATCGTGGGCGCCAAGGCCGCTTCGTTCTTTCCAACCACGATGACTACAAACTCGGTGGTAGAGAAGAGCGAACGAATCGCCGCTGACAGAAAAGTCTCATTCGATGTCGGCTGTTGGGGGACCGGTGGGGGCCATGCTAGTAAGGCCTTATCCCTGCCCATGCGCGAAGAATTTCCGGCCGCTAGGATCACCCCGGCGAAACTGGCAGCGCGGTTCATGCAAGCGAAGATAGCAGGAACGGCGAACAATTGCTGTTTCTGGATTCCTGATCGACTGTCGATTGTGGTTTGTTCCTGTCGAATTATGTCTTCGCGGCGCCTTCACTCTCCAGCCGCGGCTCCTGCGAACGAAACCAACTCATATGCGGCAGTCCGATACCGGCGTGACGACGAATCGCTACCAGTTCCGCGGTGATCGCAACCGCAATCTCTTCCGGAGTGATGGCGCCGATATCGAGTCCGATCGGAGCGTGTACGCGCTCGAACAGGTTCGCAGGCAAGCCTTCGCTTCGCAGGGTCTTGAAAATTTCAATGACCTTGCGCCTGGACCCGATCATGCCGACGTAGCGGGAGCGCGTCTGCACGGCCCAACGCAGAACGCGCATGTCGTCATGATGGCCACGAGTCACGATCACAATATAGGAGCCTTCGTTGGGGTCGAGGAGTTGCGTAGCCGCCTCAAAGTCCAGCACATGAACTTCCCGTGCCGCTGGAAAACGTTCTTTCGTGGCGTAGGAACTGCGGTCATCGGTGATCACGACCTCGAATCCAGCAGTTGCCGCAATCTGACAAAGGTTTATGGCAACGTGACCTGCCCCGAATAGATAAAGTAAAGCTGGAGGGAGAATGGGCTCGACAAAAACCTCAAGTGTGCCGCCACATACCAGACCAGTATCAAATTTGGGGTCCTGATTGAGGTCGAAGGTAAGCGTTCGCGGCTTCTCCGATTCCATGACCTCGCGCGCCGCCTGCCAGACGTCGGCCTCGACACAACCACCACCAATCGTGCCGAAGATCGAGCCGTCATCGCGCACCAGCATTTTTGCGGTTTTGAACGATGGGATCGAGCCGCGCACATTGACGATAGTAGCAACCGCGCCTCGGCGGCCATCGCGGCGAAGCTGCACGATTTGCTCGTAGATGTCCATTGAAAGAGCTTGTCAGCTCGATTATCAGTCGGTTAACAGAAGGAGTCAAACCGGCGCAGTGAGAACCGAGGTTTACGTCATCACAGTACATTTTTGCGGCGGGGCAATCCGTCGAAGTATGCTGTTAGGGTTACGCCTCGTAAGAAAGGGCCCAATGAAAGCGGTTCGCATCCATCAATTCGGTGGACCGGAAGTTTTGAGCTATGAGGATGTTCCCGACCCACAGCTGCGCAAGGATCAAGTGCTGGTGCGGGTACGCGCCTGTTCGCTGAATCATCTCGACGTCTGGGTGCGCAAGGGATTGCCTGGAGTAAAGCTGCCGCACATTCTCGGCAGCGACGTTGCGGGCGAGATCGCCGAAGTGGGCGAGTATGTCATCGGATTCAAAGCGGGCCAGCGAGTACTGCTGGCTCCGATGCATTTCTGCGGACACTGCGAGAGGTGCGTCTCCGGCCTGCAAAATCAATGTCGCGAATTTACCGTCCTGGGGAATGCGGTCGATGGGGGCAACTGTGAGCTGATCGCAGCTCCCCCGGCGAACGTGATTCCGATTCCCGACTCGCTCGATTTCAACCAGGCCGCCAGCGTGCCGCTCGTATTCGTGACCGCCTGGCACATGCTGGTCGGACGAGCCGGCATTCGTCCCGGCCAGACAGTGCTCGTGTTGGGAGCAAGTTCAGGAGTAGGCATCGCGGCCATTCAAATTGCCAAGCTCTTTCACTGCCGCGTGATCACAACTGCGGGCGATGAAGCGAAGCTAGCCAAAGGGTGTGAGCTCGGCGCCGATTACGGCATTCACCACTACCAGCAGAAGATTTCTGAAGAAGTGCGGAAGATCACGAACAAGGAGGGCGTGGACATCGTGGTCGAGCATGTGGGCGCGGCAACCTGGGACGAGAGCGTGAGGTCGCTAAAGAGTAGCGGCACACTGGTCACATGTGGGGCAACGACGGGGCCGAACGTCGCGGTAAATTTGCAGCACCTGTTCGCGCGCCAGTTGACTCTGATGGGCTCCTATATGGGAACCATGGGCGAACTGCATGAAGTACTGCGGCACATCTTCGCCGGACGACTGAAGCCAGTAGTGGATCGCGTGTTCCCGCTGAGCGAAACCCGCGGCGCCCATGAGTATCTGGAGAAGAGCCAGATGTTCGGGAAGATTGTGGTGAATCCGTAAGAAATTTAAACTCTTGATAACAAATAAATTAAGGGCAGCCGCGAAATTGGCTGCCCTTTTGATTTGCACCGTTTTCGGTGCCTCTGTCCGCCTACTGTACGCGTGTGGTTGGTTGGGCACTGTTTTCCTTTTCGGATTCCACTGTGATTTGCTGGGCGCTGTAGCTCTGCCGGTTCCCATCGCGCTTCCCCCTTTGCACCGGTGCCTTTTGAACCATCACGCTAAGGCTCCTCCGGCGAGCCGAGCGGAACGGCCTTGAAGTTCTCTTCGCCACGCGTGGGATACCATACTCCAACCAGGTCATTGCGGTCGTTGATTCCGGTGACCGCAGTCCCCGTCGCTTTCGGCTTGTCAATCTGCGTGAACTTGCCATTCTGGTATGTGAAACCGTGCAGTCCAGTCGTTGTGCTAGAGAAGTACCCAGCCACGACCCCACCGTTGTTAATGGCGGTAGCCGCTGTGTAGTTCGAGCCCGGATAGTCGATGTTGGTGAACGTGCCGTTTTGATAGAGAAAGGCGTGGGGACCAGTGTTATTGATATCGTAGAACCCCACTACGGCTCCCGCGTTATTGATCGCCGCCGCGGTCGTCGCCTGCGCCCCGGGGTAATTCAATGTGGTGAATACCCCGTTGGTTTCAATGAAGCCGTCCAACGCGGGGCTGAAAGCCCCCTGCGGGCAAACCACAGCGTTCGGGCAATAGCCGCCCACGATCGAGCCTTTGTCGTTGATGCCATAAGCGGTGGTCGCCGCACCCTTCATCGGGAAGTGGATCGTCGTGATCTTGCCCGTAGCCAGATCGTACCGATAACCCCTCTCACCGACCTCGGGATTGCATCCGCCCCCGACCGAGCAGTATCCACCCACAGCCACGCCGTACTTATTGACCCCGCTCAAATAGGAGGTGAAGCTGCCTGCGGGTGCGGCTTTAATGAAAGTCGTCCCGGTCTGGACGTAGGCCGCGTTCGCGCTCGAGGAGACGCAGTATCCGACAATGTGGCCGAGGGTAACTCCCAACGGCACCGAGTAATATGCGCCCGGAAAATTGCCAGCCTCGGCAAATTTGTACTGCAAGCCCGCTTCCGCCGCGAACCCCATCAGGCATAACAGCAGCAAGGCGATCCCGTACCTTATAACGCTATTCATGAGTTCCTCCAGCAAAAGGTCAATGCCAAGCGACTACCCGCCCGAGGCAGCTTCCACCACTCTGAGCTGCCTTGCAAAGGTGGCTTGGGTCAGGCTTCCGGCCTCCGACGTACACATGCTCGTTGATCACTGTTGCCACCATAAATTTCGTCGCCCATGGACCATTTGTCGTATCCGGCCAGAGGGCCTTGAATTGGCCCCCGGTAGAGGGAACGGCCTGATAACTAAACAGCTTCGCGGGACCGCTGCTATACGCGCTTGTGGCGAGAATCCAGAGAACGGCGTTGCTTGCGCCATTCACAGTGTCGCTCGAATTCCAGGTAACGACAGGGGATGACCCAGGGTACTTGGCCAATGCGAACTAATTTAGTAACGCGCCACCTAAATAGGGAAGAATCGAACCAGCAAAAGTCGAGAGAGTGTCCCTCAGAATCCCGAGGCTGTCAAGGTTCAAATCCTCGCTACATACCATTTCTGACAGCGGAGCTTCGACGGTTGCTACTCAGAAACTGTACCGTCTTCTGTCCGTGAACTAGAGATGGTCCCGTATGAAGCTAGGGCAGTCTTGGGGAAACCCTCTTCAGTGTTTTCAACCGCTTAAGATCTGTGTTGATACGGCGTTCATGTCGGAATCCGGAGAAGAGCCAGATGTTCGGGAAGATTGTGGTGAATCCGTAATTCGCGCTCGTCGTATGCTCGGTGAGTACCTCTAGTGGTTTAGAATACGTTTATGTCTCGCGAGTTAAATTTCGGCCCCTACGTCGATCTCGAAAATGGCAAGAAGGTAGTCAAGGATTTAACCTTCGGCAATCCCACGCCTGAGGGCGTCGTGCTGACGACGCTCGACTCGGCCGTGAACTGGATGCGCAAGGGCTCGATCTGGCCGATGACCTTTGGCCTTGCCTGCTGCGCGATCGAGATGATGTCCATGGGCGCATCGCGCTTCGATATCGCGCGGTTCGGCGCCGAAGTGTTTCGCCCCTCTCCGCGGCAGAGCGATCTCATGATCATTGCGGGCCGCGTGTCGAACAAGATGGCTCCCGTGATCCGCCAGTTATGGGAGCAGATGCCCGAGCCTAAGTGGGTGATCTCGATGGGCGCCTGCGCCACCTCCGGTGGCGTCTTCAATAACTACGCGCTCGTGCAAAGCGTGAACCAGGTGATTCCCGTCGATATTTATGTTCCGGGGTGCCCCCCTCGTCCCGAACAGCTCATATACGCCATCACTCTGCTCCAGGAAAAAATCCAAAACCAGCGCGGCACGATTCGCAAGGCTTTGAATCTGGCTTAACGGGTGCAGAGAGTCTTCCCAGCAAGACAGTTCCCGGTGGCGATCTGTGTATCCTCGCTTCGGGCCGACCCCAACCCTGTGGAAAGCCTTTTCCCCTCCCGCCTCAACCTACACGAACAAAAAGAGTTAGATTAATATCCGTTTTCATTCATATCCCTTGTCAAGGGTCATACGTCACATTCGGAAAAACGAACCATTTCCAGCCGGGTTGAATCTAAGGTAGTAGTTGTAGATTGACTACGGTTTCTAGAGGATCGCACGATGACGATCCCAGGTGTGGAAGGTGTTTCATGATTGTGGAACTGATCGAAAGATTGATGGATTTCCTTTTTGGGTGCAGGCACTCGCGCTACAGCTTTCCAGTGACGATTCGCGGAGCGGCACGGCGTCCGCAGGCCAGTGCGTTAACCGGGACCTATGTCGCTTGTTTGGATTGCGGACGTGAGTTCCCCTACGACTGGCAGGACATGAGGGTTATTACTTCATCGTCGGAGAGGCGCGAATATGTAGCTTCGCTCGCTACCAGACAGGCAGCCTGAGACGATCCGCATTGTGGGGCAGGGCTGGTTTTGCCCACAAGAGAAGCTTCCCCGAGCTTAGCCCCCTTGTAAATTGTCCGCGTAATTCTTTTCCTATTTCACCGCCATGGACGGGGAGGTCCTTTTTCCCATGGGCACGAAGTCCCGTTGACCCGGACCGGTGTAGACCTGCCGCGGCCGTGTGATCTTCTGCTCAGGGTCGGTCACTAACTCCTGCCATTGCGCCAGCCACCCTGCGGTGCGTGGAATAGCAAAAAGCACCGTGAACATCTCCGGCGGAAATCCCATCGCCTGGTACATGATTCCAGAATAGAAGTCGACATTCGGATACAGCTTGCGCTTCACGAAATATTCGTCTTCCAGAGCAATCCGCTCCAACTCCAACGCCACATCCAACATCGGATTACGTCCCGTGACTTCGAAAACCTGATCTGCCGTCCACTTGATGATTTTGGCACGCGGATCATAATTCTTGTAAACGCGATGACCGAAGCCCATCAGCTTGACCTCACCTTCTTTTACCCGCTTTATGAAGGCCGGCACATGCTCTTTCGAGCCGATTTCGTCGAGCATCTTCAGGACTTCTTCATTGGCTCCGCCGTGTAACGGTCCGGCCAGCGCCGCCGCCGCCGATGCCGTGCACAAGTAGGGATCGGTTTGCGCGCTTCCCACAGCTCGCATGGCATTTGTGCCGCAGTTCTGTTCATGATCCGCGTGCAGAATGAACAGAATGTCGAGCGCTCTCGACAGCACTGGATTCGCCACATACTTTGGCTCGACCATCTTCCACAACATGTTCATGAAATTCTCGGTGTAACTCAGATCGTTATCCGGATACACGTAGGGAAATCCCACGTTGTAGCGGTAGGACATGCCGGCGATCGAGGGCACCTTGCCGATCAGGCGCTTGATCTGCAACATGCGATTGTCTGCATCGTGGATCTGCTTCGCTTCCGGGTATGCGCTCGACAACGCTGCCACTGTACTCACGAACATCACCATGGGATGAGAATCGTAGCGGAAACCCTCCATGAACTTCTTGGTCGCCTCGTGCAGCATCGTGTGGTGCGTGATGTCGTGTACCCAATTTTGCAGCTCAGCTTGAGTCGGCAGCTCGCCGAACAGAAGAAGATAAGCGACCTCCAGAAAGGTGCACTTCTCAGCCAGCACTTCGATCGGGTATCCCCGATAGCGCAGAATTCCGAGATCGCCATCGATGTATGTAATCGAGCTGCGGCACGACGCGGTGTTCAGTAGAGCCGGATCGTACGTCATCAGTCCAAAGTCTTCCGACCCTGTCTTGATCTGCCGCAAGCTCATCGCCCGGATGGTGCCATCCTCTACGGGGACCGTATAGGTCTGGCCGGTGCGGTTGTCGGTGATAGTCAGCGTGTTCTCTGGCATGGAAGCGTCACTCCCTGGCGGCCTGGGCGGCCTAATATAAGGCTAGCGTAGCTTACGCACTTCGACAACCCTACGGATGTGATTAAGACCACAACCGACTGCACGGAGGTCCCTGGTAATAACGAACTCTCTGTGATATGGCAAACAAAAACCGGCAGCCATGGCCGCCGGTTCGATGGTCGCGCAGACTTTGCTCTAGTTCGACGAGTCATCCCGCCGCTTCAGAGTCGGACGATCATCATCACTCTTGCTATCTCCGTTTTTGTCGTCGGGGTTTGCCGAAGTTCGCCGCAAACTCGGCTTGTTGCCGTCTTTCTGATCCAGCACCTTGTGCCGGTTCTCGATCGATGCCAACCTGGCCTTCACTTCGTCGAACTCCGAAGTAGTCACGATATATTGCTGTTTGGACGGCAAGATCTTGCGTATTTCGTCCTGCGTTTTTTCAATCCGATCCGGAGTCTGGGGGTGCGTATCAAACGCCTTCGAGAGCGTTCCCGGCTTCTTCTTCTCCATGGCCTGAATCTTTTCAAAGAAGGATACGAACGCTGATGGATCGTAACCCGCGCGGTACATGTACTCCACGCCCAGATAATCGGCCTCAGCCTCGAAGCCGCGCGAGAATTTCAGGAACGTCATCGGAATCGCCAGTCCCGCCGCTTCATATCCGGCATAGCCAATCGCGCCGCCCATAAAGATGAACGGAATCGAAGCCATCTGCAGGAGGTTCGCCCGCGTCATTTCGCGGCCGTAGTGGCACGCCGCCACGTGAGCAATCTCGTGTGCCATCACACCGGCCATCTCAGCTTCTTCGTCTGCCGCCAGGATCAGCCCCGAATTCACATAGAAGAACCCGCCGGGCAGCGCCATGGCATTCACTACATCAGAGTCGATCACCTTGATGGTGAACGGCACCTGCGCGTCTGAGTTCCGCACCAGGTTCTGGCCGATGCGGTTTACGTACTCGGTAACCACGGGATCGTTCACTAGCTTGATCTGCGATTCGATCTGCTGCGCGTAGACCCGGCCCCGTGCCACTTGCCCCTCGACGGTATACCAATTGCCGACGCCACGTCCGCAACCTACATTGCGGTTTCCCACCGCATCCACGTCGGTCTTGGTGCCGTCGTGCTTGATCTGGTCATCGTCTTTTGTCGGCAAGGCCGCCGGAGCTTGCTTGGGTGCATTCTGCACGTCGGCGGCCTTTGGCTGCCCATCGTCGGGGTCGTGCGAAGGAGTCCCATTGCCTCGCGGAGTTTGGGTTTGCGTAGGCGTTGGGCTCTGGGTTGGATCATTAGGGGTTTGACCGGGGGTCTGACCCGGATTCTGGCCCGGCGGAGCCTGCGACGTCGGAGCCTGACTTTGACCGGGATACTGAGTAGGAGTTTGCGTCTGCGCCACCATCCAGGAACCCGCGCCGAATGCGGCGAACGCTACCGAGAAAGCCAACCACCGCGTTTTCATAAATACCCCTTATGCGCCAGCGTACTCTTAAGCAAATTATACGCCCGTCAGGAGACACCAAAACCCCTGAATTTCGGCCCACAGATGTTAGACGCTGGAAGTCGGGTGGGGAGTTATCCGGTGAACCAGAGAAAGGGCCTTTTCACGCCTTGAGTAAGAAGCTGGAATGAACGGTTTGGAGCGCAATTCAGACGCGTCCTTGCCCGCGGCACCGGGCCGTCGTAATATAGCGCCTTCTGTAACGAGGCTCTCATGCTCGACCGCCGCCACTTTCTAGCCAATGCTGCCACCGGCCTAGCCGCTTTCGCTTCACCCTCCTGGGCCTTCCGCGGGGACACGTTGGCCCAAATGGAGAAAGTCCCTCCACTCCCCGACCGATCTCTTTTCGACAAGGATGAGGATGCGTACTGGTCCCAGATGCGTAACCAATTTCTTATCCCGGAGGACGAAATTTATCTCAACAACGGAACTGTCGGCTCCAGCCCCCTGCCTGTCCTGCGAGCTATTTTCGACGGCTACTTCGCGACCGAGAAAATGGACCAGCAGGATCCCGAGGACTATCCGATATGGGGGTATTCGTCCTGGAACGAGTTTCGCGATCCGCTCGCCGAGTTTGTCGGATGCCATCGCGACGAGGTCGCCTTGGTGCGTAATGCCACCGAAGCCAACAGCTACATCGCGAACGGGCTCGACTTGAAAGCGGGCGACGAGGTGTTGATGACCGACCAAGAGCACCCGGGAGGCGAGCACCCCTGGAACCTCAAGGCCAAGCGCTACGGCGTCGTGGTGAAAAAAGTCACTCTTCCCCGCCCGGTTAAGGACGCGGCGCAAGTTCTCAATCTTTTCAATGAAGCCATCACCCCGCGCACGCGGGTAATCTTCTTCAGCCACATTACGACATTCTCCGGGGTCGTACTGCCCGCGAAAGAGTTGAGCGCGCTTGCTCGTTCCAAGGGTATCTTATCCGCCGTCGATGGAGCGCATGTGCCAGGCATGATGAGTCTCAATATTCACGACCTCGGGTGCGACATGTACTCCTCCAGCCCGCACAAATGGCTGCAAGCGCCCAAAGGCTCGGGCTTTCTATACGTGCGCGACGAAGTGATTGATCGGCTTTGGAACACGATCGTCACGGAAGGCTGGAATGATCCCAAGCTGCGAGCCGAGCGTTTCCAGCGCATCGGCAGTTCAAACGTGCCCGCACTCTGGGGACTGCGAGCCTCCATCAAGCTCGCCAACGATATCGGTATCGACCGCATCGAACGGCGCCATCGCAAGCTCGCCGATTACATGCTTGACGAAATGAAAAAACGCGACGCTGAATCGTGGACCTCGCCCGACCCCGCCCTGCGTTGTGCGATCGTGACGGCGAACGTACCGCCTATCCCACGGATCGAGCTGGAGAATTGGCTATGGAAGACACACAAGATACGCATCCGCGGCGCGGAACCGAACAAGCTGCGGCTGTCAACGCCGTACTATTTGCAGAAGAAGGATATCGATAAGTTCTTGGAGAAGTTTGACGAGTACAAGCGAGGGAAAGCCGTCACAAGTTAGTGACCATGTTATAATGACCATGTCTTAGAGGAGCTGGTCATGAGGACAATTTCCGCCGCAGAATTCAAAGCCCGCTGCCTTACTCTGATGGACGACGTTAGCAGTACCCGCGAAACATTGATTATCACCAAGCGCGGGAAGCCTGTGGCGAAGCTGGTGCCCGCAGACAAGGAAGGGAGGCAATTCATCGGCAGGCTCAAAGGAGTGATTGAGATTGTCGGCGAGCTTGATGCGGATCCGGCAGAGTCTTGGGAGTCGGCACTTTGATTCTCCTCGATACACACGCTCTGGTTTGGGCGGTGGATGATTCCAAGAAGCTCTCGCGACCCGCCGCATCGGCGATCCGCAGAGCGCGACACGAAGGAGGCATTGCGATCTCCGCGATCACTGTCTGGGAAATTTCCTCTCTGCTGGCTAGAGGGCGAGTGCGAGCCTACGGTACTCTGGAGGCCTCGATTCACATATTCCTCGAGGATGTTGCAGTACGTCCGATTACTCCAGAAATCTGTGCTCTCGGCACACTTTTCCCGGAAGACTACTCGCACGACCCGGCCGATCGCATCATCGGCGGCACCGCCCGCGCCGAAGGCCTGACTCTGATTACGCACGACGAGAAAATCCGCAGCAGCCCGCTAATCAAGACGGTGTGGTAAGGTCTCCGAGATTCGTCATGGAGGTTTTGCATGGGTACAACATTTGGTGGTCCGAGCGAGTCCTCTTACGTCGCCAATTAGGAACGTCTAGCGGATGTTATTGCAGCAATCCAAGCTATGGGGACCTACAAGTCTTATAAACTCTCGTTCGAGGGATGGGCTGACCGCATCACCCCGAACAAGAACCTAAGCATGCCCGAAAGTGGTCGCTTCCGCTAGCATCGAGCGTCTTCGGAGGTCTACTAGGGCTATCATGGGTGCCCTTTCTCCAGGCCAAGCGATCAGTCGTAGTACTCCAACCCCAAGTGCGTGATCAACTCCTCGCCCTTCAAATGCCGCAGCGTGTTCTTCAGCTTCATGAGCTGAATGAACAGATCGTGCTCCGGATACAAGCCCGGCACGGTCATGGGAGATTTAAAGTAAAAACTGAGCCACTCCTGAATTCCAAGCCCGCGCAATTGAGAGCTGCGTTTGGCGAGGTCCATTAGCAGCACGAGATCAAGCACGATCGGCGCCGCAAGAATCGAATCGCGACAAAGGAAGTCGACTTTGATCTGCATCGGATAGCCCAGCCAGCCGAATATATCGATGTTGTCCCAACCCTCTTTGTTATCGCCGCGCGGCGGATAGTAATTGATGCGTACCTTGTGGCACATATTCCCGTAAAGATCGGGGTAGAGTTCCGGTTGCAAAATGTGCTCCAGCACGGACAGCTTCGACTCTTCTTTGGTCTTAAACGATCCGGGATCGTCGAGCACTTCGCCGTCTCGGTTGCCGAGGATGTTG
>Ga0307474_10000946_pt1 | contig 20904 bp, 15 predicted proteins | sample atmos_gasesECM1C_2_FD_203312 | JGI IMG/M metagenome (GOLD analysis project Ga0307474, IMG submission 203312) | Hardwood forest soil microbial communities from Morgan-Monroe State Forest, Indiana, United States - atmos_gasesECM1C_05 | ecosystem: Environmental > Terrestrial > Soil > Temperate... | reverse complement strand
GTAGACGACCCGATCTTTCGCTATCCCGAGTCGCAGCACATCAGCATTCTGGTTCGAAGTGCGGTTGGGTCGCAGACCGTAGCGCAGGAGTTGCGCGATACCGTTTCGACTTTGGATGCGACCTTGCCCGTAGAAGTGGACACCCTGGGCCAAACCGTCGCTCAACTGGCAGAGCGTCCGCGGCTGAGTGCGGCATTGCTCTCGCTGTTTGCGGCGATGGGCCTGCTGTTGACGGCTGTAGGCATCTACGGTGTTGTCTCGCTGTCGGTGAATCAGCGCACGCAGGAAATCGGCGTCCGCATGGCGCTGGGGGCAACCCCAACGACCGTTGTCCGAATGATGGTGTGGCAAGCCTCTTTGTGGATTGGTTTAGGCGCGGCTGCGGGGATTCTCGGCTCGCTTGCTGCCGCGCGCTGGATCGGCTCGTTGCTATTCGGCATCCGCGCCACCGATCCGGCGACGCTGGCCGAAGCGGCGGCGCTGCTTCTAGGTGTTGCACTGTTCGGTGCGTGGGTCCCCGCGCGGCGCGCGGCGAAAGTCGATCCCATGGTGGCATTGCGTTACGAGTGAGAAGAACTTATGAACGGACTTACTCAAGATTTTCGTTACGCTCTGCGGCAGTTAGCCAAGAGTCCCGGCTTTAGTGTGGTCGTCGTAGTCACGTTGGCATTGGCAATCGGCGCCAATACCGCAATCTTCAGCGTCGTCAACGCCGTTCTGCTGCGGCCCCTGCCTTATCACGATGCCGATCGCCTAGTGATGGTGTGGGAGCAAAACCAGCACCGCGGCTGGTACGAAAACATTGTTTCTTCCGCGAACTTCCTCGATTGGAAAAAACAGAATCATGTATTCGAGGATATAGCGGCGTTCGAATCCAATTACTTCAACCTCAGTGGAGGCAACAAACCCGAAGAACTCGTCGGGGAACGCGTAACTACCAATCTCTTCTCAGTGCTCGGAGTTCAACCTGCGCGCGGGCGGCTCTTCTTACCGGAAGAAGAAAAGTCTGCCAATGCCGCCGTGATCGTGAGCTATGGACTCTGGCAGGGCAATTTTGGCGGTGATCCTAACTTAGTCGGGAAGCCGATTTCACTCAACGGGCAAGCTTACCCTGTCGTCGGCATTCTGCCCCCCACATTTTCAGACGATTACTCGGCATCGTTCGCGCAGCATTCACGCATTTGGATATCGGGCTTGGATCTTCAACCTGAAGGCCGGGAATTTCACAAGTATCACTCGATCGCGCGCCTCAAACCGGGCGTAACCCTGGCTCAGGCCCAGGCCGAGATGGACACGATCGCGAGCCGGATCGAACAGCAGTACTCCGAGTCCAAAGGTTGGGGCGTCAGTCTTATCGGGCTGCACGACCAAGTGGTCCGGTACACACGGCCAGCTCTGTTTGTTTTGCTTGGGGCCGTCGCACTGGTGCTGTTGATCGGATGCGCAAACGTTGCGAATCTCCTGCTGGTGCGCGCCACCGAGCGTGAGAAAGAGACCGCGGTTCGTACTGCATTAGGCGCGAGCCGTGCCCGAATCGTTCGGCAATTCCTGGTCGAGAGCACCTTGCTTTCGATGATCGGTGCGGCCGTCGGACTTGCCGTCGGCGACCTGGGTTCAAAAATTCTGGTGCGGTTGACACCTCCCGAAACGGCCGGGATAGCGGGCGCGGGAATCAGCGGCTTCGTGCTCTTATTTACAGCCGTGGTTGCGATTGGAACGGGAACCGCATTCGGCCTGGCACCCGCTTTAGCTGCGGCCAAGCCCAACCTGAACGAAACCCTAAAGGAAAGCGGACGCGGTTTGGGTCGCAGCGCCCGAAGTCGTCGTCTGCGGGACGCGCTTGTGGTGTGTGAGTTCGGCCTGGCGCTCGCGCTATTGGTTGGCGCCGGCTTGATGATCAAAACGCTGGTGCACCTGCACCGCGTTGACATCGGTCTTGATCCAGAGAATGTTGTGAGTTTGAAGGTGCCTCTCCAGGGCCCGCAATACCAGGAGCCGCGGCGGCAGGCGGAGTTCTTTCAGCAGCTCTTGGATCGGATTGAGGCTCTTCCCGGTGTCGAGGCCGCGAGTGTGACCCGCGGCATTCCGATGAAAGGTTGGGCTGGTTGGAGCTTCGTAACGGCCGACCATCCTAACCCGCCAGCCGGCGAGACGCCCGACGCAAACTATGTCGTCGTCGGACCGCACTATTTTCGCGCTATGGGAATTCCGCTGCGAATGGGTCGTCCGTTCTTCGACTTTGACACACCCACTTCGGAGCAGGTGGTGATTGTTAGCGAGTCCCTGGCCCGCAAGCAATGGCCGGGAGAAGACCCGCTGGGAAAGCGCCTGAAAGTAAGTTCCGATGCCAACGATAAGAATCTGCCATGGCTGACCGTTGTCGGCGTCTCTGGAAATGTCCGAAGTGAGGGTCAGTATGCGCCCTTTATTCCAGAGCTATATGTTCCGTTCACCCAATATCCCTGGGTGCTGCAGCCGCGTCACATCGTGGTCCGTACCGCCTCCAGCCTGTCTGCGATCATTCCTGCCATCCGCAACGAGGTCGCGAAACTGGATAAGGACGTTCCAGTCTCGGAGGTCAGCACGATGAAGGAGATCGTTGCTGGTCCCATTCTGCAGGGGCAGACGGTGATGTGGTTGCTCGGCGCCTTCGCCGCGCTCGCACTCGTTCTCGCGGCGATCGGGATTTATAGCGTCATTTCCTACGCGGTTACGCAAAGAACACACGAACTCGGCATCCGCATGGCGCTAGGCGCGGATCCTCGAACTGTGGTGAATCTCGTAGTCAAACGTGGTCTCGTACTGGCCACGATAGGCGCGGCCATCGGACTGGCGGCTGCGTGGAGTATGGCACGCTTTTTCGCCAGCTTGCCGTTTGAAGCCCGGCTTCTGTTGTTGTTTGACGTGCGGCCGACGGACCCGATGACCTTCGTCTCTGTGTCGGCGATTTTGGCCGCTGTGGCTGTCCTCGCTAGCTATGTTCCTGGCCGACGGGCAGCGAAGGTCGATCCAATGGTGGCATTGCGTTACGAGTGAGAAGAACGATATGAACCGACTGAGCCAGGATCTTCGTTATGCGTTGCGGCAACTCCGCAAGAGTCCGGGCTTCACCGCCGTGGCCGTGATTACACTGGCCCTTGGCATCGGTGCCAACACAGCCATTTTTACGGTGGTGAATGGCCTTCTGCTCAAGATGCTGCCGGTCCGGGATCCACAGCAGTTGGTCGTAGTCGGCGACCCCACGCATGCCAACCAGCGTTCCAACGGAACGCCACGCACCGATGTTTTCTCCTACCCGCTGTACAAGGAACTCCGCAACCGCAACGCGGTTTTCACTGGCCTGTGCGCGGCGGCCACCGACCATCACATTGAAGTGGACGCCGGCCAGGGCCAACTGCCGGACGAAAAAAATTTGGGACGCATGGTGAGCGGGAACTACTTCGAGGTGCTCGGCCTCGAACCAGCCGCGGGACGCCTATTCTCAGATGCGGACGACACAGCCGAAAGCGCCAATCCCGTGGTGGTGTTGAGCTATGAATATTGGCAGCGTAAGTTCGCGCTCTCGCCCGCAATCCTCGGGAAAGATATTCGCCTGAATGGATATCCCTTCAACGTGATCGGCGTCGCCCCAGCCGGATTCGTCGGCGACGTCGTAGGCGAACAGATGGCTTTGTTCGTTCCTTTGAGTATGCAGCCGCAGATTGTTCGCGGACGTCACTGGCGAAATGCCGGGAACTCTTCCTGGCTTTCACTGATTGGCCGACTGAAGCCAAATATGAGCCCCGCTCAGGCGGAAGCAAATCTCAACACGGTGTTTCAGCAGGCGGCGAAGGGAGACTACGGAGCGGCGCTTTCCGCCGATGACCGGAACGCGATTCGTGATGCTCATATCAGCGTCACTACGGGTGGCGGTGGAGTTTCCAGCCTGCGCGGCGACTACCGAATTCCGCTGCTGCTGCTGATGGGTATCGTCGGTCTGGTCCTGTTAATTGCCTGCGTGAATGTTGCCAACCTGCTGCTGTCCCGCGCCGCCAGCCGCAGTCGCGAGATTGCACTCCGCTTGGCAGTGGGCGCAAATCAGCGGCGTCTGCTGCAACAACTCCTCACCGAGAGCGTGCTTCTGGCTCTTCTCGGAGGCATCGCCGGTTCGCTATTAGCGATCTGGGGTGTAAGGCTGCTGGTTGAGCTTCTGGGATCCGATAAAAACCTTCCACTGACTCCGGATTGGCGAGTGCTCGCGTTCGCAATCGCAATCTCGTTACTCACCGGGATAGCATTCGGCCTGGTGCCTGCCTTGCAATCATTGCGAGTCCGGGTCTTGACGGGGCTAAAAGATGCGAACCGCGCCACTCCAGCGCCGGGTTCGCGGCTCACCTTGGGAAAAGGCCTGATTGCGGGGCAGGTCGCGCTCTCACTCCTGGTGCTGTTCTCTGCCGGCCTGCTCGTGCGCAGCCTGCAAAAATTAATGACGCAGAATTTTGGCTACGAACGCAATCATCTGGTCATCGCGCGACTGGATCCTACCAGCGCGGGCTACAGCACCGAAAATATGAAGTTGCTAGCAGAGCAACTCGTCGCGCGCCTCGCGGGAGCCCCCGGAGTGCGCGCCGTGACCTATTCCACCAATGGATTATTCGCGGGGAGTGAGTCTGGCGACGCCATTATCGTCCCCGGCTTCAGCGCGAGCCGCCCCAGTGATCGAAACGCGATGGAAGATTACGTTGGACCAGATTACTTCAGCGCTGTAGGCATCCCGGTTCTCACGGGACGGGGCATCGAGGCTCAGGATACCGCTGCATCACGCGCCGTGGCCGTCGTAAACGAAGCGATGGCCAAACGCTATTTTTCCGGGCAAAACCCGATTGGACGGCAATTTCAGATCGACGATCCCGACTGGCTCACCAAGCCGATTACGATTGTCGGCATTTCTCGTGATGCCAAGGACCACGGCAGCGGCATCCGCGAAGATGTTCCGCCGCGTTTTTATCTGGCCTTTCAGCAGACGCCCGATCCTGTCCAGATCGTGCTTGAGGTTCAAGTCAGCGGCGCGCCGTCGAGCGCCGTATCGAATATGCTTGCTCAGATCAAAGCTGCCGATCCTCGCCTGCCAATCTCGTTCATCCAGACACTCGACACCCTCGTGACCGACAGCGCCAGCAACCAGATCGCTCTGGCCAAGCTCTCGACATTCTTTGCCGGATTGGCGTTGCTTCTTGCATGTGTCGGGCTCTATGGAGTGATGTCGTACACCGTCGCCGGGCGCACGCGCGAAATCGGCGTGCGTATGGCGCTCGGAGCGCGACGGGCCGACGTCTTGCGATTGGTGCTTCGCGAAAGCATGCTGCTGGTAGCGATCGGGCTTGCCACCGGAATTCCCCTGGCGCTCGCCGCCACCCGACTTCTGAACAGCTTCCTGTTTGGGCTGAAGAGTACTGACCCAGTGTCTTTGGTCACGGTCATTGTTCTGCTGGGAATGGTTGCCGCAGTCGCGGGATACATTCCCGCGCGTCGCGCAGCCAAGATCAATCCCATGGTGGCGTTGCGCTACGAATAGCACTCAAGAAACTGAGGACGAAATGATCCAACTTAAAAATATCGAACGCAGTTACAAAGCCGGGGCCGGGCAAACCTGGGTCCTTCGCCGCGTCAATCTTGAAATTCGCGAAGGCGAATTCATGACCATCATGGGACCGTCGGGCGCTGGGAAGTCCTCTCTATTAAATGTTCTGGCGCTGCTCGACGACGCCTGGCAGGGCGAGTACCACTTTCGCGAAGAGGCGGTCCACGAGATGAAACGCAAGCAACGCGCCGAGCTGGCGAAGCGCAACATCGGCATGGTCTTCCAGAGTTATCACCTGCTCGACGACCTCACCGTTGAAGAGAACATCGATCTGCCACTGTCGTATAAGGACATCCCGCGCCGCGAACGGCAGGGCCTTGTCGCCGACACTCTCGATCGATTTCAGATCGTCGCCAAGAAGGATTTGTATCCCAGCCAACTCTCGGGCGGGCAGCAGCAACTCGTAGGAATTGCACGCGCGGTGATTCACAAGCCGGCTCTATTGCTGGCGGATGAGCCCACCGGCAACCTTCATTCCAGCCAAGCCAAGGAAATTATGGAACTGTTTCGAGGACTGAACCAGCAAGGAACCACTATCGTGCAGGTCACTCATTCAGAAACAAATGCGAGTTATGGAAACCGCACCATCCAGTTGCGTGACGGGTGGTTGGTCGCAGACACATCGAATCCCACACTCGCCCCACCGGCGGAGGTCAGCGCATCGTGACCTTATTCCCATCCGGAGCTTTGAAACAGGGGATTGTCTCTATCTGTGCATTCGCGGCCCTGACCGCGAGCCTTGCTGCGCAGAGCACAACCCCATCCACCACCGGCAACGCAGGAGCAAGTATTTCTCAACAACCTTCGATTCCTTTGCAGTATGAGATGCCAAAGTCGCACAATCCGCTCAAAGCCTATGAACCTGAACAGGTGCCGGAACCGGTCTTAGCCAACTCGCCGCGTCTTGAGCAACTCGTTCGCGACGGCCAACTTCATCTTTCCCTCAAAGACGCGATTGATCTAGCGCTGGAAAACAATCTGGATTTGGCCATCGCTCGCTACAATCTTCCGATTGCGAACACTGACATTTTGCGCACGCAAGCGGGAGGATTTTTTCGCGGCGTGAATACCGGCGTCGTTCAGGGCACGCCGGGCGGTGGCGTCGGCGGATTCGGAACGGGCGCTCCCGGCGCGGGCGCCGGCGGTACAACCGGCGGCGCCGGAGGGGCCGGGGCAGGCGCTTCCGGTTTGGTGCAGTCTACGCTGGGAGTTGGAACCACTGTGTCGTCCTACGATCCATTCCTCAGTCTCAGCGGCGGAGAGGAGCATCAGACCACTCCACTTGCGAACCGCCAAATTTATGGTGTGCCCTTACTACAGCTCAACACCGGGCAAGTCGTCGCGGACTTTACGCAATCATTTGCCACCGGAACGAACGTCAGCTTCTCTTTCACCAACGGCCGGCAAACCACCAATAGTCCGTTCTTCAATCTCTCCCCTTCGCTGAATTCCTCGTTTCGTTTTGAATTTCAGCAACAATTGCTCGCAGGCTTCGGTTTCGGGCCGAACCTGCGCTATTTGCGAATTGCGCGGAACAACAAGAAGATTTCCGACATTGCCTTCAAGGACCAGGTGATCGCCACGGTTACCCAGATCGAAAATATTTACTGGGATCTGGTCAGCGCCTACGAGCAGACGCAGGTGAACGAACAATCCTTTGCGTTCGCGCAGCAGACCTTCGAGAACACCAAAAAGCAGTTGCAGTTGGAGAGCGTCCCGGCAATGGACGTCATGCGCGCCGAGGCGGAGGTTTCGCGCCGCGATCAGGATTTGACTGTGGCCCGCACCAGTCTCCAGCTTCAGGAGACTCTGATGAAGAACGCGATCACGAAAAGCCTGGACGATCCTTTGCTCGAAGCCATGCGGGTGATTCCCACCGATCGCCTGCAAACGGTGCAAATACAGGCAAGCGCGCCCATTGCGGACTTGATCTCCGCAGCCTTGCACAGCCGACCAGAGCTTGCCGAGTCTGATATTGATCTGGTGAACCGCCAAATCAGTCGCAGTGCAGCCCGCAATGCCCTGTTGCCGTCCCTCTCACTGGTGGGATTTTACGGCGGTGCAGGTCTCGGCGGGCCGCTGAATCCCGTCTACAACCTCGGCCAAAATGTTTCGACGGTCCCAGTCGACTTTGCTGGGGCTCTGCAAAACGCCTTCAACAACACTGCCCCCGATTATTACGTGGGGCTGAACTTGAACATCCCCATAAGAAACAGAGTCGCCAAGGCCGACCAGTACCGCTCCGAGCTGGAGTATCGCCAGTCCGAATTGCGTATGGAGCAACTGAAAAAGCAAGTTCGCATCGAAGTGCGCAACGCCCAGTATGCGCTGGACCAGACCGGGGCGCGGGTTGAGGCGGCGCGCAAGGCGCGGGATCTCGCCCAGCGCACGTTCGATATCACGAAGAAAGAGCAGGAACTGGGCTCGGGATCGACCTATCAAACTTTGTCGGCTCAGCGCGATCTCGCTCTGGCAGAATTAGATCTGGTGAGCGCACAGACCACCTACGAGAAGGCCAAGGTTGAACTGGACCGCACCACCGGCGCAACTTTGGAACATAATGGCATACTGTTGCAGGACGCGATCACGGGCGTTGTCTCCCGCCAGTCGCCGTAAATTCGCATGCCCACTTCCACCAAATCCGGAGAGCTGGATCTATCGGTTCTCAAGCAAGAGTCCGCCGCGCCTCCGCGGGTCCTTGCTGCCGATGACCAGGAGCACATTCTGGAAGCGCTGGACCTGCTGCTTCGCCCGCAGGGCTATAAGGTGGACAAAGTTCGCTCGCCGGCCCTGGTGCGCGAAGCCTTCGCCAGCAATTCCTACGATGCGGTGCTCATTGACCTCAACTACACCCGCGATACGACTTCCGGGCAGGAGGGGCTCGATCTGCTCTCGCAGATAGTCTCCCTAGATGCCACCATCCCGGTGATCGTGATGACCGCGTGGGCCAATGTCGAGCTCGCAGTTGAGGCTATGCGCCGGGGCGCGCGGGATTTTGTTCAGAAGCCGTGGGAGAACGAGCGACTGCTTTCCATTCTTCGCACCCAAGTGGAACTCCATCGCGCCTTGCAAAGGGCAGCGCGTCTCGAAGCCGAGAATCGCCTGCTTCGCGCCGAGGGCCGGCCAGAGTTCATTGCGTCTGCCCCGGCCATGCAACCCGTGCTCGAAACCATTGCGCGTGTTGGCCCATCCGACGCGAATGTGCTGATCACCGGCGAGCACGGAACTGGAAAAGAAATCGTCGCGCAAACCTTGCACGCACTTTCCGCGCGGGCCCAGCGTCCTTTGGTCGCGGTGAATACCGGAGCGATTCCCGACGGCGTCTTTGAGAGCGAATTGTTTGGCCATGTGAAAGGTGCCTTCACCGATGCGCGTACCGACCGCATCGGGCGCTTCGAACTGGCAGATGGCGGCACGATTTTTCTCGATGAGATCGGCAATGTGCCTCTTCGCCAGCAAGCAAAATTGTTGCGCGTGTTGGAATCGGGCGAAATCGAACGAGTAGGATCATCGCGCTCCCGCCGTGTCAACGTTCGCGTTCTCTCGGCCACCAACGCCGATCTTTCTGCCGCGTGCGCCTCTCAACAATTCCGTGAGGATCTGCTGTTTCGTCTGAATACGGTCGAGATCCACCTGCCTGCTCTGCGCGAACGCCGCGAAGATATTCCCGTCCTCGCCGCGCATTTCCTGGCTCGCTATGCCGCCCGCTACCGGCGCGCAGTAAAAGGTTTTGATTCCGCTTCGGTTCAGACCTTGATGCAGTACTCGTGGCCGGGCAATGTGCGCGAACTGGAACACACCATCGAGCGCGCCGTCCTCATGTGCCGCACCGAAGAAATCCAGCCCGCAGATTTGTCGTTGAATACGCAACGTGTCCAAACCCAGGGTCTGGAGGATCTCAGCCTCGAAGCCGTCGAGGCCATGCTAGTCCGCAAAGCTCTGCAGCGTTATCAGGGCAACGTTAGCCAGGCTGCCGAGGCGCTGGGACTGAGCCGCGGGGCCCTCTACCGTCGGATGGAGAAGTATGGCGTTTAGCTCGCCGGAGCCGAAGTCACGGTCTCGGCCGCGAAGACGAACTCGCCTCCTGTATGAGCACCGCATTAACTTCTACTCCTTCCTCGTCGCCCTCCCTAGCATTCTCGTAAGTATCGTGCTCATCTGGGTGCAGTCGTGGTCCCTGGAATCGCGACTCGCGTTGATTGGCCTTGAACTGTTCGTGTGGTGGCTGTTGGCGCTGGCGCTTCAGGAACAGACCACGCGGCCTCTACAGACGTTGTCAAACGTAATCGGCGCGCTACGCGAGGAAGATTATTCTTTCCGCGCCCGCAATGCCGTCCCTGAAGACGCCCTCGGTGAACTATCTCTCGAAGTAAACGCCTTGGCCGACACGCTGTCGGACGAGAAGATTCGCACCATTGAAGCCACCGCATTGCTGCAGCGTGTGGTCGACGAAATCGACGCTCCCCTGTTTGCTTTCGACCCTGGCTCCATCTTGCGGCTGGTGAACCCCGCGGGTGAGCACCTGCTGCGGCAGTCGATGGCGCGGATGCTGGGCCGCACCGCCGCCGACCTGAACCTGCAGAAGTGTCTCATTGCCGACAACGAGAGCCTTGTGGAACTGGAACTTCAAGACACTCAGGCCCGCTGGCTGTTGCGCCGCAGTTCATTTCGTCAGAACGGCGTGCCCCACACGCTGGTCGTTCTCTCGGATGTGAGCCGCGCCCTGCGCGAAGAAGAGCGGAGAGCCTGGCAAAGGCTGATCCGAGTCCTGGGTCACGAACTGAGCAACTCACTGGCGCCCATCAAGTCGATTGCCGGAAGCCTCAGTTCGCGCCTTTCCGCCACCACCATGGACACCGACGTGCGTCACGACTTGCAGCACGGACTGGAGATTATTGAAGCGCGTTCGGCTTCTCTGCACCGTTTTCTGGAAGCTTATCGCCGCCTGGCGCAGATGCCGGCTCCGGTTCTGCGCGACGTCGAACTCACCAAACTGGTAGCCAGAGTCGCCAGTCTCGAAACCAGAGTTAAAGTAGGCGTGAAGCCTGGACCTGACTTGGTTTTCATTGCCGACCCCGATCAGCTTGAGCAAATGCTCATCAATCTCATTCGCAATGCCGCCGACGCCGTTCTCGAACTTCCCACCGTTACCGCAGAATGCTCTACAGCAGAATCGAGTTCGGCTTCAGATGCGGATCGCAAGGTTGGCGTGCGATGGGATATCACCAACGAGGATGTTCATCTCCTTATCGAAGACAACGGCCCCGGTCTCCTGAATCCGGCGAATGTCTTCACGCCGTTCTACACGACCAAGCCTAGCGGCAGCGGAGTTGGGCTTGTCCTCTCGCGGCAGATTGCCGAGGCGCACGGAGGAAGGATCGAGATCTCGAATCGTCTCGAGCAGCGAGGCTGCTTGGTGAGAGTAGTATTGCCGCGCGCGCCGCAGCAACAAAGAAACGGCTCGCGGCCGCAAGCCTAAGATTCGTTCTCGTCCTGCGGTGCCGTCCGGTTGTTTGTGCTGTCGCCGCATTTCATCAAACTGCTGCCCCTGATGGATGCGTTCCCTGTCGGGCGGCAAGAGGTCCTGCAACGTCTCGTTCTGGTCTGATTTCGGTTGGCGGGATTCTTTGTGTTCAGTCACGTTTTGGACTACTTTCCAGCCTTTCTGCGATGCTTCCAAAATCAAGTCGCGATCGCAACTGAAATTACACGAGCGCTCATCGTCAGGGACAATACAGCAGAATACCGAAAGACCTGATTATGGTGGACAGGCCACATAAACGCTGCCACTCGCATAAACATTGAGAACAACTGAACAAACCCTGCATTTAGTGACCGCATCATTACCTGCTCGGTTGAAGTCAGAATGAAAAAAGTTTCCAAAACGTCGAAACCGTTTTCCAATCAAATACACAATCCTGGCAGCATCGCACCAGCATCAAAGACAATTGCGGCCCTTCGTACCGCGGCCCGTGACTGCAAAGATTGCGACCTGTGGAAGACGGCAACGCAGACAGTATTTGGAGAAGGTCCATCAAGGGCACAAATTATGTTTGTCGGCGAGCAGCCCGGTGATCAAGAGGATCGTCTTGGGCATCCTTTTGTTGGACCGGCGGGAAAACTTCTCGATCGGGCACTGGAAGAGGCTGGTGTTGATCACTCGAAGGTTTATTTGACCAACGTGGTGAAGCACTTTAAGTGGGCGGCTGCTGCCCGCGGCAGGAAGCGGATTCACAAGAAGCCTCGCTACTCTGAAATTAACGCCTGTCGTCCCTGGCTCGACGCTGAACTGCGCGTGGTGAAGCCGCAGATTCTGGTCTGCCTTGGTTCTACTGCGGCGCAAGCCCTCTTAGGTCGAACCTTCAGCGTCACGCGCCAGCGCGGACAGTTGGTCACTTCTCCCCTCGCTCCCTCTGTAATAGCAACCGTGCATCCCTCATCCATACTTCGGGCGCCGGACGAAAATGCCCGTCACCAGCAGATGCAGGCCTTCATCAACGATCTTAGAATTGTGGCTGGGCTGGCCAGAAAGGCGGAAGCGGTTTAGAACGTTTTATCGACCTGAATCTGGTCAGTCGCTCCCTCTCTCGCAATTTCGAAAACCTGAATGCCTGCTCGCAACCATAAACCGGGCGAAAAAGATCGTGCCGATGTGATCGTAATCGGCGCTGGCGTCGCCGGCTTGGTGGCAGCTTCAGAGCTCGCCGATGCAGGTTTCTCTGTCATAGTTCTGGAAGCTCGCGACCGCATTGGCGGCAGAATCTTCACTCTCAAAGACGTGGGACAACAATTTCCCATCGAACTGGGAGCTGAGTTTATTCACGGGCGGCCGACGGAAATCTTCGACATACTCCAGCGCGGCAAAGTCCCAGTCAGCGAAGTCGTCGGAGACAATTGGTGTGTGCAAAATGGCCAGCTCTCGCCCTGCGACTTTTTCTCGGAAGTAGAAGAAATTTTGCAGCGCATGAGTTGCGACGGGCCAGATGAGTCGTTCGCCAGTTTCCTGAGGCGGTGTTGTGCCAATGCATCACAGGAGGCCAGGCAGCGCGCTCTCGCCTACGTCTCCGGATTTAATGCCGCCGATCCGGCTGAGGTCAGCGTTCACTGGCTGGTTCAGCAGATGAGAGCCGAGGAAAAGATCGAGGGCGACCGTGCGTTCCGCGCGCACGGTGGTTACCAGACGCTGCTGGACTTACTTCAACAAAGAGTAACCAAGGCAAATGTCAGCGTCTGCATGAATACTGTCGTGCAACGTATTAATTGGCGTGGGGGCAGCGTTTCCGTCGACGCTGTTTCTGATGAGCACGCCGTATCGCTTCATGCCACCAGAGTGCTGTTAACCGTTCCGCTGGGCGTACTCCAAGCCCGCCCCGGCGAACCGGGAGCGATCGAATTCTCTCCGCCGCTTCCGCCAGAGAAAACGCGCGCAATCGCCGGAATGGAAATGGAAATGGGAAAAATCCTTCGTGTCGTGCTTCACTTTAACAAGCGCTTCTGGAATCAAATCACTGCGAGCGGTACTCGGAGCAAAACGTTAGCTCGGATGAGTTTTTTCTTTTCGCAAAATGAATGGTTCCCCACGTGGTGGACTTCGATGCCGGATCCTTTCCCGATAATCACCGGATGGGCCCCTGGAAGTCCGCCGAAAGGCTTGCATCAGGAAGCGTTCCCGTAGCCACGCGTGCCATACATACGCTCGGAGGCTTGCTAGGTGTCGGCGCAACCGAAATGGAGGACTTGCTGGAGACTGCCTATTTCCACGATTGGCAAGCCGATCCGTATTCCCGGGGCGCCTACAGCTATGTCAAAGCAGGAGCCGCCGCTGCGCCGGAAACCTTGAGCCGTTCGGTGAAAGAAACATTGTTTTTCGCCGGCGAAGCCGCGGACATTACGGGGAACAACGGTACTGTTCACGGCGCGATCGCGAGTGCCCGTCGAGCCGTTACCGATATCACGCAAACTAGCAAAGTTCGGCTGCGGATTAGTTGAGTGAACGGCGTTCAGATTCAACGCGGATCGTAAAACGCTTGCTGCTCTGCGTGACGCGAGCCAACGCAATCCCACGCCAACCTCTTGAACCATCAGGCACTCTAACCTCACGGAGGTGAAACATGGCACCACGGAAATCTTCTAGCAGGCGCAAATATGGCAAGGCCGCGGGCAAGAGCGTCAAGAGTGCGATGCACCGAAAGAAGAGCGGCACGCTGAAATCAGGACGCGGCGGGAAAGGTGGAACCGTGAAGAGCCGCAAGCAAGCGATTGCGATCGGTCTTTCCGAAGCCCGCAAGAAAGGCGCAAAGGTTCCGCGCAAGGCGGCGTAGCAATCGGGGATTGCCAGTGATCGAAAGGCTCTCCCAGAAGTCCCGGCAGTACAATGTACGAACGGTTTGCGAACCCCTTTTCCGCAATGAAACGTTTCGCAATTAATCTGCCAACCCTAGTCCTCGCAGCGGCTTCGAATCGGCGCAAACACCTCATCTGGAAGTAACACCAAGGCTCTCTTTCGTAACTTGCCGCCTTCCGAACGGCCTAGTACAAAGTGGGAACAGGAGCTTCGCTATACGCGAAACCTGGCGTCCCTATTTGTTCTCGTGACGCTAGTTTCTAATAACTTTGCCATGCGAATGATCAATCGATGCCGGAGTTGTCGGAGGGGATTGCGCCCCCATTGCGATGGCGTTTCCATGCTTGAACTCATAATTGCGATGGCAATTGTGCTGGTCCTATCCGCCCTGGCGGTGCCAACCTGGCAAGCCATCCGGTCCGCCCGGTTGCGCCAGGCCGGATCTGATTACGCCAGTCTTCTACAAAGCGCACGGATACAGGCCATCCAGGGCGATGCCTTCTATCCCGTGATTCTGGTCGCCGGACCTCCGCCCCAGGCCTTTATCGACTTGCAGGGGACAGGCGTCTATGCAGCTGGTGACCCGCTTATAGTGCTGCCTAACACAGTGTTCGTTCGCACCTATGCCAACAATCCACCAGCACTCGCCAATTTGGAGACCCAGGCGCTCTCCGCCGCTGCTGATCCCTCGCTGGACACGGTCGATAATCCGACGTTCGGACCTCGTGGCCTGCCCTGCAAACCGAAAACTGCTGGCGGGTACACCACGTGTCCCGCGTTTTCGGCGGGAGTTTTAGGAACTTCGTTCATCACATTCTTTCAGAGCCTGCCCGACCAGACTTGGGAGGCGGTGGTGCTCAATCCCGCTTCCCGCATACGGATCTATACCTATTCGCCTACAACTGCGACGTGGCTGTTAGCACAATGAGAATGAATATGAAGACTACCGGGGAATCAATCGATCGGAACGCTCGACGGCAGCGAGGGTTTTCGCTGTTGGAGTTCTTAATCGCCATGCTGGTCCTCACCATCGGCACCGGTGGCATGCTGCCCTTACTTATCGGTTCCATCACGGTCAACAAGAAGGCGGCTGGTGACACCACTTCAATCATGGTTGCAGAGGTGGTGCTTGAACAGGCCAGTTCGCAGGCAGCAAACTACGCGGGTGTATTGCCAAATCCGATTCAGGATTGCGCTACTCCGGCGAACGCCTGGAACATCGACGTAACTGACGCCGTAGTGGGCGCCGGGAGTGGCGGAGCAAGCGGAGGCAACGGTGCCAATCTCACGGCCGCGGGAACCATCGACTGGACCGAACCGTACAACAATATTCCCGCCGGTTACGCCATGAAGTATGTCGCTTGCAGCACCACTAACGACACTCCGGTTACTTACGACGTGCGATGGGATGTAATCAGAACCTCGACCGCGGGACAAACCAAGATGATCGTCGTTTCCGCGCGGCCGCTGTACACCCAGGGTGGGGCGCTTGGAATCGTCATACCGGCGAACCTGCGCACCATCACCGGTATGTGAGGAAACGATGACGACTTCAGCTACAAAACGATTCGCCCAGCATGCTTATCAGCGCGGATATTCGCTGATGGAGTTGATGATCGTAATCGCCGTCATGGCCGCGGTCTTCGCGGTCGCCTCGGAAGCAACCTATCTGTTCGTGCAGAAAGGCTCAGCCGAGACCGAAAAAGTCGACAGCGTGCAGAGCGCGCGAGACTTCATGGACCAGGTCAATCGCGACATTCACGACGCCGGTTATCCTCCTCTTACCGTCGCCGCAAATGGCGCGGCCACCTGCGTTGGTAACGTCAACATCGCGTGTGGCATCACTTACTACAGTCCCTTGAAAGTCCAGTATGAAGGCGACCTTGATGGCACTGGAACGGTCTATCAAGTCACTCTTCAAATTGTTGCGAACGCTGCCGGGAACTGCCCCTGCATTTTGCAACGTGGGGTCGTCACCAAGGCAGCAGCCTTGGCTGGGACGGTACCGACGTATTACACGGAAGTGAACGGCCTGCTGAACAGCGGGCAGTGGAATGGTGCCGCTGCATTTCCGGTTGCGCTCAATGGTCCGGGAAATTACAACATTTACGCTACGACGGATGTATTTGACGGTTATTTCAATGACGCCACGCAGGTTACCGTCAGTTGTGTCACCGCCGTGGCCTGCGTGAACTCGGCGACTCCCATCCGCGAGCTTCAGGTTACCGCGAACGTAGCTCCGAATTTTGCCGATCCGAAGACGCTTGTTTTTCCGGTGTTTTCGATTACTTCGAAAGCTCGGTTGAGCAATATATCTCCGTAAACACGGGAGGAAAATTCTGTGACCATCACCTATCAGAACCGACAAAAAGGAGTAGCCCTTCTCTTAGCGCTCGTGCTACTCATGCTGATTACGGCCGTAGCCTTTGGCTTGATCATCATGTCGAACACGGAAAACTCCATCAACAACAATTTCAAAGGTGAGGAAACGGAGTATTTTGCCGCCCGGGCTGGCGTCGAAGAGGCGCGTAATCGGATATTGCCGGGTGCGGTCGACCAGAATGGAAACTCGGTTGCCTTTACGGCTGCCATGCTTCCCTCGCTTCCCCCCGACACGCCTGGCGGGAAAGTCCTTTACATTCTGAATGGAGTGACACTGGCGCAAGTCACTACTCCGCCCGCGGCCGGCAACCCGAATCCATTTTTCGATGACCAGCTTTGCCACGACATTCCCGGCGGCGCCGGCGGCATTGTGAAGGTGCCCGCCAACGTGCGTTGCACGACTATACTTCCGGCGGCTATGATCACAACCACCGCGAGCGTTGCGCCCTATCCGCTGGACTACAAGTGGGTTCGTGTCATGATTAAGGAAAATAGCAGTGGTCCCTACACTGCCGTGAATGGCCAGCCCGCAACTTTTGCAGTCTGCTGGGATAAGAGCTTGAACCCACCGGCTGAGGTAGCAACACTCTTGGCTACAGACTGCGCCGCGGCGCCGGCTGCCTTGCCGTTGGCCAGGCCAGTTTATCTGGTTACTGCGCTGGCAGTGAACGCAGCCGGCACGACGCGGCGTCTGGTGCAGGAAGAGATCTCGCTTGGCATCACTTTCAATCCGAGTTATTCAGTCTATGGCGTTTCGCCCGCCTGTCCGGGAGTGCAGTTCACCGGTAATGGAAAAACTGCCAGTTTCACCGCTGTAGCGGGGAATACTTCAAATCCACCCCCGGGCGTAAACACCGTAAGCGGCGCTGACGTGGGCAGCAATGGCGGAATCGCCTTGAGCGGCAACTCCGCGATCGCGGGCAATGCAGATGTGGCCAGTAACCCTGTCTGCTTCACCCCCGACAAAATCGGAAGCCCTGCTGCCGCCACCCCAATAGCGCCCCAGGTCTTTCCGGTTTCGCCAGCCCCGAATCCGGCTCCGCCAACTACGAGTACGAACTACACCTCAGACACAACTTTGACGCCCGGCAACCTCTACGGGAACATCTCCGGCAGCGGCAAGGCGACCATAACCCTTCAGGTTCCTGATGGCCAAGGAACGGCTGCAAATCCAGCCACCTTCGTCATGAACAGCCTGAGTCTGTCCGGCCAGTCCCAGGTTGTGATCGCACCGAAGGACGGGGCGGCATGCGGTGGAACGACTACCTGCTACGTTCACGTTATTCTGGCAGGAAACGGAGCCGGTACGCCGCTCTCTTTGAGCGGCGGCTCGCTCGACAATCCGAGCGGTATACCAGAGACCGTGGTGTTTAATGTTACTCAACCCACTGGCTGTGCCGCCGCGCCCTGCGGCACCGTCCAAATCACCGGCGGCGCTGCGACCTACGCGATTGTGAACGCCCCCATGGACGACGTTAAGGTTACGGGCAACGGCGATATTTTTGGTTCGCTCATCTCTTACACAACCACGGATACTGGCAACGGAACGATTTACCACGACACAAATGCCGGCAATCAATACATTCCCGATCCGTATCTTCACCTGATCGCTTTCCGTGAATTGAACTACTAATATCGAGCCTCCGGCGGCGTAAGTCGCCGGAGGCTTGAAACATCTTCCAGCCGCAATATCCGCCGAATAACGAAAGTCTCCAGCCGCACAGAGCCCTTCACCCTGATCGGGTATAATCCGTCTCTCACAACGAAAAGACTGGCGGGCCCGACGTTTCAAGGGTCACACTGCCGCATGACTCCAATCACTGACGGCGCCATCGACGCGGTTACAAAATCGAAGGCCCTTCGATAGCATTACGAGGAATGAAGTGAAAACAAAAAAAGGTGTGATAGGAATTCTCACTGGCGGCGGCGATGTTCCCGGCCTCAACCCCGCCATCCGCGCCGTAACCATACGCGCACTGCGCGAGGGCTGCCAGGTAATCGGCATTCGTCGGGGCTGGGCGGGGCTGGTCGACATGGTCCGCGAAAAGGATTACGACAACAGTGAAAATTTCCAGACGTTGTCCGAGGATCTGGTCAACCGCACCGGCCGCACTGGCGGCACCTTTCTGCATTCCTCGCGTACTAATCCCGGAAAGGTGAAGAAGTCCAGCGTTCCGCCTCACCTGCAGTCAACCTATAACGCCGAAAAGAACGACCTGACCACCGAAGTCTTGAAAAATTTGGACTGGCTGGGCATCGACCATCTCATCCCCATCGGCGGCGACGACACACTGAGTTACGGGGTGCGCCTCTACCAGGAAGGTGTGAGAGTAGTCGCCATTCCCAAAACCATGGACAACGACGTTCCCGGCACCGACTACTGCATCGGCTTCAGCACCGCCGTTACTCGCACCATTTCCATGACCAACAGCCTGCGCACCAGCGCGGGTTCTCACGAACGCTTCCTGGTGCTTGAAGTCTTCGGCCGCTATGCCGGATTCACCGCCATGGTGCCCACCATGGCCGGAGCCGCGAACCGCTGCGTGATCCCCGAGCACAAGTTCGATATCGAGCGCCTCACCGAACTGCTGGTCTCGGATCGTCAGAAAAATCCCAGCCATTATTCTGTCGTGCTGGTTTCTGAAGGAGCGATGTTCCAGGGCGGGGAAATGGTGTTCGAGGCAGAGAGCACCGACGCCTTCGGCCACAAAAAGCTCGGCGGCATCGGCGACCTCGTCTCCGAAAAACTGAAGGAGCTTTCGCCCAGGTACAACAAGGGTAAAACCATCGAAACCATCAACCAGAAACTCGGCTACCTGGTTCGCTGCGGCGACCCCGACGCCATCGACTCCATCGTCCCCATGGCGTATGGGAACCTGGCGCTGGACCTGCTGCTAGGCAAGATTCACGGACGCCTTGTCGTCCTCCGGAATGGCCGCTACGACAATCTGCCCATCGACACCGTTACTGCCACAAAAAAAGTCGTGAACGTGAAAGAGCACTACAACGTCGACCGCCTCCGTCCCCATTACGAGAGCTTTGAAATGAAGCCGCTGTTCCTCATGACCAGCGAAAAGATGTAAGCGCGGTAGGTGCAATGTGGGCGGACACTCCTGTCCGCCGCTTTTGACTTCTTTGAATTCGCTGCCGGATACCCTGACATCCGCGAGCTTTTCTCCGCGCCCTCCGCGTCCTCCTCCGCGATCTCAGCGGTTAAAGGCTTTGCCCGACTGTAGAATCAATCCTTGCGCCTCACCATCGAAAAGATGATCTACGGCGGCGACGGTCTAGCCCGCCTGCCCGACAGTTCGCCCGATGAGGCCCGCGGACGCGGCAAAGCCGTATTCGTCCCCTTTGTCCTTGCCGGAGAAAGAGTCGGAGCTTTCCTCACCGAACAGAAGCCAGGATTTGCCCGAGCAAAGGTTGAAAGCGTCATCGAAGGTTCGCCGCACCGGATCCAGCCCGCCTGTCCCTATTTTGGCCGCTGCGGAGGGTGCCACTACCAGCATGCCGCTTACGATCATCAGCTTGAGATCAAGAAAGAGATCCTTCGCGAGAGCCTCCGGCGCACCGCCAAGCTCGAACTGCCGTTCGATATCGAAGTGCATCCCTCACCTCCCTGGAACTATCGCAACCGTTCGCGCCTCCAGGTCCAAGTGAAACCCGAATTTGCAGCGGGCTATTTCAAATCGGCGTCGAACGATCTGCTACCCGTGGAACAGTGTCCCATCAGTTCGCCACTTATCAACCGTGGCATCGCGTCTTTGTGGCAGAGCGGACGCGCGAGCAAAGTTCCCCAGGGAGTGCGCGAGGTCGAGTTCTTCGCCAACGCCAACGACACTCAATTGCTGCTCGATGTCGCATGCACGGGGGAAGCTCGTCGTGCCGGCGTGCGCGTCTGGGCAGAGGACATGCGAGCCGTGCTTCCCGAAATTGCCGGAGTCGTAGCCTTCCGCGAAGCCAATCCGGGGGATCGGAAGGCCAGGGCGGTGGAAAAATTAGTCACCGCCGGCGCTTCATTCCTCACCTACCAAACGCAACGGGCGGCCTACCGCGTAAGCGTCGGTTCTTTCTTTCAGACCAATCGCTACTTGATTGACGAATTGGTGAAGGTCGTCAGCGTCAGCCAATCCGGCAAACTCGCTCTTGACCTGTATGCCGGCGCGGGCCTGTTTTCCACAGCGCTCGCCGGTGACTTTCATCACGTCGTTTCTGTTGAGTCGTCACAGACATCCTCAGCCGATCTTGCCTACAATCAGTCCTCCAATGGAGAGGTCGCTCAGGCCACAACGGAGCAGTACCTGGCCGGTGCGGAAAATACGGGGCGAGTCGGGAAGGGCGCAGTCCATTTTCATATCCCTGATAAGCCCGACCTAGCGGTGTTGGACCCGCCCCGAAGTGGCTTGGGAGAACGCGTGGCGCGATTATTGGCGACCTTGGCCGCGCCACGCGTGATTTACGTGTCGTGCGACCCGGCAACGCTGGCGCGCGATCTGGTGATCCTGCTCGCCGCAGGTTATCGCGTCGAGCAAGTCCACCTGGTGGACCTGTTTCCACA
>Ga0307474_10000945_pt1 | contig 20904 bp, 20 predicted proteins | sample atmos_gasesECM1C_2_FD_203312 | JGI IMG/M metagenome (GOLD analysis project Ga0307474, IMG submission 203312) | Hardwood forest soil microbial communities from Morgan-Monroe State Forest, Indiana, United States - atmos_gasesECM1C_05 | ecosystem: Environmental > Terrestrial > Soil > Temperate... | reverse complement strand
CGCGCGATGCCAGCGGTATACCGGTAGGCGGATCAAGTGCGGGAATAATTCTTCAGAGCCGGTGGCGATCGCAAAATCGACGCGGTCGCGCGCCACCATTTCCGCAATCTGTTCGGAGGTGCCCTGATGCAGATGCAGGCGCACCTTGGGGTATTTGCTGCGAAAGGCGCCTATCACCCGGGGCAGCACGTAGCGCGCCTGAGTGTGCGTGGTGGCGATCGACAGAGTGCCGCCGTCGGCTTTGCGCAACTCGGCCGAGGTGCGCCGAATATTCTGCATCTCGCGCAGGATACTGCTGGCCCGCGAAATGATTTCCTCACCCGCCGCGGTCGTGCGCGTGAGCGCGCGACCCTCGCGCTCGAACAATTGGAATCCCAGTTCCTCCTCCAGCAATTTCAGCTGGCGGCTGACGCCGGGCTGCGAGGTGTGCAGTTGCCGCGCTGCGGCCGTGATGTTCAGTCCATTTTCGTGAACTGCCACCAGATAGCGTAATTGCTGGAATTTCATCCTGGTTCCTCGCGAGAGACGCCGGCGTTCAGGCCGCCGCGTTACCGCGATAGCATATAAGGTTATCGCGCATGACGAACAGGCATGTACTCATGCCCGGGAATTCGTTTGGCGCCGGCGCGAGGCACCCTATAGTGTGTAGTGGGCGCAACTGCGCGAAGTTTAAAATGCGTGCTATCCCAACAGCTTAGACGCCCCCAACCGCCGGGGCGCCAGAGGGTCCGCCAAATGACTTATTTTCCGGCTTTCTTCGATCTTACGGCGCAAAAGGTTTTAGTCGTCGGCGGCGGCGAGGTGGCGTCGCGCAAGCTTGCGCTGCTTTCGCGAAGCGGCGCGAAAGTCACGCTGGTGGCGCCCGAAATTCGGCCGGAGATCGCCGCGCAAGCGGCCGCCGGCGAAATCAGCGCCGCGGTGCGCGAGTTCGTTCCGAGTGATCTTGAGGGCGCGCGGCTGGTCATCGTCGCGACCTCGCGACGCGCAGTAAACCGCTGGATCGCGGCTTTAAGCGAAGCGCGCGGAATTCCGGTCAACGTCGTCGACGACCGCGAAGCCTCGCGCTTCATCGTTCCCGCCATCATCGATCGCGACCCCGTAATGGTGGCGGTCTCCACCGGAGGCGCCTCGCCGGTGCTGGCGCGGCGCCTGCGTGAGCGGCTCGAAGCGACCATTCCGAAACGGCTCGGTAACTTGGCATTGTGGCTGCAAGCTCTGCGTCGCGCCGCCCGACGGCGATTGCCCGGGATCGATGCCCGGCGCCGGTTTTTCGAACACGTCGTGGATGGTGCGGCCGCGCGCCGTTTTGTGGAGGGCGACACGCATGGCGCCGAGAAATTGGCGCAGCAATTGTTGGGGCGCGCCTCAGGTTCTGCGCCGGAATCCGGCGAGGTCACGCTGGTCGGCGCGGGCCCGGGGGATCCGGAACTGCTGACTTTGAAAGCGCTGCGGGCGCTGCAGGATGCCGATGTCATTCTGCACGATCGGCTGGTGCCGCCGGCCGTGCTCGACATGGCGCGGCGTGACGCACAGCGAATTTGCGTGGGCAAGGCTGCCGGCGGCATCGGCAGCACACAAGCCGAAATCAACGCGCTGCTCATTGAGCATGCCTTGCAGGGCATGCGTGTCGTGCGGCTGAAGGGCGGCGATCCTTTCATTTTCGGTCGGGGCGGCGAAGAACTCGAAGCGCTTCAAAAGGCCGGCATTCGATTTTCTGTGATCCCCGGCATCACGGCCGCGGCCGGCTGCGCCGCCTACGCCGGCATACCGCTGACTCATCGCGATCACGCGCACAGCGTCACGTTCATCACCGGTCATGCGGATGACGACGGACGCGAGACCGATTATCAAGCCTTGGCGAAGCCCGGAATCACCGCCGTGTTCTACATGGGACTCGCTCGCGTGCAGCACATCGCGAGCAGCTTGGTGCGGCACGGCGCGCCGGAAACGCTGCCGGCCGCGCTCATTGCGCAGGGCACGCTTGAAAACCAGCGCGTCATTACCGGGACGCTGGCCACCATCGCGGCCGCCGCCGCGCGCGCCGCTCTTCAGTCGCCGGCGCTTTTGGTGGTGGGCGAGGTCGTCTCTTTGCACGACTCGCTGGCATGGTTCAACACGGGCGCGCAGCTCGAAGTTTCCCAGTCGGCGTAATCATTGGGTTGGCGCAATCTTTGGTTCGGCGCGCTCAGGCGATCGCCTCGCCAAAGCCGCGCTCGGCGATCCACGCCTTGTTGAACAATCGCGATTGATACTTCGCGCCGCCGTCGCATAGCACCGTGACAATGGTGTGGCCACGGCCCAGCTGTTTGGCGAGTGTGACCGCGGCGGCCACATTGATTCCCGAGGTACTGCCGAGCAGCAACCCCTCTTCGCGCAGCAGCCGATACACGAAATGCATGGTCTCCGCATCCGTGATGCGCAGCGCGTCATCGATCGGCGCGCCTTCCAGGTTTGCCGTCACGCGTCCGGTGCCGATTCCCTCGGTGATGGACGATCCGCCGTCGGACTTCAGCTCGCCATCCTTGATGTAGTGATATAGCGCGCTGCCCGGCGGATCCACGAGCACAATGCGCACGGCGTTGGATTTGGATTTCAAATAGCGGGCCGTACCCGCCAATGTGCCGCCGGTGCCGGTTGCCGCACAGAAGGCGTCGAGCTTGCCGCTGGTATCGCGCCAAATTTCCGGTCCCGTCGACTCGAAATGCGCGTCGCGGTTCGCGGTATTGTCGAATTGATTGGCCCAGATGGCATCGGGCAACTCTTGCGCGAGGCGGCCGGCGACCTTCTGGTATTGATTGGGATTGCTGTAGGGTACCGCCGGGACTTTCCGCAGCTCTGCGCCCAGCGCCTCGATGATTTGATACTTCTCGGCCGCCTGATTGTCCGGCATGACGATCACGCACTTATAGCCTCGCGCGTTGCAGACGTGCGCCAGGCCGATTCCCGTGTTGCCGGCGGTCCCCTCGACGACAGTCCCGCCGGGCTTCAACGCACCGCGCCGCTCGGCCTCCAACACGATCCATTTCGCCGCGCGATCCTTTACCGAGCCGCCGGGGTTCATGAACTCGGCCTTGCCTAAAATCTCGCAGCCGGTCTCATCGCTCAAGCGCCGCAGGCGTATCAGGGGTGTATTGCCGATCGAACCGGTAAAACCATCTTTGATTTTCATCAGTACGAATTTAAGCGATTCCGCGCTCAAAACGGTGATATTAGAAAAAAGAGTCCCCGGACTGGCCGGGGAATTCGAGTGGAACAGGTGCTAGGGATGTGACCCTACACGTCCGTTAGTGGCTGATACGCGGCACAAAAGTGCCCAAACGTTCGACCTTGTTTGTGTCTTCCAGTGTTGCTAGTAAGTAACGCTGGTAATAAACACGAACCGCTTCGTCAGCACTATCATAGGCGATACCATAGATAAATCCAATAGTTAACGCTTTTTAATCAGATTTTGCTGCGCTATGTCAAACGTGTTGCCAATTGGTGACAAAACAACACTTAAGGCCAAACGGACGCCTTCGCCTCAAAGTCTTCGGTACTGGCCCGCACCACGCAGAATCGCTGACCGGTCGGTGCCTCCATGACCCACCAGGTGCGAATCATCTCGATGCGCCTGGCCCCGAGTTTCTCCAGCCTTGTTACCTCGGCCTCGATATCGTTGGTCTCGATATCGAGGTGAACCCGGCTCGGATGACTCACCGCCTGGACTTCGATGTTCAGGCCATGCTGGTTGTCTTCCAACCGCTTGTAGATCTCGCCCTCGCCGGGCGGCAGGGCGCGCACCGGCATCCCCAGCGCGCTTCCCCAGAAATCGGCCGAGCGATCCAGGTCCAAGGTCTCGCAATCGATGATGAAACCGGACAGTTTGCTTTTGTGCATGCGTTGCTCCAAATTCGCGAATCTCAAGCGAGGCTCTCATGAAATATCTACATACCATGGTGCGGGTGACGGACATCGAGCGGTCGCTGCGCTTCTATCGCGACGCGCTCGGCCTGAAAGAATTATCGCGCAAGGATTATCCGCAGGGGCGCTACACGCTGGTTTTTTTGGCGGCGCCGGGCGATGAGGCGGCGCAGGTCGAACTGACGCACAACTGGGATCCCGAGGAATACTCGGGCGGCCGCAACTTCGGCCATCTGGCCTATGCCGTTGACGACATCTACGCCGCCTGCAAACGCCTCATGGATCATGGCGTGACCATCAACCGGCCGCCGCGCGATGGGCGCATGGCCTTCGTGCGTTCGCCGGACAACGTATCGATCGAACTGTTGCAGAAGGGCCCTGCGCTGGCACCCGCCGCGCCTTGGGACAAAATGCAGAATGTCGGCCAGTGGTAGCGCCGGCGTAGTGATATTGCCTAGAACATTTCCGACGCGTCGGGGACCTGGCCCGCGACCTCGGTGCGCGAGGAAATGTGATCGCCGGTGATCATCTCGCTGTAGCCTAAGCCCGGGCCCACCATCGGATAGACGCCGGCGTCGCGGTCGATGATGACCTCGAGAAACGCCGGCCCCGGGTACTGGATGAAGTCTGAGACAACCCGCGGCACATTGGCCTTCTGATCGAGGCGCACTGCATATTTGAATCCGTCGGCCTTCGCCGCTTTGACGAAATCCTTGGTATGCAGGCTCTTGTCGCTGGCGCTCATGCGGCCCTTGTGGAACAGCTTCTGCCATTGCCTGACCATGCCGTCCCCGAAATTGTTGAGCACCACCACCTTGATCGGCAGGTCATAGGTGGTGACCGTCTCCAGCTCCCCAATGTTCATGCGGATGCTGGCGTCGCCGTCGAAGTCGATGACCAGACGGCCGCGTTGCGCGAATTGCGCGCCCACCGCCGCCGGCAATCCGAATCCCATGGTTCCCATGCTGCCCGACGTCAGCCACAACCGCGGGCTGCGGAAGTCGAAGTACTGCGCGGCCCACATTTGATGCTGCCCGACCCCTGTCGTGATGATGGCCTCACCCCGCGTCAATCGATTGATTTCCTCGATGACGTAGTACGGCTGAATGAAGGTGCTGTTGCGATCGTAATTCATGGCGTGCTTCGCGCGCAGCTCGTTGCAGTGCCGATGCCACACCGACCAATCCTGCCTGAAGTCGTTCGCCTTGCCGTAATCCATCAATGCGCGCAGCGCGTCGGGCATGAGGCCCACATGATGCCAATTCACGCGCTTCACCTTGTCGATCTCGGACGCGTCTATGTCGAAGTGCGCGATGAACTTGGCGCGGCCCGCAAATTTGGACACGTTGCCCGCGACGCGATCGTCGAATCGCGCACCAAAAGCGAGCAAGCAATCGCAATCATCGACCGCATAGTTGGCGAACGCGGTGCCGTGCATGCCGAGCATGCGCATGGATAAGGCATCGGTGGTGTCCACCGCGCCGATTCCCATCAGGGTGGTCACCACGGGAATCTGAAACTGCCTCGAGAATTCGCGCAGCGTATCGGCGGCGCCGGCATTGATCACCCCGCCGCCCGCATAAATCAGCGGTCGCTTCGCGGCAAGCAGGGCGGCGAAAAAATCGGCACAGGCAGCCGGCGCCAGGGCGGCGGCTTCCAGCCGGGACATTCGCTGCCGGTAGCCCGGGACTGCCAGGCGGCCGGAGCCACGGAACGCGCCGGACCAATTTTGCACATCCTTCGGCACGTCGAGAACCACGGGACCCGGTCGGCCGGTGCGCGCAATCTCAAATGCCGTGCGTACTGTGGCCTCGAGCTTGTCAGGGTCAGTGACCAGAAAAACATGCTTGGCGACCGCGCCCATGATGGACGGCACCGGCGCTTCTTGAAATGCGTCCGTGCCGATCGATGTCGTGGGGACCTGGCCGCAGATGACCACAATGGGAACCGAGTCCGCCATACTGTCGCGCACCGGCGTCACGGTATTCGTCGCGCCGGGTCCCGAAGTCACCAATGCCACGCCCACCCGACCGCTCGCGCGCGCGTAGCCGGCCGCCATGAAGGCGGCGCCTTGCTCGTTGGCCGGCACGACCAGCGGCATCGCCGAATCGTGTTCCTGATTGAAGCGAAACACGGCATCGTAAATTGGCAATATCGCACCGCCGCTATAGCCGAAAACGGTGTCGACGCCCTCGTCGGCCAAGACCTGAACGAGTATGTCCGCACCGCTCATGACGACGCCGGCTTGCGGGTGCGCCGCTTGATTTTGCTTGTCGGTAGGGTCCTCCACGCGGAAAGACTAGCAGTTCTGTCTCTGGCGCCCAAGCGGGATGCTCCCGTATCCTGAGAGCCTACTCAGACACGCTCCCAGGCCAAATGCGTCACGTCATCGCGATTCTCCTGCAAAATGAAGCCGGCGCGCTCACTCGCGTCACCGGGTTGATATCCGCGCGCGGCTATAACATCGAGTCGCTTTCGGTCGCGCCGACCAATGATCCCACCGTCTCGCGGGTGACTTTGGTGACCACAGGATCGGACGCCGTGATCGCGCAGATCAACGCACAGCTGCTCAAGCTCGTGGATGTGGTCGCGGTTGAGGACATGACCAGCGGCGACACGCTGGCGCGCGAATTGCTGCTGATCAAGTTGCGGCTCTTCGCGCAGCACGTCGATTCCGCCGCCGCTTTGGTGCGCCGCGCGGCAGGCAGAGTGCTATCCTCCAACCCCTCGATTTATATCGTTGAACTGGCGGGCACGGAGCTCGAGATCGGCGAGTTCATAGCGCGCCTAGGCGCATTGGGAGAAATCATCGAGGTGGTACGCAGCGGAGTCGTCGGCATTGCGCGCGGTAACCCAATTGAGGATATTTAAGCGTTATGCCTGAACTTGAAGTCACGCCGGAACACGCCGCAGATCCCAACACCCGACGCGTCGGTATTTTAGTGGGCGTCGTCGGAATCCTCTTGTCGGTGGTCACGATCGCCTCGCACCGCGCGCACACCGACGCGGTCATTCACCGCACCGAGGCGAACGACCAGTGGAGCTACTACCAAGCGAAGAAAATCCGCGAAAACACCGAAGAGGTGGCTGTCTCGCTCCTCAGAAGCTTGGGCACCGATCCTGCCAAGATCGAGTCCGTGGCGCCAAAGCTCGAGGCCGCGCGTGCCAAGTACGCCGCGGACGCGGAAAAGATCCAAGATGAGGCGAACGCGAAGGATAAGGAAACCAAAAAAGAGGAGCGCCGCGCGCTGTTTTTTGATATCGGCGAAGGACTGCTGGAGCTCGGACTGGTGTTGTGCTCTCTGTATTTTTTGGCGCGCAAGGTATTCTTCCCCGTCTTCGGCGTGCTCGCAAGCGTGGCGGGCACGATCCTGGGCATCATGGGTTTCATGCTTTGAGAAGCTTTCTGGCCTGGCTCGCGCTCTGCGCATGGGCAACGGGTGCCTCGGCTGCCGACACCGCGGCGATTTCGCGCGTGGAGGCGCGCTCGAACGATCTATTGGCCGTGGGCGTGGTCCACGACGACAAGATGATCATTCACGTGAGCCGGCTGGCTGACAATGCGCCGGTACGCGATGCGGCGATCACCGTGTTGCTGCGGGGCACGGTTCATCCGACGATCGCGGAGGCCGATGGCAGCTATTTCCTGCAAACACAGGACCTCGCGCTGCCCGGCTCCGCGGCCGTGAACTTTCAAATAGATCAAGGATCGACCAAGGAAAGCCTCAGGGGCACTCTGGATATCGGATCCCAGCCTGGGCCGTTGGACGACAAGAACAGCAGCCGCCAGCTGTGGTGGTGGGTGCTGAACTTCGCCGTATGCGGGGCGGCTGTGTGGCTTTTCTCGAGGCGGCGCAAGGCGGCGAAGGACTAGACTTCGGCGCTGTGAAATTGGGCTGCAAAATCACGGCGCCGAGATGCTAGAAACTCTGCATCGTCTGCACCAAAAATTGGAATTTCTGGATTCCTGCCGCATCGTTCAACGGAAAGGCAAAATCGATGTGCAGCACGTTCCCCAGTCCTGAGCGCGTATTGCCCAGGCGCAGTCCGAAGCCTACGTCCTTGAGCAGGCCCGGATCGCTGTTGCCGACCACGCCGGTGCCCCAGGTCCGGCCTACGTCCGCGAACACGGCGCCGCCCACGCGCACCAGGCGGAACGGAAACCAATCGGTGAAAACTCGCTGCTCCACGGTGAAGAGGGCTCGCGAGGTGCCCGACTCGAAGCGCAAGGGATAGCCGCGCAGGCCGTTGTCGCCGCCGAGAAGCAGCTGCATGTCGGGGTCCAGCCGATAGGTGGTGGTTCCGGAGAATGCCGCGTACAGCAGCCAGTCTTCGCGCCATCGCCAGTAATACTTGGCGGCGGCGTCGGCGATCAAATTGCGCGCGTGGCCCTCTTCCAAGCGCGAAGAAAAGTCGCTGGTAAGAAACAGCTGCTGTTCGTGGGGCAGGTCGAACCCGTGCAGCGCCTTGGCGCTCAGCATGACGGCGTCGCGGTCGGCCCCAAAGCTGTCGCTCGAATAGCCGATCTCTCCGGCAACTTCGGTGCCGAAATACAGGTCTTCGGCGCGGCCGATCTGATTCTCATCGCCGACCTTTTTGTATGCGTCCTGGAGAAAATCGAACCCCGTAAAGGGGTAGGACAGCGTTCGGTCGGGCGGCAGAATCCTTGCCGGCAGCGTCGTAATCGGCGCCGGCAGGAACAAATTGCGGTCGTAGCGCCAGCCGAACGTCCAACGCTTGGTCCAACCGTCGATCAGGCCGGCTGAAACGCCACCGCTCAGTTCATAGGAGGTTTCGCTGTCGTTGAATTGGTCGACGATATTGCCGAGGTTGTAGCGCGAGATCGTGCGGTCGAAACTGATGGCAGAGATTTTTGTGCTCCAGGGGGCATCCAGCGAATAGAAGGGCTGCCCCAGCAATACCGAACGCTGCGACCCGTCGCTGGAATCCGAATAGGCAAGCGACGAGGTCCAGTGCGATCCGAGCACATTGGGGTCGAGCCACGCCACGGTGTCGCTGGTGCGATCCACGGTGCTGCCGCGGGAGATCTGCAGCGTCTTTCCCCAACCCAGAAAATTCGTGTCCTGCAGATTGAACTTGGTGTCGTTCGTTCCACCCGAGCGGGCGAAGGAAATGCCCGGACTCAAGGTCCAGACATCCTTGGTGATGACCCGGATATCGACTTTGCCGTCGGCATAATGCACCGGCACGATGCGTGCGTCATACACGTACGGCAACAAACGCAGCGCCCGTTCGGTCTCGGCGAGTTTGCGCGCGCGATATTTCTCGCCGCTCGCGAACAACAGCTGCGCTTGGATGGTTGCATGCTTGGTGCGGACATGCAGGCGATCGGCGAGCCGGAACAGTCCGTTTGTCTCGCGTGGATCGCTTTCATCGAAGATATTGCGAGTGGCGATTTCCACCCGGCCGATAACCGCCCCCGCCGCCTCGAGCGCGGCATCGCTCGGCACATCGGCCGGGCGAGGCTCATCGATGCTGGTGTGTTCCTTGTCGGTGAGCTTGGCCGCAAATGCCGCCGGCGCAATTGCTGCGGTCAGGACGGTGAATGCAATCAGGCATTCCCCGCCGACGCACCTCATCCGACCGACGGTCTACAGGGCGGCGTCGTCGCTCTCGCCGGTGCGAATGCGCAAAACTCGCAGGATGTCGGTAACGAAAATCTTGCCATCGCCCACCTTCCCTGTTTTCGAAGCCCCCACGATGGCCTCCATCACCTGATCGACCAGTTCGTTTTTTACGGCAACTTCGATGCGGGTCTTCGGCACAAAGTCCACGACGTACTCTGCGCCACGGTACAGCTCAGTATGTCCGCGCTGCCGGCCAAATCCCTTGACCTCCGTCACAGTCATGCCGGAAACGCCGATTTCCGACAGCGCCGCGCGCACGTCATCCAGCTTGAAGGGTTTGATGATCGCGGTAATCAATTTCATTCTAGACTCCGGTCGGGGGCAGTCTGGGTAATACTATTACGATTCCCTTGGGGGGTGCACGTGATCTCTACAATACACTAATGCCCCGCATCACCTTCATTGAGCCGGATGGCGTCCGGCACGAGATAGACGCGCCTGTCGGCATCACCTTGATGGAGGCGGCCAAACAAAACGGCGTCAAGGGTATTCTCGCGCTATGCGGCGGCGCCTGTGCATGCGGCACCTGCCATGTCTATGTCGACGCGGCATGGCTGCCTATGCTGGGCGCGCGCGAGGAAATGGAAGAAGGCACGCTGGAGAGCGCCTGGCAACCGCGCGACAATAGCCGCCTGAGCTGCCAGATTCATGTCACGGCAAATCTCGAGGGGCTCGAGGTGAGGGTGCCGCAGCACCAGGGAGATACATAGGCGATGTTTGGCATAGTAATCCATGGCGGCGCCGGCACTTTGCCCCGGGCCGAGATGAGCGGCGACTCGGAACGCAAGTACCGCGCCGGCCTGACCGAGGCGATCGATGCGGGTTATGCGGTGTTGCAGGACGGCGGCACCAGCCTGGACGCGGTCACCCGCGCGGTGATGCTGCTCGAAGACAATCCCCTGTTCAATGCCGGACGCGGCTCGGTGTTCACGCTCGACGGCCGCAATGAAATGGACGCCTCGATCATGGAAGGGCGCACTTTGAAGGCCGGCGCGGTTTGCGGCCTCACGCGCATCCGCAACCCGGTCGGGCTCGCGCGAGCGGTGATGGAGAGGTCCGAACACGTCATGCTGGCGGGCGCCGGCGCCGAGGAGTTCGCCGCGAGCCAAGGCATCTCGTTCGTGCCGCAAAGTTACTTCCACACCCCCGAGCGCTGGCGGCAATTGGAGCGAGTTCGCGCCGGAGAATTTGGACTTTCAGGGCACACCATTTCGCATGTCGGCACCGTCGGGGCGGTTGCGCTGGACACTCACGGCCACTTGGCGGCGGCGACTTCGACCGGCGGCATGACCGGCAAGCGCTTTCAGCGCATTGGCGATTCGCCCATCATCGGCGCCGGCACCTACGCCGATGACCGTTCATGCGCGGTGTCGGCAACCGGACACGGCGAGGTCTTCATCCGGGCCGCCGTTGCCCACGATGTCTGCGCAAGAATGCGCTTCGGCGGCCGGAGCGTCGGCGAAGCGGCGCGGCAGGTGATTTTCGGGGAACTCGCCGCGCTCGGCGGCGAAGGCGGCGTGATCGCAATCGACGCGCACGGAGAAATCGCCATGGAATTCAACTCCGAGGGGATGTTTCGCGCCAGTAAAAAAACCGGCGAAGAGACGCAGATCGCCATCTACCGCTAGCGGTCTGTCAGGGCAGGCGCCTTCTAGGCGTCGACGTTGTGACGGCGTTTTTCGAAGCGTCCAGTGCGCATCGTGGCGTACTCGGCTTCCATGACGATGACGCGATTTCTGCCCTCTTCTTTGGCGCAGTACAGGGCTTCGTCGGCAAGTTGGATCAATCCTTCGAGTGTTCGGTTTGCCGCCGGCAATATAAATGCCGCGCCGATGCTGATCGTCAGCCGGCTCGCGACCTTCGAGGCGTCGTGCGGAATGTTCAGCTCGGCGATGGAACGCTGTATGCGCGTCAGCACCTCGGCGACGTATTCGCGGCTCGCCTCGTACAGCACGATGGCAAATTCCTCGCCGCCGTAGCGCGCCACGAAGTCCAGGGGCCGCCGCGCGCACTGGCTCAAAGACACCGCGACCGCGCGCAGGCACTCGTCTCCGGCCTGGTGGCCGTAGCGGTCGTTGTAATCCTTGAAGCAGTCGACATCCGCAAGCAGCACGGCGATGCGCTCCTCTTCCCGCACGGCTTGCTGCCAAACACGCGCAATGTGCTGATCGAACATGCGGCGATTCTGGATGCCGGTCAGGCCGTCCCGCGCAACCATTTCGCGGAGCAGACATGCCTCCAGGAATCGTAGACGGCTGGTCTTTTCGTGCATGTAGGTGACCGATGCGCAGAACAGGTTGGCTGCGACGAGAGCCAGCGCGCAGTAGCTGAAATCACGGCCCGGCAATTCCAGCACGGTGCCGGCGGCAAGATAGGCCAGCATCACGATGACGTTGGCTGCTACCGCGTGGTAGAAAATCAAGCCGCTCATGAAATAGATGAAAACGATGCTGAGGATCACGCAAGGAATCAGCAATGAGACGCCGTCCCGCGTCGCGGTGATTTGGATGGCGGCGACGCTCAAGCCAAATATGGTCATGATGACGATGGTCAAAGGCGCGTGAATCCGCTGACGCTGCGGCGAGAAACTGCACGCGAGGCCGATGAGCAGAATCGGAATGATCACCATGATCTGAATGCGGCTGGGGATGCGATCGAGTTTCGGACCCAGGACCATTGCGTCCATCGCTGAAAATGCGATTGCGATGAGGATCGCGAGACAGAGGTTCACGCGTGTATGCAGTAGATTCTCGTCGAAATTCCTGCGCCTGAACTCGGCCTCGAGTTCGGCGTCGAAGGTGAGCCAGGGAAATCCCGCCCGCAGCTGCCGCGCATGGGGCGAATTGGGCAGATCTTCTGTGGGAAGCCCTTGGGCAGTGCTCATGCGCATCACGGTACCTACCTGAAGTCATCCGCTCAATGACCTGGGGCGCTTTTTAGAGAGGCAACGCCGCCCAGTCCGCTCTACATTATGTCAAATGGCGGCTCAATCGGCTAAATAGTGCGCGAGATAGGCGTCGAAATCGGTGCTGTCTGAGGCCTCGATCCCGCGTTGCGCTTCGAGCGAATCGCGCGCCTCGGTCGCGAACTCGCTGAGCCGGCTCTCGTTAGGCGGATACAGTCCTAGAAAATAGTCTTTGTGAAGTTTGGACATGCGTAGCGCCAACTGAAAAAAAGTCTCGCCCGTTTGCCGCATCTCGGCCAGCAGGCGCGCGGAGGGCGTGCGCTCCACATCGTCTATCTTGGCGCGTTGTTGCTCGAGCGCCGAAGAGTAGGGACGCGCGGCCTCGCCATGGTCGAGCATTTCACACAATCCCTGCATCGAATCGAGAAGCTCTCGGGCCCAGTCGGTCATGGGGAAGCTGCGCCCTTCCCGGCTCAACCTCAGGCCGGGTTCACGGCCGCGCCTCGCAACCAAAAGATGATTCGCATCCAGCGCGGATTGTTCGCCGGTGCTGATCGGCGCGCTTTCCCGCAGCAGGCAAAGAGCCAGAAACGCTTCGAGGAAGCGCAGCTTGTTTTGATTGACGCCGACCGGATCGAACGCGCTGACGTCGAGCGCTCGCACCTCGACGTATTCCACGCCGGCCCGATACAGCGCCTTGGTCGGCCGTTCGCCCGAGCGTGCAATGCGCTTCGGGCGAATGAAACTGTAGTACTCATTTTCGATCTGCAAAATGTTGGCGTTGAGCTGCTGGTACACGCCGTTTACCTTCACGCCGAGCTTTTCGTACGGCGGGTATGGCGTGGCAATCGCCCGCGATAGATCGCGCACATACTCGGACAAACTATTGACCGAAACACTCAAGGTCGATTGATTCTTGTTGCGATAGCCGATGTCGCTCATGCGCAGCGAAGTGCCGTAAGGCTCGTACGCCGTGTCGGCGTCGAGAACGGCCAGCGTATTTTCGCGTCCTGCAAAAAAGCTGTTCGAAACCGCCGGCGAGGTGCCGAACAAGTACAGCACCAGCCAACCATAGCGACGGTAGTTGCGCAGCACACCGAAATACTGCTCGGAAATGAATTCCTGCAACGGCTGCTCCGATTGATTGACCGCCTCGAGCACGCCCCACAATCTCGGACTGAACGAGTAGTTGAAATGCACGCCGGAGATCGCCTGCATGATGCGTCCGTAGCGCACACCTAAGCCGTGGCGATAGACCGTCTTCATGCGCCCGACATTCGAGCTGCCGAACTGCGCCAGCGGTATGCTCGCGTCGCCGTCGATGGCGCAGGGCATGCTCGTCGCCCAGAGCAACTCGTCGTTCAAGTGGCGGTATACGAATTGATGAATATCGCAGAGGTATTGCAACAGTTCCCAAGTCTCGCCAAAGGGCGGCGTGACCAGCTCGATCAGGGACTCGGAGAAATCCGTCGTGATATGTTCATTGGTGAGCGGCGCTCCCAATGATTCCGGATGGCGGGTCTGCGCAATGACGCCGTCCGGCGACACGCGCAGCGACTCTTTCTCGACGCCCTTGCGCCCGCCGCGCAAGATGGCTCTTTCACCCGAATTGATAAGTCCCGCAAGGCGTTTTTCGAAGTTCTTATCCACCACGTTGCGCAACGTTATCCCCGGTTGATTCTTTACGGCAGTTCGGCGACGACTTCGATCTGTACAAGAAACCCGGGATCCACCAGGCGCTGCACTTGCACCCAGGATGTGGTCGGTAGCCGTTCCTTGTCGTAGAACTCAAAGCGCAAATCCGAGGCTTTTAGCAATGCGTCCATATCCGTCGTGTAAATCGTTTCTTTGACAACTTCTTCGAAGTCGGCTCCGTGGGCCGCAAGAGTGCGGCGTATATTGGAATAAGCGGCGCGCATTTGTCCGGCCATATCGCCGGCCGCAACCAGCCGCCCGTTCTGATCCGCGGCCACCGAGCCGGAAATATACAGCGTTTTGTCGATCAGGACGGCCTGCGAGTAACCGAAGTCCTTCTCATAAGGGTTGAGGTGAAATACCCGCTTCACCCGCATGGGCGGCGCCTCGGGCTCGCGCTCGCAGGCGCTGAGGGCGAGCACGGCGATGCAGGCGATCAGCACAAGGCGGCGCACCGTGCGCTTTTGTTCAGCGTTGGGCGGTGGGCAAGCCTTCAGCACGGGAGCGCAGCGCACGCAGCATTCTGGGTAGATCCTTTCGCAGCACCGTTCGCACGACCCAGTGCGGCACCCAGAAGCCCGGTGCCAAATCGACCGTATAGTGCGCAATCGTGTAGTCGCCGTCGCTCTTCAGTACCCAGGAGCCCCGTAGGGTTCGAAGATCCCCGGAAATCCGTTCGATTGTCACCATCGCCGGCCGATCGTACGTCGCGCGAATGACATAGGTTAACTTCGGTACGTACCAAGAATAGTTCATGACGTGGCGAATTTTTTGCCACGACTGATCCTGCGCGGTCTCGAGCACATCGCAAATCTCGAGTCCCGGCACCATCCGCAACGATTCCGGGCAGCTCGTTATCAGCGACCACACCGTTTCGCGGCTCGCGTGAATCCGCACGGTGGCGCTCGCGCTGCCGGTCTGTTCGGCCGGGTCCAATGACACCGAGATTGCGATATCGTTGCCGGCAGAGACGTCGGCGGTGAAATTCGCGGCCCGGGCCGCGCCCGTCACCAGCAGAACTGCAAGTATGAATAGGGTGCGCACCAGGTAGTCTGACTCCGGCTGAACAATATTGTTGGTACCAATTCGCGGCTAGGCGGTTGATTTCAGCAAAACCCTTCATTTCGAAGCGTCCATCCAACTTTTCATTTTTGCCTCGAGAATGTCCAGCGGCATCGCACCCCCCTGCAGAATCTGCGAATGAAATTCCCGAAGATCGAAGCGGCCGCCCAGCGTCTGTTCTGCTCGCGCACGCAATGCGCGAAACTTCATCGCACCCACGCACGCCAGCGCCTCTGCAGGTCTGGCCGCGTACCCGTCAATCAGAGATTGGGCGTCGACATCATCGACTCCAAGATGAGTGCGAAGATAGTCAAAAGCCTGACCTCTCGTCCAGCCTTTCGCGTGCAAACCGGTGTCGACCACCAAACCAACGGCGCAGCGCCGCATCGTGGCAGCCGCATCCAGTTTCGCCGATTCGTCACCGTAGAGGCCCAACGTTTCCCCGAGCGAGGCGGCGTATAGACCCCAGCCTTGCGTAAAGGCAGGCTCGGAGCCGAAGCGCCGGAACCGTGGCAGATCCGCTTGCTCCTGCTGAAGGGCGATTTGAAAATGCTCGCCCGGCAAGCCTAGCTGCAGGAAACCGGCTATCGAGAGGCTCCTCGCCGCCCTGCCGGTACTCACAAGAAGGATGCCTGCGCCGGGTGGACCGCCCTGGTAGTACAACGATGCAGCAGGCCGGGGCAGCCACTCAGTGCCTTGAATCTCGAGATCCGACTTTGGAATCCCGGCAAATGCTTGAGGCAGCGCGGCCTGAACCTGGACCTGCAACTCCTTGTAGGCGCTCACCAGTCCAGTCGCGGCGACGGCTGCCGCCTCGCGCGGCGGCGCCTCTCCCAGGCGCTCGAGTTCAGCCGCGCCCATGCGGCTGATTTCATCGGGCGAGAGCGCAGTGCTGGTCGCCCTTTTCACCAAAAATGCGTACCACTCGCGGCCCAGCGGCAGTTCCGACAAAGCGAGGCTCGTTCTCGCGCGTGGCAGGTATTCCTTCTGCAGAAAATCATGCAGCGCGCGATTGGCGGGCAGCAATTTCTCGGCAACGGCGCGGGTTAAGTCCGCGGTTAGCCGCGCCCGCTGCGGATCCTTGATGCTCTCGGGCATGGAACGCAGGGGCGCATAGAACACATTCGCGGAGTCATCCACGCCGAGACGCTCGAGGATTGGAAGCAGGCGTTCGACCACGGAGCGAGGCGATGTATAGCCGCGGCGCATTCCTTCGCGCATGTTGGCCGTGGCCTGCTGCGTCCAGCGCACGTAATCGTCAATGCGCCTCAGCCAATTCTCGTACTCGGCGCCGCTGGCAGCGGGCCGCTGCGCCAATTCCGCGGCCTGCGCCGCGATTTGCTGCGTCATTCCGCCGAACGGATCGACGGGCAACAACTCGTTCGGAAAGGTAAAAGCCTCGATGCTCATCTCGCGCCGACTGCGAAAAATGTCGTAGGTCAACCGCGACGGCGCGTCCAGGGTGTCGCGCGAAACGCCGAGCAATTCGCCAAGATAGCGGCGCTCGACATTCAATGAATCCGCGAGCAATTGCGGTGAAATGCCATCCTCCAGACGTTCATCCCAGTAACGCTCGACAATTCGATTTAGTTGACCGGCCGGCGGCGGCGCTTTTGCCGCCGCCGGGGCGGGTGCGGACGGCGCGCCGCAACCGGCCAGCGCAAAAAGCGCAATCCCACACCCGACCTTCGAAGAAAATCCGCTCATGCATGGATTATATGCCGGCGCGTAGGTCCATAATTCGCGTACTTACCGCTAAACGGAGACAGCTATGTTGGTAGGAGCGAGTCCGCGACGCGTCGCGATTGTCGGCGGCGTACGTATCCCGTTCGCACGCGGCAACGGCGCCTACGCGCAAGTGGGGAATCAAGAGATGTTGATTGCTGCGTTACGCGGCGTGGTCGAGCGATTTGGCTTGCGCGGTCAGCGCGTCGATGATGTCGCAGCCGGCGCCGTGATCAAGCATTCCAGTCAGTGGGACTTGACGCGGGAATCGGTGCTCGGCTGCGGGCTCGCGGCGGAAACGCCGGGACTGGATTTGCAGCGCGCCTGCGGCACCAGCCTGGAGGCGGCGATCCTGCTGGGCAACAAGATTGCGTTGGGGCAGATCGATTGCGCCATTGCCGGCGGGGTCGACACCGTGAGCGACCCGCCCGTGGTCTATCCCCGGAGTTTTCAGCAGCTCCTGCTGCGCAGTTATCGCGGCAAGACCGCCATGGCCAGAATCAAGCCTTGGTTCGGTTTGCGCCCGAAAAACTTCCGCCCGGTCCTGCCCGGGGTGACGGAGCCGCGCACCGGCCTGTCGATGGGCGAGAGCACGGAGCTCATGGTCAAAACGTGGGGCATCACGCGCGCGGAACAGGATCAACTGGCCCTGGAAAGCCATCAAAAAGCCGCAGCCGCTTACGCTGAAGGGTTTTACAAGGACCTGGTCATCGAATATCTGGGATTGACCCAGGACAACAATATCCGCGCTGATTCGAGCCTGGAAAAACTCGCGCGGCTGCAGCCATCCTTCGATTTTTCCGGAGCCGGCACCTTGACCGCCGGAAACTCCTCGCCCTTGACCGATGGCGCCTCCGCCGTATTGTTGGCCTCCGAGGCGTGGGCTCGCGAGCGCAACCTTCCGGTGCTGGCTTATTTGAGTTATGGCAAGGTCGCGGCGGTCGACTACATCGAAAAGAAAGAGGGATTGCTCATGGCTCCCGCCTACGCGGTGCCTCGAATGCTGAGCGATGCGAAATTGAAGCTCCAGGACTTTGATTTCTACGAAATACACGAAGCATTCGCCGGGCAGGTGTTATGCACCTTGAAGGCCTGGACAGACCCGGCGTATTGCCGCGACAAGCTGCAACTGCCGGGCACTCTGGGCACGATTGACCGATCCAAATTGAACGTGAAGGGAGGCAGCCTCGCCATCGGGCATCCGTTCGCGGCCACCGGTGCGCGAATTGTCGCGACGCTGGCGAAAATTCTCGATGAGTCCAAAGCCAAGCGGGGGCTGATTTCGATTTGCACCGCGGGCGGCATGGGCGTCACCGCCATTCTCGAACGCTGAGCTTGCTTGAGGGCGGACATTTGAACGCGCTATCCTCGAAGGCCACCCGGAGCCAGGCCTATGTCCGTTGAGCTTAAAGACCCGACACTGCTGCGTGAGCTGTGCTTCATCGACGGCGGCTGGAGTGCCGCCGATAGCGGCGCCACCTTGGAAGTGACCAATCCCGCCACATTGAAAAAATTGGGATCGATTCCGAACATGGGCGCGGCGGAAACACGGCGCGCGATTGCAGCGGCTGCGGCGGCGCTGCCCGCATGGCGGGCGCGTACCGCCAAAGAGCGCGCCGTCATCCTGCGCCGTTGGTTCGACCTGATGACCGAGAATCAGGAAGACCTTGCGAGGTTGATGACCGCGGAACAGGGCAAGCCGCTGGCCGAGTCCAAAACGGAAATATTGTACGCCGCCTCGTTCATCGAATGGTTCGGCGAGGAAGCCAAGCGCTTGTATGGCGACATCATTCCGGGCCATCAAAGCGACAAGCGAATAATGGTGTTGCGCCAGCCCGTCGGCGTGGTCGCAGCCATCACGCCCTGGAACTTTCCGAGCGCGATGATTACACGCAAAGCCGGACCGGCGCTCGCCGCCGGTTGCACGCTGGTGTGCAAGCCCGCCACGCAGACCCCTTACTCGGCGCTCGCCTTGGCGGAGCTTGCCCACCGCGCGGGCGTCCCCAAAGGCGTGTTCAACATGATCACCGGCAGTGCGGCGGCGATCGGCGGGGAAATGACCGGCAATCCCACGGTGAGGAAGCTGACATTCACCGGATCTACCGAAGTGGGCAAGAAGCTCATGACCCAGTGCGCCGGCACGGTCAAGAAGCTGTCGCTCGAGCTGGGCGGCAACGCGCCTTTCATCGTATTCGACGATGCCGATTTGGACGCCGCGGTTCAGGGCGCCCTGGCCAGCAAGTATCGAAACACCGGGCAAACCTGTGTTTGCGCGAATCGGCTGCTGATTCAAGCCGGTGTTTACGACGAGTTCGCCAAACGGCTCAAGTCCGCGGCGGCGCAGCTGCGCGTGGGCGATGGGCTCAAGGGGGTCACCGACCAAGGGCCGTTGATCGACGCCAAAGCGGTGACGAAGGTCGAGGAACACATTGCGGATGCGCTGGCGTTGGGCGCCAAGGTCGCTTTGGGCGGCAAGCGCCACGCGCTGGGCGGCTCATTCTTCGAGCCCACCATTCTCACCGACGTTACGCCCAAGATGCTGGTGGCCCGCGAGGAAACCTTCGGGCCGGTTGCGCCGTTGTTCAAATTTGAAAGCGAGGCGCAAGCGATCGCGATGGCCAATGATACGGAATTCGGCTTGGCCGCCTATCTCTACACCCGCGATCTCGCGAGGAGCTGGCGGGTTTCAGAGGCCATCGAGTACGGAATCGTCGGATTGAACACCGGCATCATCTCCACTGAAGTGGCGCCGTTCGGCGGCGTCAAGGAATCCGGCATCGGTCGCGAAGGATCCAAATACGGCATCCTCGATTACACCGAGATCAAATACGTCTGCGTCGGCGGGGTGAGTTAGCGACGCCGTGCTAGGACGCTTCCTCGAGTTTTCGCTCGCCGCACCCGACGTTCAGGCTTCACTGGATTTTTACATGGGTCTTGGCTTCTCTTGCGCCGAGGTGGGCGATGCGTGGCCGCATCCTTATGCCGTGGTCACAGACGGACGAATCTGTTTGGGCCTGCATCAGGTACCCATCCCCGCGCCTTCGTTGACTTTCGTAAAACCCGACTTGCTCAAGCACTTGGACTCGTTCGAGCAAAGGGGAATCGAATTCGAGTTTCGTCACCTGGGCAATGATGTATTCAATGAGGTCGGATGGCTGGACCCTTCAGGGCAGCTGGTGCGCCTTGTCGAGGCGCGCACATTTTCTCCCAGCAAACGCCTTGCCAACGACACTTCGCGCTGCGGCTATTTTCTCGAGATCGCCGTGCCGGCGCCGGATCGCGAATTGGCAAAGGCGTATTGGGAAGATTTTGGTTTCGTCGGCATGGAGGAGCCCGGCGATCGCCTGCCGCATATCGCCTGCACCAGCGACTTCATCGATCTCGGCCTGTACCACCCCGCCGATTTGCGGCGCGCGACTTTGCGATTCGAAGTCGACGATGTGGGCGGCACTCTGGCTCATCTTGCCGACAAAGGCATTGTGCCGAATGGCGAATTGCCGCCGGGATTGCGCTCGGTACCGGCCGCCGTCCTGGTGGCGCCCGAAGGGACGCCGATTCTTCTGACTAGTTCGTCGGCACCGTAATCTTGAACTTCAATTGCATGGCATCCTGCACCTGCAAGGCGCCGTGCAACAGGCTGTAGGGAACCAGCCCCAACGCCGTTTGCCGCAGCTCCATCGAGCCCTCCGCGGTAAAGCCATGTGCGTCGGCTTGCAAGGTAAGCGGTACGGATACTCGCGAGGTGTGTCCGGCCGTGCTGATTTCCACGTCCGCGATCAAATCATTCAGGGTGCCGGTGAGCGACGCGCTCTTGACGGTGATGTCGGGATATTGCGCGGCATTCAGCACCGCGTTGCTCAGCATATTGCGCCGCGTACCCGCTTTGGCGTCTTCCGGTATGTCGCCCGGAAAGTCGCCGCCCTCTTCCTGCCGCGATTGCGCATCGTCGATCACGAAACTATCCGCTCG
>Ga0307474_10000944_pt1 | contig 20918 bp, 12 predicted proteins | sample atmos_gasesECM1C_2_FD_203312 | JGI IMG/M metagenome (GOLD analysis project Ga0307474, IMG submission 203312) | Hardwood forest soil microbial communities from Morgan-Monroe State Forest, Indiana, United States - atmos_gasesECM1C_05 | ecosystem: Environmental > Terrestrial > Soil > Temperate... | reverse complement strand
GCTCGCTACTTTGGGATCGATCGCTCTGTCAAAAACCAGGTGCCGTTCATAAAAAGCGTTTTCCGTCCCGATAAACGGCATCGCGCCGTACCCGTACCGTTGCAGAACATCTGAAATATTAGTTGCGCTCGTGGTCAAGGGAACTACTTTGGCGGAGCTTGGGCGCGCCACGCGATTAGTGCTCATAAGTTAATCCTTAGTTTTCCAGGTTGTGGAACGGTTCGTGTTCACTATTCAAAGCCAACGTTAGTCAAGAGTACAGATCCTCGTCTGGCCCGAGCTTTATTCCCGACGCTAAAAGGTACGCACGCACGGCCTTTTCGGCTGCAAGCCAATCGATTTCAGGCGAACCCAGCGGAGAGCCTCTTTTTTTCCAGAACTCGTACGCGAGTTTTTGCACAAGTTCATGACGATCCTCGCCATAAAAATCGGTCAGTGGCTTGGGTCGTTGCACGCGGTCTTCGCTTGCGGGCTGTTCAGTCACGGGACGGTCCTCCTCGTCCTTTCCAGGGTGTCTAGACGCTCCACGAGGCTTGCTATGAAATTGCACACACCGCCACCACTACGTGTCTTGTCGTTTCATCTTCACGTCGAACGATCCGATAACGATTCTCCAGCTGAACTAGCGACAGAACCACTGCGGTCCGTCCCTCACACCGAATTCGGCATGACTGAAGCCACACTAGCTATATCTTGGATGATTGAGCGAGCATTTCCGCGACAAAAGAATCGCGTCTCTTTATTAAAATTAAACATTGCGTCATACAGATGGAGGAACAGTGAACATGAATGGCTTCCTTTAGACCGTAGGGAGGCGGTTACACCTTTGGTAGCCGGTGGTAAGCTTGCAGGACGAAGTTTCACACGCGAGTCGAGCGTAGGATTTTCGGACGGTGAAATCTGCGGGCCCCACCGGCGACGACACGCGATGGAGACCGATCCGATGACCACACCTGTAGCGGCAGGTAGATTGCCTGTCCTCGCGCAAGCAGTAGCCGCTCCGCTTAGCCGCGCCGCGATCTTCCTGGTCGCGACGCTCAATCCCGGCTCTGAGCATCGCGCCACTCTGCGCTCGTTCTGCCGAGATCTCGCCGCACTGCTGCGCGCCGTGGAATTTCGCGACCTGGAAGGGAGCCTTTCCTGTGTCGTGGGGTTTGGCTCAGAAGCATGGGACCGCGTCTTCGGGCAGCCCCGGCCGGCAGAACTACATCCCTTCCGCGAAATTCGCGCCGGAGCGCGCCACGCGGTCTCCACGCCGGGCGATCTTCTGTTCCACATCCGCGCCAAGCGCATGGATTTATGCTTCGAGCTTGCGACGCAGTTGATGGCGCGTATCGGAAATGCCGTTTCGCCTGTGGATGAAGTGCACGGCTTTCGTTACTTCGACGACCGCGATCTGATCGGCTTTGTCGATGGCACGGAGAATCCCCGCGACGCCGCCGTAGCCGACGCCGTGCTCATCGGCGACGAAGACACGAAGTTTGCAGGCAGTAGCTATGTCATCGTGCAGAAATATCTCCACGATCTTGGCGCTTGGAATGCGCTCTCCACCGAAGCGCAGGAACGCATTATCGGCCGGACCAAGCTTTCCGATATCGAATTGGACGATTCGGTCAAGCCAACCTCAGCGCACAACGCGCTCACAACCATCGTCGAGGACGGGAAAGAGATTAAGATCCTGCGCGACAATATGCCTTTCGGGCGGCCCGCGCATGGTGAATTTGGCACTTATTTTATCGGCTACAGCCGTTCGCCCCGCACCATCGAACAGATGCTCGAGAACATGTTCATCGGCCGCCCGCCCGGCAACTATGACCGGCTGCTCGACTTCAGCCGCGCTGTAACCGGAACCCTGTTCTTCGTGCCGTCGGCAACATTTCTGGAGAACGTGGCCGAAGATGGAATAAACGAAGAGCAAGCTGTAGAAGATCAGGCCGCGGCCGAAACTTCTTCACCCAACTCACAGGAGCGCGACGGTTCGCTCGGTATCGGATCTCTTAAAGGAGACACACGACATGAATAATCTCCATCGCGAACTCGCCCCCATTTCCGATTCAGCCTGGGCGCAGATCGAAGAGGAAACATCACGCACGCTAAAGCGCTACCTTGCCGGACGATGTGTCGTCGACGTAAAGGGGCCGGGAGGCACCAGCCTCTCTGCCATTGGCACGGGTCACCTGCGAACAATCGCCGCCCCAGCAAAAGGCATTGTCGCGAGCCAGCGCGAGGTGAAGGCGTTGGTCGAACTGCGTGTTCCCTTCGAACTGGATCGCAAGAGTATCGACGACGTTGATCGTGGAGCGAACGACTCCGACTGGCAACCAGCCAAGGACGCCGCTCGACAGATCGCCTTTGCCGAGGACGCTGCGATATTTGAAGGCTATGCCGCCGCCGGCATTGGGGGCATCCGCCAGGGAACCAGCAACCCGATCATGACTCTCCCCGCCGACGTGCGTCAGTACCCGGAGGCCATTGCCCAAGGCTTAAGCCGGTTGCGTCTCGTCGGTGTTAACGGCCCCTATGCGGTGTTGCTCGGCGCCGACGCCTACACCGCACTCGCCGAAACCAGCGACCACGGATACCCCGTGTTGGAGCATGTCAAGCGGCTGGTCAAAGATCAAATCATCTGGGCACCCGCTATCGCTGGCGCTTTCGTGCTGACCACTCGTGGCGGTGATTTCGACCTGCACATCGGGCAGGACGTCTCCATCGGCTACCTCAACCACACCGACGCCGCTGTCCGCCTGTATTTGCAAGAGACATTCACTTTCCTCCTGCTCACCACCGAGGCCGCCGTGGCACTGCTTCCTCCCGCGAAGGCGAAGAAGACCTGACGCGATGGAGCCCATTCCGCGCCGGTAGAATACGACAACTTTCTGCTTTCGGTGTCGATAACCTAAACTGCTGTGAGCGAGCGGGAGAACCTGGGACAACTAAGGCCAAGACTTCGGGGGTGCTACTCGCTTCTTTCGCTGGCAAACGTAATTGTGGCTTCGCCGTGGTGGTAGATTTGGGACTCTTTCTCTTGCGAGTGCGCACTTATGGTAAAGCGATACAGTTCTGGCGCAACCGTCTCGAAGGTCGCGCCCTGGACGTTCTTGATTGTCCACGGCGTCCGGAGTTCGAAGCTTGATGCTTCCGATGGTACATAATCGAAATCTACTGAGTACACGCGCCCCTTTAGATCAACTCCGGTAATCTTCATCTCTTTACTCGGCTCTCCAGTCAGAAGTTGAGGGGAACCGGAAATAATTGCAACTCCGCCCGTATGCACAATGGTCAAGGATGCGCTCCCATGCTGCATGGTAAATTCAACCTTCGCGTGCGTATCCTGCGGATTCTCTTCCAGCTTGGCGGCAATAGGCTGCTTCCCTAATCGCGCGCCTTGCAACTTCGCTCCGAACGGAATTTCCGGATCAAAGACCATTTCCACGGGAGCACCATCATTTTGGATTTCAAGATGTACTTGGTTAGACGACTGAACCATCCGGATGGTGATCTCCGACGCGCCAGCGTGCAGGTTGCGTAGGGTGATTGTGTCCCAGCCTGGCGGCAGATGCGGAGCGAAGACGACGCGATTCGCCGTGCCATATACCTGAAGGCCGAGCAGCCCATTCACGGCCGCCGTGAAGAATGCCGCCGACGACCAGGTTTGTTCAGGCACCGATTCTTCTTCTTCGTGATAGTAATCTCCGGCGAGCGCTTCATGCATATGTCCCAGAGAGTCGAGCGAACTCCATGGCACGAGCGCGTTCCAGATCGGCAGGGCGGTAGCGGGCCGATGCTCCGCCCAAAATGCGGAGGAAACGCTGGAAGTGCTGACGGCCCAAACGCTTCCGCTGGCATAGGAATTTGGATCGTAAGTGCTGGCGCTCGAAGCTCGCCCTCGTGTTCCCCAATCCGCCTGAAAATCAGAAGTGGCGAGCTGATTAATTATCGAGTCACGCTGTGCCTGAGAAAAAAAAGGTTTTCCAATTATGTGGATGGGACCTATATCGCGACCGGCAACTGGAGCTCCGGAACGTGTATGCCCGATGATCCAAAAGTTCTGGCGTTCGTCCCAATATCTTTGGCCAATGGTTTGGCTGGCTCGTTGGGCGGCTGTGCTCGCTTCCGAAGCCGCTGCGTCATGACCCGCGGCCGCAGCGAGATGCGCAAACGCCTCGGCTGCGGCTACCCAGTTCGCAGACAAGGCAAGTTCGTCGGTCAGGGGATCTTGCTCTCTTGCGCCTTGTTTGCCGGGGGGAATATGTGGCAGGCCATCCTTAGGATCGAGGAGCGAGCGGCAATATTCATACGCCGATTGAATTGAAAGCCAATGCGTCTTCACGAAATCCTGATCGCCGGTCGCTGAGAAGTAATCTCCGATTGTGCTAAGAAAATCAAAAGTCAGGTCGACATGCACAAACATATAAGGATACTTGGGCCAATCCAGCAATGCGGCACTTTGCGAGAGCTCATGCCAGATCATGCCAGTTTTCTGATCCTGATACTTGAGGATGAACTCCAGTTCTTCCCGAGCGCGGGCGTAGTGCCCTGCTGCGATCAGGGCGGGAACCGCGACCATCCCGTCCCCGGCAAAGAACCAGTCATACTGCGGACGCCTCGCCTTCCGTGATGGACCGTACCCGGCGACTTGTCCACATCCCAGGTCGGGGTTACAGACCCAGGCCTGGTCGAGCGCGATTTCGGACCAGGCCAATGCGCGATTCGCTTGCGCGTCCGGCGTTTGAATCTGCAAGGAATGGCTCAATAGATCGGAGTAATGATCGACGGCAGCTTTCTCCAGTGAGGGCTCGTCTTCCAGGATGCTCTTAGCAATCGCACTTGCATCCATCCCCGGCTTACTCCCGGCGATGACTACCCGTGCCGTTTTGCGGTCGCCGCCGGCGCGAATCGTAAAAGCCAGGCCCGGCTCGAGCCCTAGGTGCAGGGTATTATTTGGGGTTTCGTCATGCGCCACAATATCGGGCGAACCAATGCTTGCGGTAAAGCGATGGGCCACTTCGGAAAGTAAATAAGCTGAAGCATTAGAGCTCCACAACGCTTCCTGACCCCCAATCGAGGCTGGCCACATCAGATCCAGCACAGGAGCGAAACGGATTTCAATATCAAGCGGGCGTGTGCTCTCGGTTTCATAGGAAATGATCGCGACCGGTTCATCGAGCGGAACAAAAAGCTTTTCGCGGACGATAAAATCTGGCCCGGCGTAGATACGCGTTGCGGCTTCCGGACTGTAACTAATTCGGCGGAGAATGTTCTGGCCATCAATCCCGGTGGTTTCACCTTGCCGAACAAAAGTTATTCTGTAGGAGCTGACGATCTGCACTGGATAAGCCCAGACCTCCAGACCAGTCTCCGAATAGCCGAAGATTGCGGCGCGGCGCCCGTGGACCGCGATGAATCGCCGAGGCCCGGTCGAATCTGTACTCCATGACATATCCGCGAACGCCCGATCGGTCGTACCTATGGCCTGGGCTCGGAACGAACTCGGGCAAACGATAAACACACACACAACGAGCAGTACGACTTTCGTTCTTTGACGCGGATGAACTTTGCCGTTTTGCATAGTGCTCGCGGCCTTCGTTACATCACATGCAGGGCGACTTATGGATGCTCCAAGGCGCACATCTCCTCATGAGCCATTCGAACCCACGCCTCGACCCTCAATCAGCGTAACGAAAACGTCGGCGTTGCTGCGCGGAAAACTCTCGGTGTTCCCATTGGGCCACCGAATCTCGATGCGGTCGACCAGTGCACTGCTTCCAAGTCCGAAATGAAGCCGCATATCGTTGTTAGAGATATAGCTTGATCCGCTGCGCACCTCTTGCACAAATTTATGACCTCCGGCGACAACTGTAACCTTGGCGCCGATACCGTCACGATTTGACTTCGTGCCTTTTGTGATCACACCCAGCCAATGGTTCACACTGCCGGCATGGTTCACCAGAAGCATCGGCTGGCCGCTCATATCGTTTACAACGGCAGAGATGCGGCCATCGTTCCACAGGTCTCCGCTGGCCAGACCACGACTTGACCGCGGTTCCGTGCAGCCTGGGCCGCATTGCTGGCTAAGATCCTTGAATTTTCCACCGCCAGCGTTCCAATACAGCAGCCTGGGTTCGCGGTACGTGGAACCAAGATGGTTGGTATCCACCTCCGGATAAACGTGACCGTTAACAGCAAGAATATCCGGGCGACCGTCGTTGTCAACATCGATAAACATCGTTCCCCAGCCCAGGAAACGAGTATTCAGGCTCAATCCCGCCTCAAAGATGGTCGAGGAAAACGTGCCGTTCCCATTGTTGTGATAAAGCGAGGAGGCATCGTCAGAAAAATTGGTCTTGAAAATATCGGGGCGTCCGTCGCCGTCATAGTCGCCGACGGTGGACCCCATGCCGGCCTGCTCGCGACCATCTTCATCGAAGGCCACGCCCGCCTCCGGCCCGACATCAGTAAAGCTTCCATTTTTCTGGTTGCGATAGAGAATGCTGGCCGTACTGTCGCAAGCGACGTAAATATCGGGCCAGCCGTCGTCATCGTAGTCAAGGGTAGAAACGCTGAAGCAATAATGGCCGTAGGTTTTTTCAATCCCGCTGGATTTGCTGACGTCCCCGAACTTCCCGTCCCCGAGATTGTGATAGAGGATGTTGGGCGAGTGATCGAGTCCGCGCGGTCCACACATCACAGGCACGCCTTTCCACACGCATCTCACTCCCTGGCCTGGTTTGGGCGCGGTTTTGAGGTCGAACAGAACGTAGTTGGCCACGAAAAGATCGAGTTTGCCATCGCGATCGTAATCGACAAAAGCGCACCCTGTTCCCCACGCCTTGCCGTCGCCCGCGACTCCGGCCGCGGCTGCAACTTCTTTGAAGGCTCCATTGCCCTCATTGTGGTAGAGGCGATTTTTCCCGTAGTACGTCACGTAGAGGTCGTCGTAGCCGTCGTTGTCGTAATCTCCCACACACACGCCCTGGCCCCAGCCGCTGAACTCCAACCCAGCTGAGTGAGTGACGTCTCTGAAGGTTCCATCATGGTTGTTGTGAAATAAATGACTGGTCGGTTTCTTGATTCTCTCAGTTGTTTCATCCAGCGTGGTGCCGTTCACTAGAAATATGTCGGGCCAGCCGTCGTTGTCATAATCAAAAATTGCTACTCCACTGCCCGTCGTTTCGATAATGTACTTCTTGGTTTCGACTCCTCCGTTCACATTTTCCATGCGGAGTCCAGCCTCCTCAGCCACATCGATGAACCATGCCGGGCCGGGTCGACGGTCGTCCGCGGGATAAGGAGGCGTCGAGATGGTCTTTGTCGAAGCGCCTATCGCAGAAGCGGGTTTGTGGGTCTGGCCGGACGGAAATGCGAGGAAAAGGCAGACCATGAGGGTCAAACAACCGCCGGAAGATTTCTGCCACGACCGCACACAGGAATCGTAACACCGGAGTGAATGCAAGCGGGGGAGCGGAATAGAATTCAAAACATGCGGACATTTTCAATATTCTTGCTGTGCCTCATTCGCGGAGTCGTCGTGGGGCAGTCATCAAGCCTCGACCCTCCTTCTGGAGCAAAACCCCAGGGAGGTTCGGCAGCGGCGACAACTCCCGCGAAGCCCAATATCGAAACCACCTTAGCAGCAGCACTGGAAAAGCTGGAGCATGGCGATCTGCAACAAGCGACCGCGACGCTCGAACAATTGGCCTCAACCGAAGGGACGGCTAAGGGAGTGCAACATGCTCTAGGCATCGCCTACTACCGCACCGGCAAACTGCTCTCCGCCGAACAGGCATTTGCGCGCGCGATCGACCAGGACCCCAATGATCTCGAATCCGTGCAGATGCGTGGACTTTCCCTTTATCGTTTGGGGCGTCCTGCCGCTGCCATCCCATTTCTCGAACGAGTCAAGCAATGGACGCCCAATGCCAATGCAGACGCCAGTTATGTCCTTGGACTGTGCTACCTCAATGCAAACCGCTTCGACGATGCTCGATTGGCTTTCGCCAATCAATTCTCTGTCGCCCCGAACTCGGGAGCGGCTTTTCTTTTGTTAGGCAAAATGCTGATGCAAGCCAACTTGCCTGAGGCCGCCGCCGAGGCTGCGAAGAAAGCGCTTGAGCTTACGCCAAAGCTTCCGCTTGCCCACCTTTTGCTGGGCGAATTTTATTTGTTCAAATCCGATCCTGCGCAGGCGCTGCGCGAATTCGACCAGGAGCGGGAGATTAATCCTTCCAATCCCGCCGTCTACGACCGGCTCGGAGATGCTTATACGCGTGCGGGTCAATATCAGCAGGCCCAGGAGGCTCTGGCGAAAGCGATTTCGCTCGATACTTCAATCACCGGACCATTCATACTCATGGGAAAAGTGCTCCTGCGACGCAATGACCCGCAGACTTCCCTTTTGTATTTGCAACATGCCGAAAAGATGGACCCTGGAAATTACATGACGCACACACTGTTAGGGCAGGCATACCGTAGTCTCGGACGGGACGAAGAGGCGAAACAAGAGATCGACACGGCGTCTAAAATCCATGCCGGAGAACAACTCAAGCTACAACCCGTTGAATAATTCTCTTCCCTGCTATTCCTTGCGTGTGCGCACGGCCACCAGTTGCGTACCGACTGGAACCCCACGGGTTACTTTGACCCGCAACAATGCCTCAAACGGCTTGAGTTCGGCTCCAGAAGGCAATGCGAGGCGGCGGAGCAACTCTGCCACCGAATCCTTGGCGCAAACATATTCGACCGCCGCCTGAGTCCCGATGGTTGTGGTTCCCGCCAGAATCATGACATGGCGGGTTGGATCCAACCCGCGCACAAGAGCAACAATTGCATAATCTTCCACGAGAGGCTGCGCCGGGTTGCTGGGATAAAAAACTGTCGGTTCACCCGGTTCAGCGTGCACATTAACGATGCCCAGTTCCCCCCTGTGAGGGCTGGTTTCGATCCGTTTAAAGACAAATTCCTGACTGCCCGGGAGGTCCAGTAGCGTGAGATTTTCGGCGGGAGAACCCACGAAGATAAGATCGTTATTCCTGGCATCGTCGAGCGAGAACAGACTGCCGCGCTTTACCAGGATGGGATGTTTCAATTGGTTAAAGACCTGGTCGAGTTCATGCACCGCGAGAACTTCACCGACTCCCGTGTAATGGTCCAAAATCAGGTCGCCAGAGTCCCGGGCCCGGTCCAGGTATCGCATTCCAGTTTCCGGCCGTCCTACGAATGCGGCGTTGCTGAAGATCACCCACGGCGCTTCTGGACCCGAGGCGAACTGGCTCCAGAAAGTCCGTATGGCTGCGGAATCGACTACTTCGTTTCGATTCTCTTTCCTGGCGGACTTGAGTTCCGTAGCGAGCACTCCGATCACTGCCACAGCCACGACCAGGCCTAGGACGAGCACGGCCGCGACCCATCGCTTGGTTCCCCGGTCCGCTGACCGGGGCGGAGGAAAATTCGTCTGGGGAAGAACAACAGGACGGAGCTTCTCCCTGGTGTGAAAACTAACGGAATAAGATCCGTTTGGCATTTCCACGATGATGTCGTCAGCCGTGCCCTCGTGGCTGTAATACTCCAGCAACTTGAGGCGCAAGCGGCCGGCTTGCACACGAATTGCCGAATCGACCTGTGGATCGAAATCGGCCGGCCGGCCGAAAACCTCAGTGGCAATCTGGTATTCCTTCAAAGGCACGCCCGGCTGGGCCAGGGCATGGTCAGCCAAATAACGAAGAAGTTTGCAAAGCGACTCAGCCTTGCGAAGGGTGTGGCTATGGGTCAGTCTTTCGATCTGGTCGAGACAAGGGTCTTTGTCCGCGGCGAAATGGAGCGGCGTAACAGACATGTAACGTTCAAACCCGGCGCTCGCTATCTCTCAGAGAGAAAAGAACGTTCCATTTTGAGTGACGTGTAACTGACACACTGATACTTCCACGGAGAAGCAACTCGGAGGAATGTGAAACATCTCCGTCATAGTCTTTTTATGCTATCCCAACGGATATGGCGACTGCAACCGACCAGCTGTGAACCCCTGCCAATTAGATTTCCAAAAATCTCAGGAGGCTGTCAGATGACGCGCGATGCTGGCTGTGAATGGCTCGGAAGTGCGCTTAGGTTTTTGCGCTCCAAACCCATGGCTACCTGGACGGCGCTCGCCGTTTTTACGGTTCTCTCCTTGGCCAGTCCCCGACGTAGCTCGGCACAAGCCGTTTATGGCTCAGTATTTGGAACGGTCACTGACAGCAGCGGCGCAGTTGTGCCCAACGCCACCATTACTGTTATCGATGTCGTCAAGGGCACTTCAGAAACTGCCCAAAGTAACGAGGACGGCCAGTACCGCGTGCAGCATCTCATTCCAGACACCTACACGGTTTCAGCCGAAGCCAAGGGCTTCAATAAGGTCACGACGGAAAACGTCATTGTGTACGCCGATACAGCTCCGAAGGTTGACATCACTTTAACCGTCGGTTCGGTGAGCAACACGGTCAACGTAACTTCTGCAGCTCCGCTGTTGCAAGCCGATCACGTCGACGTCAATGTCATTCTGAACGAGCGTGCGGTGGAGACACTACCCAATTTCAACCGGAATTTCACGGCCTTTGAGCTCTTGACCCCAGGCACAAGTTACATCGGGTGGAACGTCGGCGAAGCGCAGAACCCGCAGCGCAGCCAGCAGATCGAGGTCGATGGGCAGCTGCCATTTGCCACCGGCTACGAGCTGGACGGAACCGACAACCAGGATCCGGTGATCGGCATTGCGGTCATCAATCCAAACTTAGACGCAATTTCGGAAGAGAAAGTCACATCGCAGAACTATGACGCCGAATTCGGCAAGGCTGTCGCCGGGCTGGTAACAGCTCAGACCAGATCAGGCACGAACAACTTCCACGGCTCGGCCTTCGAGTACTGGCGTTCGGATCTCTTGCAGGCTCGCGACCCATTTACTGAGTATCAGCCCGATCCGCTCACTCATCGCTTCATACCCGGGACTCTCCACAATCAGTTTGGCGGTTCGGTCGGCGGACCCATCATTAAAAACAAAGTCTTTTTCTTCGGGGACTATCAAGGTCTACGGGAACGAACGGGGACAGCGCTGCTGACGACGGTACCGACTGCCTTGGCGAAGAGTAGCTGCACGTCGGGCGGCAATTGCGACCTAAGCGACTACCTGATTGTGCAGCCGGGCGAGAAGCAGGGGATTCAGATCTACGATCCCGCGACCAACCAGACTTCGCTTACAGGCCGAACGCCGTTCACCGGGAACATCATTCCCGCCGGGCGGCTCTCCCAAGCCGCAGTAAACTTCTTCAAGCTAATTCCCGCCCCGAACGTCGCATCAGTAAACCCGGGAATACCAAATATAGTGAACAATTACCTTGCCTCAGGGTCCGGGCCGTTCAACACCAACCAGTTCGACGTCCGCATCGATGATCAACGGAGGGAAAATCTCCACCTATTTGGACGCTACACTTACTTCGGCTCGAATCTTTCCGGTGATCCTTACTTCGGAGCGGCGGGTGGCCAAGGCTTCGGCAACGGTGGTTTCGCGGGAACAGATACGGCGCGAGACCAAAGCGTCGCGGCGGGCGGCGACTACGTTCTTTCGCCCCATTGGCTCACTGACTTTCGCTTCGGGTATTACCGGATTCACCTCAACGAAGAGGGCCCCAACTTCACCCAGCCCTTGGGCAACGCCCTCGGCATCCCGAATGCAAATGTTGGTAATCTGTCGTTGAATGGAGGTCTGCCGCAGTTCAACATCCAAAGTGCGAGCAATGGAACCAACGGCGGCGGAAATCTTGAGTATGGCACTTCGGCGAATCAGTTCCTGCAAAACGCGAGCCAATTCCAATTCGTAAACAACTGGTCCCACCTGGTAGGTAATCACAACATTAAATTCGGCGGAGATGTCCGCTACGGGCTAAACCACATCGTCGGACTCGATAACAATAACGTCCGCTCCGGCAACTTCAATTTCGCGGCGATCCGAACCGGCAGCGACACCTCTCCCGGCCTTGGATTCGCCACGTTCATCCTAGGCGACACGACCAGCTTTGAGAGGACGCAAACCCAGAACACTAACGCCCAAGAGCGCCAGAAACGTATATTCTCCTACGTTCAAGATCAGTGGCGTGTGACCAATAAACTCACACTCAACTACGGCCTTCGTTGGGAGATTTACTTCCCCGAGACGGTCAACGGTAAGGGTCAGGGTGGCTTACTCGATCTCAATACCGGGGACATCCGCATCGCCGGGTACGGCCCGTATGGCACCAACCTCAATGTGGAGAAGAGCTTCACAAACCTGGCGCCGCGAATCGGCATAGCCTACCAACTCACGACCAATACCGTCGTACGCGCTGGTTATGGCCGCGTCTATGGGCAAGGGTGGTCGGGCAACACTTACGGCGAGGTTCTCACATTTTCTTTCCCCACCCAGGTTTCTCAAAACCTGAACCCGGTGACGAATGCCGCCGCAGTCTTCAATTTGACGCAACCCCTGCCCCTGCCCAGTGGCATTGTACCGCCGGGGCCTCCGGCGTATAACTTCGCTCCGATTCCGGCCAGCGGCAACTACCCCCTGCCCGATGGAGTCTCGGTTCCGACGCGACCGCTCAGTGTTCGGCTTCCAACCCTCGACGCCTGGAACCTAGCCATCCAACGAGAGATTACGCCCACGATGGCGGTTCAAATCGCTTATGTTGGCAGCCATGCCATCCACAATATGTTCGATTCATCCAACCAGGCCAGTCCGAATACGCAGACAATCGCGGGATTCAATACCTGCGGTTCCCCCGTGGTTTTTCAGTATGGCTGCACTCCGCAGGACATCAACCCGGCAACAGGTTTGCCCTACACACAAAGTGATCGCCGCCCGTACTTCAACGGAACCGCACAGGCGCTCGGCGTAGGTTTTGGCCACCCCTTCGGATGGGAGCAAGACTTGCGATACAACGCGAATGAGGCCACAAGCAGCTACAACGCTTTGCAAGTGCGAGTCGATAAGCGATTTAGCGGGGGCCTTCAATTCTTAAGCCACTTCACGTGGTCTAAGGCCCTGACGCATGAGTCCTATTATTTCTTCATCGATCCTCGCGTCGGGTACGGTCCAAGCTACTACAACCGCCCCAAAGTTTTTGTCTTTGCGGGCAATTATGATTTGCCCTTCGGCAAGGGCAAAATGTTTGGAGGAAATACCTCCCGCTGGGTTGATCGGCTTATCAGCGGCTTTGCTCTGAACGGCACATTCACATGGGAGGACGGGCTTCCCTGGACTCCTGGTTATCAAGACAGCGGACAGGATAACGACATCATCGGATTCCTTAACCGGTCGGGATCAGGAGGATTTTCCACTGGTGTCGGTAGGTTTGATCCCGTTACCCATAAAGTTCCATTCTTTACTCCCTCGCCTTACGTGCTGCAAGCCCCCGGACAGGCCAACTCAACATTTGGAGCGTTTGCTCGCCCGCTGGTCGGGACTTTTGGCAACATCGGTCGCGATTCCTTCCTGGGTCCACGCTACATCGATACCGACTTGTCCATATCAAAGTCCGTCCCCCTGAGGGAGCAACTCAACCTGCAGTTCCGCGCTGACTTCTTCAACCTGTTCAACAAAGTCAACCTGGGCCAGCCAGACTCGTGTATCGATTGCCAGGATGGCAATGCCGGAACCATTTCCAGTATTGTAGCTTCGCAGGATGGAAGCTCCATGCGGCGCATCCAGCTTTCGGCGCGCATTCAGTTCTGACGCGGACCGGACTGTGTTGAGAAGCTCGGATCGTCGAGGGCTGCGCCGCTCGAGGAACATTCTTGCTGTCGTAGATTTCTTATGAGCGACAGAATGCGAGGATCTTGGCTTGCTGCTTGGGGGCGACGCAGTCGCTTTCGGATTCCCTTCCTCGGCGCGACGCTGATTGGGATACTGTCGATTGCTGCTCTGGGGCAATCAGAGCCTGATCATCCCGCCGCGGAAACAGGCCTCAGAGATATTCTCGCGTACATCCATAAGGCTTGGGATTCCCTTACTCGTTCAACCAGTTCCTGCGGTGCGGTTTCGGACCCCAAGATGTCAGCTGCGCCGGTGGTTTATCTTCCCGCCGATCTTTCTCCGCCTCGAGAGCTTGACGAATTGCAGCGCACCTGCAAGGTGAGACTCGGGCATCTACCGCAGGTCGTTCATCAACTGGGCACTGCGAACGTTGACGCAATCCAGCCGCCCGGACTGCTTTACCTCAATAACAAGTACGTAGTGCCGGGCGGCCGTTTCAACGAAATGTATGGTTGGGACAGCTACTTCATTATTCGCGGTTTGTTGCGGGACGGCCGACTGGACCTTGCGCACGGAATGGTGGAGAACTTTTTCTTTGAGATTGAACACTACGGCGCTGTCCTCAACGCGAATCGCACTTATTATCTGACCCGCTCCCAGCCTCCTTTCCTCAGTTCCATGGTCATGGCAGTCCACGAAGCGCAAGCGTCGGCGGGACGAGACGATCGGAACTGGCTGGAAACCGCATATTCCTACGTAAAGCGGGACTATGCCATGTGGACGCGCGAGCCCCATCTAGCCGGCAACACAGGTCTGGCCCGTTATTACGATTTTGGCGAAGGCCCTGCACCCGAGGCTTTGCAGGATGAAAACGACATCTACCGTCAAGTGGCTTCGTATTTTGTTTTTCACGGCGGAATTCCCGCCTTCGAGGGCGAGGAGACCGATGTCCCGGCTGGACCGGCCTCAGGCTCGGCCTACTCCGTGCAGGTCTGCGGCGTCGGGCAGTCCCAGTCATCGTGCGAGCCCCCCGGCCGCATAAGACTGAAGCCGGATTACTACAAAGGTGACCGGTCCATGCGCGAGTCCGGATTCGATGTTTCTTTTCGCTTCCGGCCTTACGGAGCCGCCACCCACCACTACGCGCCTGTATGCCTGAACAGTCTTCTTTTTAAGACCGAGCGGGACCTGCAGGAGATGAGCCGCCTTCTAGGAAAGCTTGATGACACCGAGCATTGGAAAAAACAGGCAGAGGCGCGTCGGGTAGCCATACAAAAGTATTTGTGGGACGAGCAACAGGGGCTTTTTTTTGACTACGACTTCGACCAGAACCAGAGATCAACTTATCGCTATGCCACAACCTTTTATCCGCTGTGGGCTGGATTGGCTAGCTCCGAGCAAGCCAACGCTGTGGTGAAAAATTTGAGTTTATTTGAACAAGCGGGCGGTATCGCAATGAGCGTGCAGGAGACACATGCCCAGTGGGATTATCCTTTTGGATGGGCGCCCATCCAATTGCTGGCAGTGGAGGGTATGCGGCGCTACGGACACAACGTGGAAGCGGACCGGGTTTCAACAGAGTTTCTTTCAACCGTACTCGACAACTTCATGCGGGATGGGACGATTCGCGAGAAGTACAACGTCGTGACCCGGTCTTCCGAGACCAATGTGAAGGCGGGATATGCCGCGAACGTAATAGGATTTGGCTGGACCAATGCCGCCTTCGTTGAGCTGCTGCATTCGCTCCCACAGCAGAAGATTGCCCGGCTCTCGAATGCAAGTCCGTCAGCGGCCAACCCGCCATAGCCGCAGCGGCCTCCAGCAGCATTCCTTTTTATTCGTAAGGAGAGTCAATGAGTTCAGCTTCCCTTCCGGCGGCTCTGGCTTTGCTCTTCAGCCTGGCCGCCACCACTCCACAGTTAGTCAGCCAAGCCAGTGACCAACCGGCGCACTTGGCTAAGTTCCCCTCTGAAAACAGTGTGCCCCTCAAGATTGTGCGAGAAGCCGTACCCTCGAAACCCTTCACTGTTGTCGGCCCTCGGGGAGCGATTTTAGGCCAGCAGGATGGTTCTTTCGAGGCCTGGATCTTTCCCTGGAAGATTTTTGCCAACCTGCGCATCACGGCTCAGATGCAGGATTACCCTGTATCCATCGACGTGAACGAACAAGCCGCGGTCATCGAAGTTCGACCCGATCACACCAGCATCACCTTCTCCCACGCTAATTTCACCATCCGGGAAATTCTGTTTGCACCACGCGAGGCTCCCGATGGAGCGGGCGTTCTGGCATTTTTTCAGATCGACGCCGTGCGGCCGATGACGCTGACTTTTGAATTCACCCCCGAGATGAAACGCATGTGGCCGGCGTTGTCCGATGATCGCCCCTCACCTGAGTGGGTGAAGACGGCCGCCAGCGGGTTTTATGTTCTGCATTTGAATTTTCCGGATCATGCGGCAGCCATCGAAATACCCGGCGCCGGTCCGGGCATTCTGGCTCCCTACCAGGAGCGTCCGAAAATTTATCCACTACAGTTTGTCCTGCATTTCGATCCGGCTCACGATGGCGACAAGCTTTATCCCCTGCTACTTACGACGGCGGACACAACAGCTGACTCGGACACGGTGGCGCTTGCGGCGAAGCTCTCTGCTCTTGGGCGCTCGTTTGAGTCGTTATACGAGCAAAACGAATCCTACTTCAGGCATTTTCTGTCGGAACATCTGGTTATAGAGACACCCGATAAGCAGTTCGATGAAGCATTTGCCTGGGCGCAGGTCTCCATTGATCAGCTAAAAGTACAGACTACGCCGTCTCATCAAGAAACCGCGCTGGTAGCGGGTTTCTATGGCTCGGGGGATTCGGCGAGGCCGGGGTTTGGCTGGTATTTTGGCCGCGACGCGCTCTGGACTCTTTACGCAGTGAATTCTTATGGCGATTTTCAACTGACGCGCGACGAATTGGAATTTCTTTTGCGACGGCAGAGTCCAGAGGGCAAGATTATTCACGAATGGGCGCAGACTGCCGACCTCGTGGACTGGAAAAGCCTGCCTTATGCGTTCGCCTCCTCGGACGCAACGCCGCTGTTTCTCATGGCGGCCAATGACTACCTTCAGATCAGCGGTGACACGGCCTTTCTGAAGATGCATTGGACCTCGCTGGAAAAGGCCTGGGACTTCGAGCGCTCGCACGATTCCGATGACGACGGGATCTACGAGAATAGTGAGGGCTCGGGATGGGTCGAATCATGGCCGCCGGGAATGCCGCATCAGGAAATCTACCTCGCGGCTCTCGATCAGCAAGCCAGTACGGCTTTCTCGAACATCGCCCGGGCAACGGGGCACGAACAGTTGGCCGACGATGCCCAGAAACGCGCAGCCCATATTGCGCAGACTTTGGAAAAAGAATATTTTCTGCCCGATGCGAATTTTTATGCCTTCAGCCGAAACGCCGACGGCTCTTTGGACCAGAGTCCCACGATCTATCCTGCAGTCGCATCCTGGGACGGAACCTTCAACTTGTCACGGGCGCAAAATATGCTGAGTCGATGGGCATCGCAGGAATTCTCCACCGATTGGGGTACGCGTGATTTGAGCCCCAGCGTCAGCTTCTATGATCCGATCAGCTACCACCAGGGAAGCGTGTGGCCGCTATTCACCGGATGGGTTGCACTTTCGGAGTATCGCAACGGTCGCAGCCTGGCCGGCTATACCCACCTCATGCAAAATGCGGATCTGACGTGGCAGCAAGATCTGGGAGCTGTTACGGAGCTACTCTCAGGCGAATTCTTTCGTTGGTTTGGACGCAGCACCTCGCACCAGTTATGGTCCTCGGCCATGGTGGTCACACCCACGGTGCGTGGAATGTTCGGACTGGAATGGAGCGCGGGCGCCAATACTCTAACGGTGACCCCGAGCTTGCCCGCAGAATGGAACGAGGCAAAGATTTCGGGAGTGCCTTTCGCCCAATCACGCGTAGGTCTGGAGATGCGCAGGAATGGATCGACGCTCTCGGTGCGCCTCACCGGTCAGGGGTCCCAAGCCGTGAAACTAGTGTCTCGCTCGCCCGATGCCAGGGTGGAAAACGGAGAGTTGCGAATTCCGCTTCCAGCCGTGGAAGTAGGCGTTGCGCACGGCCTACCTGAAGCAGGAGCTCCCACTTCGCAGCTGAAGATCCTCGATCAAAAACAGTCTCCCCGCTCTTTGCAGTTGCGATTGTCTGCTCCTGCGAATAGTCATCAGGCCATCTTCCTCCGCTTGAACGAACCTAAGATTCGGCTGAAAGTTGATGGAGCAGAGTTCGCCGCGGATTCCGCCCAACTACGAACGCAGTTTCCACCCGGCATCGGATACATAGAAAAAACAGTGACTCTTTCGTGGTAATCGCCCAAATAACGGTGATCGTAGAATTAGATGTTGCCAAACCTCCGTGATTACTACACAGACGCCGCCCTGGTTGAATCACTTTCTCATCGCCGCAATGGCGAGACTCGCCAGATCCCGCAGACGCTGCTGAAATGCCTTTCGATCGCCTTGCACATTTGGGTCGTGTTTCGCTCCCTCTGCTGCCCTAACCAGGATGTAGACAATCTTTTCTGCAGTGAGCCCCTGCGGCGGTCCTCCAACCTCGTGGTTCTTCTCAAGCAACCGTAGAAATCTTGCGAGGCATCTCTCGTACTCCAGGTTGAGATCGCGGATGTTCGACCGGGCAAGTTTGGAGAAAGCTTCCGCTAACTCCGGCATATGCGACGACTTGCTGAAGAACTCGAAGCCCATCCCAAAGTAAGCGTCAAGCAGTCCCGTCAGCCGGTCTACGGTGGTGCCGTCCGCGGCCTCGGCCGCGGCGCACCGCTGTCGCACCTGGTCGGCGAGATATTCAATAATGGCCAGAAAGACCGCTGCCTTGTTCTCAAAATTCAGGTAGACCGTGCGCTTAGCCACCTGTGCCGCCTCGGCAATATCATCGATGGAAGTCTTACGGTATCCGTACTGCAAAAACAGCTCCAGGCCAGCCATTACGATGGCATTTCGCTTTGCGGAACCACCCTCGGCCAATCGGGCACTCTTTCCCTGAATCCTTTTCATTCACACCCCATCCAACTACACTTAGTATACTATACTAGGCTATACGGTATACTATATGAAGACAGCAGCACGAACAGCAATCGGGTCGCAGAGCGCTCACGTTGCATGAAGCCAGGAACGAAGTTCCTGCAACACCGCGCCACGATGCAAATCGCGAAGTGAGGAATCCAATGACACGAAAACGCTTAGCCGGTTTCATCGCAATAATTCAATCCGTTCTGTGTTTGATCCATCTCTTCCTCTATGAGACATGGACATTTTCGCCACGAGCGAGCGATGCTTTGGCGTCGATCTGGATCAAACTGGGCTTCGGCGTATTGTCAGTGAGCTTTGTTGCGGCCTCGCTACTTGCCTTTCGCTATACGAACCCCGTTCTACGCGGATTTTACAGGGCTGCGGCAGTTTGGTTGGGCCTGCTGACTTTCCTCTTTCCGGCGGCGGTTTTCTCCTGGATTATTTTCGGAGCTGCACGGATAGCAGGGCTGGACACTAACTTCCACCTGACCGTGGAGTTGCTGTTCAGCGCTGCTATAGTGATCGGACTCTATGGAGTTGTCAACGCAAGCTGGACCCGAATCACGCGAACGACGGTGCGCCTAACGAACTTGCCGGCAGCTTGGCGCGGACGAAGAGCGGCGCTGATCAGCGATGTGCACCTGGGGCACGTGCGAAACGGCAGTTTTCTGCGGCGGTTGGTTGCGAGGATTTTGAGCGAAAAGCCGGACGCGGTTTTTGTTGCTGGCGATCTGTATGACGGTACGGCCATCGACGCCCGGCGGGCAGCGGAGCCATTGAACAGGCTAAAGGCTCCGCACGGCGTATATTTCGTCGCGGGAAATCATGAGCAGTTTGGCGACGACAGTAAATACTTGGCTGCCATTGTCGCGGCGGGAGTGCGCGTGCTCAGCAATGAAAAGGTGGAAGTAGAGGGCCTGCAGATTGTTGGCGTGCCGTACCGGAACGCGACACAGGACGGACACCTGGCGTCGTCGCTACGTGACATCAACTTGGATCGCGACCGTGCGAGCATCCTATTGACACATGCACCCGACCATCCGGAGATCGCGGAGGCAGCTGGCGTTTCCCTGCAACTGTCGGGGCACACGCACCTTGGGCAGTTCATACCATGGAGTTGGATGGCGCGGCGGATGTATCGGCAGTTTGTGTATGGCTTGAGCCGGATCGGTAAGATGCAGGTTTTCACTTCGAGCGGCGTTGGAACCTGGGGACCACCTCTGCGGCTGGGATCCAATCCCGAGATTGTGATGATCGAATTCCAATAGAGTTTCGTAACTCTCCGCCTGCCAGCATAGCTGAGTTGAAAGTTGATCCAGCGCCCGTAAACGCGGTTCATCCCGCTTTACGAATTAGCTGCTTGCAGCTAGCGCCAATCTGGAGCACCAATAGAGTCACTACCGGAGGGCCTCGATGGGCGCCATACGGACTTCGGGTGTATCTATAGATATGACCCTTTCTGTGCCGCGTCGTAATGCTCTCTCGCAACCGCAAATGTGGCCGGTATCTAGAGGCCAGATGGACAAATTGCGCCTTGGGACGATTCGATCGTTGATTGCTCTGCTGGTGCTGGTATCGCTAGTGCATGCATCGCTGGCATTCGCGGCGAATCCTGACCTTGAGACTGTGCTGACTGGCTCGCGCCAGCGTATTGAGAAATTGGACTACCGCGTGACCGGGCGACTCACTCGGGTGGAAGGCGATGGCAAGCGTACGAGCTACAAGTTTGTCGCCAAGGCTCACTGGTTTCCCGATGGTCTGCGCCTGCTCTGCGAGATCGCGGGGCCTGGCTCAGAGAAGACGACCCTTCTTCTGTACATGAGCGTGAGTGGGCATGTGTCCATCGAGGCGTCACACCCTGGCGAGAAGGCCGCTACTGTGTTGCCATTCGAACGGTGGAACGACCCTCTCGTGGGAACGGACTTCTCCTATGAAGACATGCTGGAGAGCCAGTTCTTCTGGAAGAATCAGCAACTCCTGACACCGGAGAAATACGGCGCACGGGATTGCTTTGTTCTTAAGAGCACATCTGGCGCTCAGGACCGGACCTACTATGATTCGGTGACGTC
>Ga0307474_10000943_pt1 | contig 20930 bp, 15 predicted proteins | sample atmos_gasesECM1C_2_FD_203312 | JGI IMG/M metagenome (GOLD analysis project Ga0307474, IMG submission 203312) | Hardwood forest soil microbial communities from Morgan-Monroe State Forest, Indiana, United States - atmos_gasesECM1C_05 | ecosystem: Environmental > Terrestrial > Soil > Temperate... | reverse complement strand
GAGGCATGCGGAGAAAGTAGAGTTTCGGTTTGGCTCTCGCGCCAGCCGGTTAATCGGGAGATCCTTCGCTCCGCCTGAAAAACGGCTGCGCTGAGGATGACATCGCCACGTAAAAGCCGGCCTGCAGCACTACGGAGAACCGGCAACTAACAACTGACAACTCCTTCTCATGCTCTACGACGTAACCATCGATGGAAAAAGCTGCCGGCTCGAACTCAATCGTTCCGAGGACGGATGGTCATGTCGCCTCGACGGCAGGGACATCGAGGTAGACGGCGTCATCGTGCGCCCGGACGTGCTTTCTCTTCGCATCGGAAACGCGGCGTATGAAATTCAGCAGGAGAGAGTCGGACCGGACTTGCAGGTGTGGGTTGGCGGCAGGTGCTTCACCGTGGATGTTCGCGATCCGCGCTCGCTGCGCGGACGAAGTCGTGCCGGGAACGATCAAGCCCCTAGGAAAATAACCGCTCCGATGCCTGGCAAGGTGGTTCGCCTGCTGGTTCAGGAAGGAACTGAAGTGGAGCCGGGGCACGGGATTGCCGTGGTGGAGGCGATGAAGATGCAGAACGAAATCAAATCGCCGAAAAAAGGAATCGTCCGGAAAATGCTAGTCGGCGAAGGCGCCGCGGTGAATGCCGGGGATGTTCTCGCAATCGTCGAGTGATCTACTTGGTGAGCCCGTTGCTATCCAAAACCTTTTTTGCGTAATAATTTTCTACCTTAGCGGAGTCGCGCAGAACTTCGTAGTATGCCGCCTTCAGCAGTTGCTCGCGGCGATCATGGAGTTGGGAACGAATCGCCTGCTGCACCCGCGGGTCGGACAAATCGCGCTGTCCCGCTGGCTCCTTCGAAACCAATTTCACGATGCGGAAACCCGCGTCTTGTTTCGTCGACGGGTTCACCACCGTGATAATCGGGCTGTACTGCCCCGGCTTCAGCTTAAGCACCAAGTCCCGCGTGCCGGGATCGGTATTGCGCAGCGAGGACTCAGGAACTGTTCCCAAATCTCCGCCGTTGCCGGAAGTCTCGGGATCCTCGGAATAGTTCATCGCGAGCGTTGCGAAGTCATCCCCGCTATCCAGCCGATTCGAAATCATCTGAATCTTCTTGCGGGCGTCGGCTTCGTTCTGCGCTTTGTTGTTCTGGTTGTGTACCTGCGGGTTGGGTGTAGGGGTTACGAAGATTTGCGCCAGGTGGTACTGCGGTTCGATGAGGTTGAATTCAGATTTGTGCGCGGCAAAATAATCCGTGATGTCCTGGTCGCTCACATTGATTTTCGAAGATACTTCCTTGTTCATCACTTTGTCGACGGTGATGGAGCGGCGTATGTCGCGCTTGAAATCGTCCAGGGTAATCTTCTTTTCCTTGAGCCGCTGGTTGAATTCTTCCTGCGTGTAGGGGGACTTGATCTCGTTGAGCTTACGGTCTACTTCTTCTTCCGTGGCCAGCAGGCCGAGCTTTTCGGCGCGGCGCATGACCATTTCATCGTCGATCATCTGGCGCAGAATGTTGAGGCGGAGAATCGTGGCTTGCTCGCCGGCTGGCTGCTGCTGAGCGCTGGCTACCGAATTTTCGTAGTACTTGTCGACGTCGTAGCGGAAGATTTTGCGGCCATCGACAGTCGCCATCACATCACCGCTTACCTGCGACTTGCAGCCCAACAGCGGTGCCAGCAAAATGGCCGCTACCAGCAGCGCTGCGAGCCGTGCCATATCAGCATGTTTTTTCAAAGATTCTCCCCCGCGTAAAGACTCAACCAACCCTCGGATGCAACTGGATCAACCAAGAGATTCTACGCGCAGCGGACGATTACTTGGAGACTGGCGCTGCCGCGGTCGCCGAGTGGTCCGGCACTGGAATGTTGGCGTCTTTTAAGGCTCGCTCCAGCGCGGCCCGCACTACGGTCCCGGAGACGGCGCCGCCGTTGATCTCCTCGCCATTCACGAACAACGAAGGTGTCGCCTCGACCCCGACGGACTCGGCCTCTTTCATTGAGGCTTTCACCGCACTTTCATCTTGCGCCTTGATGCAGGACTGCAACTTTACCACGTCAACATTGTGTTTCTGCCCCTGGAGCATGGTGAGACGGTCCAGCGTGTCCAACCTGGCCGCGGGTGTTTTTTCGCTGTTCACTTCGTTCTGGTTGGAGTGAATGTAGTCGGCAAAATCCCAATAGGCGTCGCCGTTTTGCGCAGCCAAACAATTCGCATCCACGGCCGCGTGGATCGCCCACGGATGAATTTCAACCAGGGGATAGTCCTTGTAGATAAACGTGACCCGGTCGCCGTAGTCTTTCAAAATTTGCGAAAACAATGTCTGGTGCATGCGCGAGCAGAAAGGGCACTCGAAATCGTCGAAGTTCACCACCACAACTTTGGATGCCTTCGCACCCCGTGTGGGCCGTCCGTTGGTATCGATCTTACTCATGGTCTGGGCAAAGGGGTCTTTGCTCAGGTCAAATTTAGTAAGCCGCATCATCGAAGCGCGGTCCTTGCTCACCAGAAATGTGAGTTCCTGTTTCTTCTCGCCGTTTTCGATTTTCACCACGACCGCTTCATAATTTGGAAACTCGGGACTGGGTGAAGGATCCCCGACGGTCAAGTGCACCTCGGGTGGAATCTTGTAGTAAGACCGCACTTGCCGCTCGATTTTTCTACTTAAATCGGAAGGGGAAGATTGAGCAACGCAGCCAAGACAAACAGCCAGTAGGAGAAGAAAACAGCGCCGGATTAAATTCACTAAGAACCGCCTAAACATTCGGAATCTGAAGGCTGATTATCTCATAGCTGTGGGGCGGAACGGAGAAGGCCGGCACACCCGAACGCCGACAAACGAAGTCTTTCAACCACGGTTGTGCTCTCAACCCGTCTTTCGGAGCAAGTCCTCCGCCGGCAGTAATGCATTCATCGAACCCGAACGGAAGCCTTCCAAATCCAGCGTTACGAACTTAAAGCCCAGGCCTTTGAAGATTCTGGTGAACTCGGCTACCATCGCCGCATCCAACGCGCGCGGCAGTTCCTCGTGAGCGATTTCGATGCGAACGATCTCTCCGTGGTGCCGCACACGAAATTGCCGGAAGCCAAACTCGCGCAACGCATCTTCGCCCCGTTCAACCATGGCCAAAGCTTCGCGTGTGACCGGGCGGCCATATTCGATGCGCGACGAAAGGCAGGCCGAGGCGGGCTTATCCCAGACTCGCAGGCCGGCACTTCGCGCGAGGGCACGAACATCCGGCTTGGTCAACCCAGCGTCGAGCAGAGGAGCCACAATCGCGTGCGCGCTCGCCGCCTTTTGACCCGGACGAAAATCGGCTTGATCGTCAAGGTTGACCCCGTAAGCGATGGCGTCAAACCCGCGTTTCTGGCGTACCTCTTCCATCAGCGTGAACAATTCATCTTTGCAGAAGAAGCATCGCTGCGCATCGTTGCGAATGTATTCCGGACGATCGAGTTCCAAAGTCTGTATCACTTCCAAAGGGATCGATTGCTCACTTGCAAAAGCAATGGCGTCGGCAAGCTGGCTGCGCGCGAGGCTAGGAGAGTCGGCGATGATCGCGAGCATCCGCTCGCCCAATGCCTGATAAGCCGCCCATACGAGATATGCCGAATCCACTCCGCCGGAGTAGGCCACAAGTAAGCAGCCAAGCCGGCTTAGTTGCTCCTGCAGCCCCGCGCTTTTCCTTTGGAGTTCGACTTCTTCCATGCCTACCATGTTAGCAGCTAGTACAACCTCTCCTGCCTTCGCAAACTGCCAAAGCTGCCGACGTTCGCAAGGGTAAAGGTAAAGCGGAATAGATTTTCGTTGCGCACGTTCGCTACGGAGTAGCTGCGGTATTCCAGAGTCATGCCACAACAATCCCAATTATAGGTGGTCTGTGCGGCGACAAACTGCGGACGCCCGCTCTCGGCATCGAAACCAAAACTGCTGGCTGCTGTCAATCCGCGCTTGTTGAGGGCTCCATATCCGAGTGCGGCGCGGAATTGGTTAAAGCGAGCCGGGATCGCAGAACCCGCCGACGAAGCTGCGGTTTGGGCCGGTATCTGCAGAAACGCGTCCCCACCTCCGATGGTCACCGGCCCAACGTGATAATTGGCCAATACCGTGCTGGCGTTTACGGAATGATTTTGGAAGTCATAATCGAAATCCCACTCAGCATCGGTGTGGGCGCTGGTTTCCACGCGCAAGCGCGAAATGATGGGCGAAAGATGCCGCGGTTCCGTCACGAATGCAATCCCGGTCAGGTCGGCGGTAGTCGTAAACATATTTCGCTGTCCCGCGATCAAGGCGCCGCGGAAGGTGGGGTCGAGAAAATACTTCTGCGCCAATTCCCAGGTCACAATCTCGCGCACGGCAGGCGCGGGCTGACACGGCGTATTGGCCAGCGGGCTGGGATGCTGCCACGGAATCAGCGCTTCGGGCGCTGCGCCACCGACAGTTAGCCCGGACATGATGGCCTCGCAATTCCCCGGCTGTTGGGAAACGGCCTTCGCGTAGAGGCGCGTCACGAAGCCATACTCCACTTCATGAGTGTCGGTCAGAATGTCCCTGTCGTCGAACTTCAGGGTGCGAGCGAAGTCATTGACGCCGGTAACGAAACGATACTGCAGCCGCGGCTCGATTACGTGCTTCCATTTGCGCCCCAGAAACTCCTTATCGAAAATCCGCTCCAGTGTGGGCGGGCGCAATTCCACTGCGGTTTCCAAGGCCTTGCGATTGATCGGATCGCCGGCGGCTATCCCTGTGCTCGTCTGCGGTTGCCGCTCGGTGTAATACGTGTCATGCAAAACCAGCTCCGGCCGGAATGACCATCCCTGGAAGACCAGGGGCAGGGAAATCTCCGGGTTCAGATCGAAACGTCCCAAATACCGGGTGCGGAACGGCAGCGTGCAAATGGGAACCGCCGCGGTAGTACACTCTTCAGGCTCGCTACGCGATAAGCCGGCCGCGGACGCGTCAAACGACCAGTAAAACGACGTATGTCCCAACGGCTGATCCACGCTGGAAGCGTCAAAGCTCGGGGCGTGCGAAATCTTGATCACCTGGCCTGGAGTGGTGCTCAGGAAGTTTTCGTAGCGCGCGACAAAGGCGTTCAGATTGAAACCATTCTCCGATTTCGAAAGGAAAGCTTGTGATTTGACCTCCGAATACACTGCCTGGCTGAAAACCTCATTAAAGGCCAGCCGGAAGAGATACGAGCTCAAATAGTCGATGTTGGCAACGCCGCGAAATCCATCGATGTTTCCCACGGAATTCAAACGTACGTTCTCTCCGCCTTCTTTAAGCGGCGGGGACCCGATGCCGCGGTCGATCACGCCGAAATAGTTCAGGTCCAGGTAAGAAGTGTCACTCGGCTGGGCGCGGAATTCTCCCCGTTGCGACCAGCCGCGCTTGGAAAAGTATTCTGCGCCGACAGTTGCATCCATCACGCGGTTGATGGCCCAGTAATACGCGTCACCGACGATGTTTCCCTTGGTTGAAGAACGCCCCACCGAGGGCAGCAGAAATCCTGACTGCCGGGATTCTTTTTCGACCGGATGCGTCGCGAAAGGAAGATAGAGAATGGGAAGCCCATGCAGCAAAAAAGTGCTGCGATAAATTTTGGCATTGCCGCCCACGTCGACGCTGACCTTGCGCGCCTCGAATTGCCATTTGGGGTGAGGCAACTCGCAGGTCGTAATCGTTCCGTCGTAGACGAGGTAATGATCGGGATTTGTCTTTTCGACGACTTTTCCCGTGAAGGCAAAGGGCGCAGTCGAGGTCAGAATTACGCGGTTGCTGCGATAGCGAAGACCGGTCGTGCCCGTGACGTCATAGAATCGCCCGGTTTCGAGCTCAAGGTTGTAGGTGCCATGCGTCGCCCGAATATGGTCATCGTTCGGACCGCCGTCGAGTGCGAAATGCCCGGCGGCGGTGGCTTCGTGTGTATCCGCGTTGTACGTGGCTTCATCGGCGCGCAGAACATAGCTTCTATAATAGATTTCGACTGCCCCATGCAATCGGTAATCGGATCCTTCTTGTTCTTGCTGGATCGCGCAGATGGTCGGCACATCTTCTTTCTGATTCGCCGCCGCAACGGCGCAGGGCGTTGTTTTTTCCGGCGCTGAATTTTCCTTCTGAGCTTCAACTCGATTTGGCGCAGGTTCCGCAGGCGGCAACTGGCTGGTAACTAATGGCGGGACGAGAAGCAGGTGACAAAGCATCGCCGCCGTGATAAGGAATCTGTTGCGAAGAGTCATCGGAACGCGATCGTCGAAACAAAATCGTCCGGAGCGCATGCACCAAGCGCCGGACGAAGAGATCGGCGGCAGCCGTCGTGAACTTAGCACGGCTGCGCCTCAGGAGGCAAAGCCGTCAGGAGGTTTGGGCTCCGGCCTGGGCTTCGCGGTTATCCGGGCGGTCCGATGTTCTGAGTCTTCGCAAAACTGTGATTCATGACCTGTCTGATTTGTGGTGAGATCTGCCGTTGCTCTTCCGAAACGCATTCCGACCTTCCCCCGCGTTGGTTAGCGGATGAGGTGTGCACCGTGGCCGCTTCCCCGGAGGTTGAGCAAATGCCAAGCGGTGCGGAATTCATTCCGCAACCGCAAGCGGAAGAGTCCCTGGCCAACCAGAGCGCCGGCGCTGAACCCGAAGACTCTTCCGTGTGGCGCCGCGAACTCGCTGCTCGCTTGAACCAATATCAATCACGGCGTAAGCCACGGCCGCCACGGTATCCGTCGCTGCGGTTGCGTTTCGAAGAGAACGGCAATTCGAGTTCAGGCGCCATTTCTTCCCAATCCGCCGCCTATTCGCCAGCGATCACATCGTCGCCGGCACTGGCCTTGGACCCATTCGCCGGCGCCAGTGCTGCAACTTGGGCAGAGCCTTCCAGTTCGCTGACAATTTCTGAAGCTGAAAGGTCGTCCGAGACTCTGCAATCCACGGGATTCCACGCGCTCGCAAGCGCGGCCTCCTCCGCGGTCCCGGTCAAAGCCAAGATTCTGGAGTTTCCCCGCTCCTGGACGCCGCCTCCCGCCCCGTTCGACGAATTGGCGGAACCTGTCATGGATCGTCCGCGCATTCTGGAGGCTCCGGAAGTTGTTCCCCCTCCGCCGGCTCTTGGAGGAATCACCATCGATCCGGCGCCGCAACCGGCCCTCGAAAAACGCCCCGGCATTGATTTCCCGCTGCAGAGTGCACCCGTGGCGAGGCGCGTCCTTTCCGCCCTTATCGACGATGCGGTTCTCGCGGTGGCCAGCACTCTATTCGGGTTCATCTTTTGGAAGATGACATCGATTCGCCCACCGCGACTCCAGATGGTCGAACTCGGCGTCGGACTGACCGGTGCATTCTGGGCCGCTTATCAATACCTGCTGGTCGTCTACTCGGGCACTACGCCGGGCCTGCGTCTGGCACGACTTGAATTGGCCCGGTTCGACGGGAGCACCGCCGGACGCGGGCTGCGGCGCTGGCGCGTCCTCGCATCTTTTCTCTCGGCGCTCTCCCTCGGCATGGGATATGCCTGGGCGTTTCTGGACGAGGATGCACTCTGCTGGCACGACCGCATCACGCATACCTATCTTGCGCCGAAGAGCCGCCGTACCGAGTGCTAACTCTATGAACAACCGCTACCGCCCTATGCTATCTTCAATAGGTTTACTCTGATAAAGGTCCCGCACTCCTCTGAATAATGGCTTCGTCTGTTGAAGGCTCCAAACCGGCCATAAAGGTCTTCGTCGCCACCACGGTGATGTTGTCCTTTATCTCGTTCTGGCGTGCCTCCGCGATCGTTCTCTCCGACCTTGCCTCCTCCGCTTACTACGCTGGCGGCGACGCCGAGAAGGTAATTGGAAAGAGCGCCCCGTGGTTCATTCTGGCGGTAATGCTGTTCAGCTATGCGGTGCGGGCGCTCTATATCGAATCCAGCAGCATGTTCGTCCGCGGCGGCGTCTATCGCGTGGTCAAGGAAGCCATGGGCGGGGGCCTGGCCAAGTTTTCTGTATCCGCCCTGCTGTTCGACTACGTCCTGACCGGTCCCATCAGCGCTGTGTCAGCCGGCCAATACCTGGCCGGCTTCATCAAAGACATGGGGGACCACTTTCTACACCGGAAACTGCAGTTTTCTGACGACTACTTCGCTGCCGCACTGGCAATCGTGGTGGTCCTCTACTTCTGGTGGAAGAACACCCAGGGCATGCATGAATCCAGCCAGAAGGCGCTGCAGATCATGGCCATCACTACAGTGATGGTGGTCATTCTGCTCATCTGGTGCACTATCACAGTTTTGCGCTCGCCGATTCAGCTGCCGCCGAACCCGCTGCACGCCGGTGTTGTCCCTCTGAACAAGGAATCTCTCGGCTGGCTCAACGCAGTACCCTGGATCAGCCACCTCACCTGGATTATTGCTTTCGTGGGTTTCGGACATTCTGTGCTCGCCATGAGCGGCGAAGAAACTCTGGCACAGGTCAACCGCGAGATCGAACACCCCAAGCTAAAGAATCTGGAAAAGACCGGGCTGGTGATTTTTATCTACAGCCTGCTGTTCACTTCGTTGGTTTCGTTCTTTGCGGTGATGATCATTCCCGACAAGGTTCGGCCGGATTATTTCGCCAACCTGATCGGCGGCATCGCTGTCTATCTCGCCGGCCCGGAGAGTCTAAAGCTGTTATTTCACGGGTTTGTCGTGCTTGTGGGCGTGCTGATTCTGGCAGGCGCTCAGAACACTTCCATCGTGGGAGCAAACGGCGTTCTTAATCGCGTGGCCGAAGATGGCGTGCTCACGAGCTGGTTTCAAAAACCGCACAATCGTTACGGCACGAGCTATCGCATTATCAATCTGATTGTCGGCATGCAGTTGCTCGTGATCTGCCTCAGCTTGGGAAACGTCTACGTCCTGGCGGCCCTCTACGCTTTCGGCGTGATCTGGAGCTTCGCCATGAAGTCGATCGCAGTGCTCGTGCTGCGCTACACCGAGCCAGGAAATCGCGCATGGAAAGTGCCAGGCAATGTGCAGATTGGGAAGACTGAAATTCCGGTGGGCCTGATCTTGATCTCCGCCGTTTTGTTGATCACGGCAGTCGTGAATCTTTTCACCAAATACCAAGCCACGATCGCCGGAGTAATTTTCAGCGCTGTGTTCTTTACCATCTTTAGCCTTTCCGAGCGCCATGTCACCAAAGAGCGCCACGGCAAGCCGGAACAGCTCGACCAGTTCCGCGTCTACGGGAACCAGGAGCTCGGCAGCGGAGCCATGGGCGTGCGTCCGGGAAACATTCTGGTCGCAGTGCGCGACCCCCGAAATCTCTACTATCTACGGCACATTCTGGGCCACACGGACACGGCCAAGCAAGATGTGGTGGTGATGAGCGCGCGCCTCTACCATCGCGAACCCAGCTTTGGCGGCAGCCCGGTGATGGAAGCTAGCCAGGTTTTTGACCACTACGAGCAGGAACTCTTTACCGCAGCCGTGGCTGTCGCGGAGAAAGAGGGGAAGCCGATTTCTCTTCTGGTGGTCCCGGCCACCGATGTGTTCGACGCCATCATGGTGACCGCGCAACGCCTCGATTCCAGTCGTGTGATTTGCGGCCTCTCCAACAAACTCACGTCCGACGAGCAAGCCAAACTTACGGGTGACGCCTGGGAGCGTATGCCCGAGCCCCGCCCCCGCATTACATTGGAAGTCTGCGCTCCCGACGGTACGGTTCGCGAGTACACCATCGGTCCGCATAATCCTCGGCTGCGGCCACAGGATGTAGAGCTCATGCACAAGCTTTGGCTCAATATCACTACTGACCCAAAGTTCGCCGGGACGCATCATTACCACATAGTTGCCCTCGCTCTGGAAGAATTGCAGCGCGAACTGAGCACGGATCAGCGAGCCGAGCTTCTGCAAAAACTTCTGGAAGAGATGCATCGCTCCCAGCCCAACTGAAATGGCAGGCTGTTGGATCGTGGTTTGCCGATGTGGATGGCAGATTGGTCCCGGTGTCAGTCATATGCCTTATAGTTGTCTTCGTTGTCGCCGGGCCCGCTATGTTTCGACCGTTCTTTCCCCCGAAGTGTAAGGCAACACCTCTATCACAAGTCAGCCGCCCGAGTAGCATCTCGCGGACATCACAGCACGGCTGTTTCGTGGATCAGGCGGCCTTCAGCAAAGCGCTGCAGGCTCAATAGCGACGCATCGATCAAATCTGTTTTGCCGGTGAGAATCAGGTCGCTCAAAATCTTGCCGGTCGCCGGGGCGTGCATCACACCGTGCCCGCTAAAGCCGTTGGCTAAAAAAAGGCCCGGGACTGCAGGCACTTCGCCCAGAATTGGATGATGGTCCGGCGTCATCTCATACAACCCTGCCCATGCGCGCTGGGGATTGACCGGGAGATTCGCAAAGCAAGGCACGCGGTCCGCCGCACGAGTCAAAATTTTCTCGACAAAGAGGGGATCGAAATCTGGCTTGAATCCGGGCGTTTCTTCGGGATCGTTCCAGGCCAGAAGAAAGCCGCGAGCCTCCGGACGAAAATGGAATCCATTCGACATATCGACGATCATGGGCGCCGTGTGAGGAAATTCATTGAATGGTTCCGTGGGGACCAGCATCCGGCGCAGCGGCTGAACCGGCAAATCCACTCCCGCCAGCGCAGCCACGCTAGCCGCCCAGGGGCCGGCGCAATTAACTATTGTTCGAGTCTCGACCGCGCCGCGAGTCGTTTCGACGGAGACAATTCCCGCTGCGTCCCGGGTCACCTCCGTAACGGCGGAATTTTTCCATAACTTCGCGCCGTGTTCGGTTGCCCATGTCATAAAACCAATCATTGCACTATAGGGATCTACAAAGCCGTCGGTGGAACAGAACGTTCCGCCGATGATGTCGTCCGAGCGCATTTGCGGAAACATTCCGTTGATCTCAGCGCCCTCTATCACGCGCACGTTCTTCAATCCCATCTTTACTTGTTGGGCATAGTTCGCTCGCAAATACGCCATCTGCTTCTCGCTGGTGGCGCAAAACAAATACCCCTGCGGTCTGTAATCACAGGGATAGCCCAATTGTTCTTCGAAACTCGCATAGAACGGAATCGAATACAGAGACATCTGAATGCTCACGGGAGTGGAGAATTGAGCCCGCACGCCGCCCATGCTCTTGCCGGTCGAACCTTTCCCTTGCGCAGATTCGCGCTCGATTACCAGAACGCTGGGGCATCCATTCGCGGTCAGATGATACGCAATGCTAGAGCCGACGATGCCACCTCCAATGATCACAACATCAGCACTATGCATATTGTCTTGCAGTCAGAATGACCCAGCATTCTAGCCCATAGGGAGGCTGATCGCGATACGCTTGGTGCGATTTTCGGACCCATCGCTGTTTCCCGGAAGGACATGCACTAGTGGGGAATGGGGCTCCCGTGCTGAGCGGAACTTTCCTCCACCTCGGTAACTTGCCCCGGTTACCGCTGCTGCCTAGTCTGGAATAGCATGGCTTTGCGCTGCCTCGTATTTTCGTCCAACGAAGAGATGGTCCAATCCATCTTTCAGGTACTTCCCGATCTCGGTCTTGAGGGAGAGTACTGCCCGAGCGCGGTCGACGCGGTCGAGAAGGTCACGACGCAACTATTTCAGATCGTCATCACCGACTGGGATGACCAGCCGGAAGCGGCATTTCTGCTGAAGACGGCGCGAGACCTGAAGGCGGCCCACCGTCCCCTGACTCTGGCGATCGTCGGCGATGCCAGAATGCAGGAAGCGCTGAAGGCGGGTGCCAACTCTGTTCTGCTGAAGCCAATCCGCGCAGAACAGGTACGCGACACCATGACGACGGCGTGCCAGCTTCTTCGTAGCAAGCAGCAGCCACCAGTGAAGACCGCACAAGCGTCTGCTCCCGAGCAGGCCGCTGAAGCGGGGGCGTTAGCAGCTGCGGCTTCGGCAGCGGCGGTCTCGGCCCCAACGTTTGTGACTCAGGCGCCTGAGAAACTTCGCGCCGGAGAATTCCTGCAGTCGACGATCTCCGCCCCTGGAGCCCAGTTCGACACAGAATCTGAAGTCGCGCCCCTTCAGTCTGACGGCAGCGAAGTGGAAGCCCTTTCTCAGTTGGAGCCAACGGCTGCGGCAGTGGACAGCGCTCCTGCGGTAGAACCTGAACCCGAAGCCCCGTTGACCGGTTGGGCCATGTTGCAGGCTCGCTTAAACAAAGTCGCGCCAGCCGTTCCGGAGAGTGCTCCGGAAAAAAACGAATTGTTAGCCTACAGCGACAGCGCGTCGAATAGCGCAGCGCCTTCGGGCCTGGCGCAAAACAACAGGCAAGATGGTGGCAAGGTTCAAGCTTCCGCAAATTCAGACTCGGAGCAGCAGGCAGAAGCCGCGCTGTTTGACTATATGTCGGCCGAGTCGAAGGCAAACTCCGCGCCGACGGAGCGAGTCACGCCAAATCGCGGCCCCATTTTTCTGGCAGTCGCGTTGGCTCTATTCGTGGCGCTGTTCGCGGTGCCCCAAACGCGGCAGAGTTTGACAGGAGTCTACCGAAACACATTGCGTGCTGGCGGTCGTTGGCTCAATCCTCCTCCTGCAACGTTGCCTCAAGCGGCGGCGCAGCACGATAGTTTTGGTCAAGCCGGCGACGAGTACAAGTTTCCCGTGCCCGGCAATATTCCCGATGCCACGACGGATCCCTCTGCCATACGGGTGCTGCCCGTAATCGACCCTACTGCGAAGCCGGATAAGAATGCAGCGCAGACTGGCGCTCAGCAGGGACCAATCACAGAGAATACGGCCGACCAAAACCAAGAAGCTCCCGGTCAAAGCGTACAAGTGCAGGCAGAGCAGAAAAATCCCGCCGCTCCGGGCGTCGAGGGTACGGAAGTGAAACCTTCGCAGGTCAACCAGCCTGCGGCCACTCTAGTGTCGGATGCGACCCCGATTCAAGTTCAAGCCCCGCCAGTACCACAGACAGCGGTGCCTCAGCTTTCGATCGCGGTTCCTCTGCGGCCCCATACGGAGCCTCAGCCTCAAGCAATTTCAGCGAACGCAGCCACGGGCATACCATCGAGCCTGAAGTCGCAGATAGCGTCCTCTGTGCCTGAGTCCAGCGGAACAAAGCCGGCCGAGGCTGCGATGTCGTCGATTGAGCCCGTGAAGTTGACAGAGTCCGTGATCCGAGAATTCCTGACCCAAACAAGCGAGCCGGAGTATCCAGGAAAGGCTGCAGGACAGCGCGGCAGTGTTGTTCTACAGGTTTTGATCGGGCGCGACGGCGCCGTTCAAGATGCAAAATTTCTACAAGGATCGCTGGTGTTCGCGCGGGCGGCTATCGATGCGGTCAAGCAATGGCGGTTCAAACCGTACACTATGAACGGCCGCCCAGTGTCCGTGGAGAGCGTGATGACCTTAAATTTCAAGCCTCCCGCCTAGAAAGCTACGGTTACCATTCTGGCCCTGAAGCGTCTGATCATCAGGGTACGACCCACCGTTCCAGCAGGTTACCGACGAAGCCTGAATTTGGGTAGCCGCCGGACGAAAAGCAGCATCTACAAGATATAATAGGAAAGTTCCAGTGAACGTGACCCTTTCTCAAAAGAAGAAAATCTGATGTCCATGAAAACTAAGGCTGCAATCCTGGTTTCATCCTTTGCGGTGTTGTTATTCGTAGTGGTGGGTTCTCTGGGGGGCGTGCATGCCTCCTCCAACGACGGTTCCTACCGGCAGATGCAGGTGTACAGCGAAGTGCTGTCGCGGGTGCAGAGCGAATATGTGGAAGATCCCAATATTCCTAAAGTGACCGACGGTGCTCTTCACGGCCTGGTCGAGTCCCTGGACGCGAACTCCAGCTACATGACAGCGGCGGCCTACAAAGCTTACAAGACCCATAAGTCGGAAGCGAAAGGTGAAATCGGCGCGACTGTTTCGAAGCGCTTTGGGTACGCGGCCATTGTATCTGTCCTGCCGGGCTCGCCCGCGGAGAAGGCAGGCATCGAGGCCACAGACATTTTCGAGTCGATCGAAGGTATGAGCACCCGGGACATGTCGCTGCCGGAGATCCATGCAGCGCTTTCTGGAACACCCGGTTCCACGGTCAATGTTTCCGTAGTGCGCGCGCGCCGCGCCGAACCGCAAAAGATGGTGATCACGCGCGATGTCGTGAGTATCCCGCCGGTTTCTGACAAGATGCTCGAGGATGGAATCGGATATGTGAAAGTGGACGCTCTGACCAAAGGCAAAGCGCAGGAGATTGCCGGCAAGATCAAATCACTGGAAAAGTCGGGAGCTAAGAAGCTCGTTGTGGACCTGCGAAACACCTCAGATGGAGACGAAAGCGAAGGGGTCGCGACCGCCAACCTTTTCTTGAACCATGGAACTATCACCTACCTGCAAGGGCAAAAATTTCCCCGCGAGGCGTTCAATGCCGAGCCAGGGAAGACGGTGACAACTCTTCCGCTAGCGGTGCTGGTGAACAAAGGGACGGCCGGAGCCGCTGAAATCGTGGCGGCTGCGATCCTCGAAAATGCCCGGGGCGATGTTGTAGGCGACAAGACTTTCGGCGATGGATCGGTACAAAAGACGATCGATTTGCCTGACGGCGGCGCATTGATCTTGTCGGTGGCGAAGTACTACTCGCCGAGCGGGAAGGCGATCCAGGAAACTGCGGTTACGCCCAACGTGGTGGTGGCGGATGAAACTGAAAATGTGATCTCCGAGGATGACGGACAGGAGCCTTCCGCTGAAGAACCCGAAGCCAAGCCGAAGAACACGCAGGACGATCAACTGCACAAAGCCATCGAGGTGTTGAAGAGCAGAGCCGGCTAACCGTTTCACCCATAGGTTTTCACCCGAAGGGATCGACGAAATGTTTATCGCGCAGCCGACTTGGCTGCGCGATTTTCGTTTGCTCGCATCTCTCTTGCTTGCATCCTTCGTTTTCTCGGACCTTTCGTCATCCAGCGAGTTGTCTTGTAGCCCCGATTCATTGCGCCCTGCTATTCTGAACGCACTCGCCATGAAGTCGCTCTACGAAGATCTTCCGCCGGTGGAGGTTGCCGGCCGGAAGTTAGTAGGCCGCGTGTTGTTTGGCCTTTTAGTGCTGGTTTCCGCGTTAGTGGGAGCGACCGCTGGACTTTTGCTCGTCTACACTACCGATCTGCCTCAGGTGGAAGCCCTCGAAGCTTACCGGCCAAGTTCGATCACTGAGCTGTATGACGACCACGGGCGCGTAATCGGATCGTTCGCCCTACAGCGCCGAGTAGTCACCAGCTACGATGATTTTGCGCCCGCGCTTCGAGATGCTCTGGTCTCGATTGAAGACAAAGATTTCTACCGCCATTCCGGAATCAATTTCTGGCGCATCGTGGGGGCGGCCTACCGTGATATTCAATCGGGCGGGAAAGTGCAGGGGGCGTCAACCTTGACCATGCAGTTGGCGCGCAACCTGTTTCTGTCTCCCGACCGTTCGTTCCACCGAAAAGTACAAGAGACGATGTTGGCGATCCAGATCGAGCGCCGCTTTACCAAGCCACAGATCTTTACCCTGTACGCCAATCAGATTTTTCTAGGGCATGGGGTCTACGGATTCGAGGCGGCGTCGGAATTCTATTTCAGCAAGCCGGTTCGAAAACTGACGTTGGCAGAGGCCGCCCTGCTGGCGGGTTTGCCCAAAGGACCGGGAATCTATTCGCCGATCAATCATCCCGACCGTGCCATAAAGCGCCGCAACCTGGTGATCAACGCCATGCTTGAAGACGGAAAGATTACCGCCGCTCAAGCCGCCGACGCCCGCCAGGCCGCGCTTGACTTGCATCTGCAACACGATCCCAATTCCCTCGCGCCCTACTTTGTCGAAGAGATACGGCGGTACCTTGAGAACAAATATGGAGCCGATCAGGTTCACGAGGGAGGATTGAAAGTTTATACCTCGCTGGATGTCGATCTACAGAAGGCCGCAAACCAGGCTCTGCTTGACGGGCTGGCAGCGTACGAGCGACGTCACGGTTGGAAGGGGCGGCTGGGGAATATTGCTTCAGAAGGCGTCGCGGTCGAAAACTATCAGCATCCCGATTGGGATGACGAACCGGAAGTGAATGGGTATATTCACGCTCTCGTAACATCATCTGGGATTGGAATCGCTACCTTGAGGTTCGGCCGTTATGCGGCAGCTCTATCTCAGGCCGACGTAGCGTGGACGCAAGGAAAAATTCAGGATCTCTTACGGACCGGCGACATCTGCTATGTGAAAATCCTGTCGCTCAGCGCGAATGGCGCGGCGCGCGTTAGCCTCGAGCAGGATTCCGGCGCGCAAGGGGCGCTGCTCGCTATCGACAACGCCACCGGTGGAATCAAGGCGATGGTGGGCGGACGGGACTTCAGCGAATCGAAGTTCGATCGTGCCACTCAAGCCTTGCGACAGGTCGGATCGTCGTTCAAACCCTATGTATATACGGCGGTGATCGACCGGGGTGGAAGCCCGGACGACACGATTCTGGATGAGCCCGTCACTTTCGAATCAGGCTCCGGGCCCTATTCGCCACACAACTATGATGAGAAGTTTGAAGGAATCATCACCCTCCGCCGCGCCCTGGCGCAGTCGAGGAATATTCCGGCGTTGAAGCTTGCCGCTAAAGTTGGCATCAAGACTGTCATCGATTACGCGGAGCGCTTCGGAATCACAGCGAAATTGCCACCTTATTTACCCGTGGCCTTAGGCTCGGCGGAAATCACATTGATGGAGCAGACCTCAGCGTTCAGCGTTTTTCCGAATGATGGCGTGCGGGTAACTCCGCGTTACATCACCAAAGTGACGGATTACGAGGGTCGAGTTCTGGAGGAAGATTATCCCGACGTAAAGGATGTGATCGCCGCTCGTACGGCGCGAATTATGACAGGAATGCTGCGCGAGGTTGTGCTGCATGGGACAGGAATCGCCGCCGCGAAGCTTCCTTTTCCAGTAGGCGGCAAGACTGGGACGACGAACGATTTTACTGATGCATGGTTCGTGGGATTCTCGCCCACAATGACTTGCGGCGTTTGGCTCGGGTACGACGAGAAGAAAACTCTGGGAGCAAAAGAAACAGGAGCGCATGCCGCCCTGCCGATCTGGATGAACTTTATGAGCGCGGCAATGGCCGGGAAAGATCCGGGACAATTCCAGGCAGTTCCTGAAGAGCCCGTGACTGCTATGCAAAAAGTAGACACGCCTGACACATCGCCAGCCACAGATGAGACACACTGAGCTTGTATGAAATCCTTGCTGCGTTTCGCGATGACGGCGCTGGTGCTGGTTGTGGTGGCGTTGCTGTCGGCGTTGACGGCGATGAGGTTTGCCATTCACGGGCAAGAAGTGCTGGTGCCGGGCGTTATCGGACTCACTCCTTCGGACGCCGAGCATTCCGTTGCCGGGCTAGGGCTTCAGATACAAGTGGAGCGTCAGTATTACAGTCCGCGAATTCCTGAAGGGCGCATCGTAAGTCAGATGCCACTGCCGGGGACGAAGGTTCGGCGCGGTTGGCAGTTGCGCGTGGCGGAGAGTATGGGGCCGCAACGCGTCTCGATTCCGGATGTCACGAAACAAAGCGAGCGCGCAGCCGAATTGAACCTTCGCCGCCGAGGACTGGAAATAGCCTCGACCGCTGAATTGCAGTTACCCGATACGCCCTCTGACCAGGTGATAGCACAGAGTCCACCGCCCAATGCCAGCCAGGTCGCCGCGCCCAAAACCAGTTTGCTCGTAACCGCAGCGGCGAATTCCCCTGCGTATGTCATGCCGAACTTCCTGGGTCAACCCCTGGGCAGCGTCAGCCGCACCCTGCAGGATGCGGGCTTTAAACTAGGCAATGTAACGCTTGCCCCACCTCCCACCGCTCCGCCGGATGCTTCTTCGCCGGCCGCCACACCATCAATCTCGCTCGCGCCTCCGCAGCCATCTCCGGCGAGTCTGATCGTCGCGCAGACGCCGCCTGCGGGACAGAAAGTGTCAGCGGGCGCGGTGGTGAATTTCGAAGTGCGCTGAACGAATCGGTAGACAAGCCCGGTAAAGCCCTCGCTAAATTTTCTCAAGGATCGCGGCAAAGAAGCCGTCACACGGATGAACGCCGGGAAGAGTGCGCAAGTAAGGTCCTCGAACGAGCGAAGAAATTTCAGGCCAGATGAGTTCTCCGTTCTCCTGAAGAGTCTTCAATTCCGCGGCGCAGTCGACGAGCCGGAGGGACGAATTTGCCGTGACACTCTGCTCAACGACCTCTTCGTTTTCTTCTCTCTCCAGGGAACAGGTGGAGTAGACCATTCGGCCTCCGGGCGCGACCTGCGCCATAGCCGAGCGCAAAATCGCCAGCTGACGTACCTGCAATTCGGAGATATCAACTGGCGTTAGCCGCCACTTGATTTCAGGGTTCCGTGAAAGCGTTCCTGTGCCCGAGCAAGGCACGTCGGCAAGTACCCGATCGAATCCTCGGTTGAAGGGAAGATTTCGTGCATCCGCGGCGATTATGCGAATGTTGGGCCCTTCTTCGCCGAGAGAGTTTTTTGAACCGATTAATTTCTGCAACAATCGCGCGCGATGTCCGTGAAACTCAACCGCATAGACTGTTGCGTTGGGATTGCGATCTGCGATGGCTAACGTCTTCCCTCCGGGCGCCGCACAGCAATCCAGCACGTGGCTGCCATGACCTACTAAGGCGGCTACAAGTTGCGAAGCTTCGTCCTGGATGACAAAGGAGCCGTTTCGAAAGGCGGAAGTTCTGGTTATGTCTCCACGACTCACTCGTCGCGAGTTGACAAGAAAAGCGCCGGGAGCGAGCACGACCGACTCACCTGCGAGCTGAACCTCGGCCGCTGGACGCCGGAGACGGATTGCGGTTACCGGGACCGACTGATTGTGCCGGCAAATCTGGCGGGTGGCATCGAAGCCGTAGGCTGTGACCCAGCGTTCCACCAGCCATAGCGGATGAGCGCTGCTGGCAGCCAGCGTCTCGATTGAAGAGTCATCAGTAGTCGCGCCGTCGGAAAGATCTTGACGAAGCGTATTGCTGGATGCGAGTTTGCGCAGGACCGCATTGACGAAAGGCGCTGCCGATCGCTTTCGAGCCCTCTTGACGAGTTCAACGCTCTCGTTGATTGCCGCCCGGGCCGGAATGCGATCGAGCCAGCGTAATTGATAAAGAGCGAGCCTTAGCGCGGTAAGAATTTCGGCGTCAAGCTTGGAAAGCGATTGGTCTGATTGTCCGGCGATTTCCGAATCCAGCAGTGACCGCCAGCGGAGGACGCCCATCACTAACTCTGTGGTTAGAGAATGATCAACCGTAGCGAGACGGCCATAAGTCGAGGAATGCAGAAGTTCAGAGGCATAAGAAGATTCACGCTCAACCCGGAGAAGGATGTCAAAGGCGGCAACTCGGGCCGAAGAGATCGCGCGCCGGGCTTCTTGGATTCTTGATTTCACTGTAACCAGTATGAGGGAACAAGTGCACACTCAGGGGACATTCGTAGGCGGCGGAATTATGAACCGAGCTTCTCGCCGGGCCGTAACCGATAACCGCGGATGAAGTCAGAAGCGGCCGTCCGCTTCTTGCCTTCGAGTTGCACTTCAAATAATTCGAGTGCTGTGCTCTGCCCGCACCCGACCAGCAGTCGATCATCGGCGACCTTCAATTCGGATCTCGGAATCGCCAGATCGACCACGCCGGCTCGCAACAATTGCAGGTTCTTGTCGCGAAATTTCGTATACGCACCTGGCCATGGCTGAAAGCCACGCATGCGGTTCACTAAGTCCTGCGCCGGCCGCGAGAAATCAGCAAGGCCGTCTTCCTTTTTGAGAATGGGCGCAAGTGACGCTTGCGCATCATTTTGAGCGCGAGGCTTGACCGTATCGGCAAGCAATCCTTGGAGCGTCCGAACAATGAGATCCGCTCCCATGCTCGCGAGCCTGGGCGCAAGCGTTTCTGCAGTGTCGTCGGCCACGATTGCAGTTTCCCGTTGCAAGAGAATGTCACCCGTGTCGAGGCCTGCGTCAATCTTTATGGTGGTGACACCGGTTTTAGTTTCACCGCGCGCGATCGCCCACTGAATCGGAGCAGCGCCGCGATACTTCGGCAGAAGCGACGCATGCAGGTTGATATTGCCGAGAGGCGGAACGTCCAGCATCCATTGCGGAACGATGCGACCGTAGCCCACCACTACGATGGCATCGGGTTTCAAGCCCGTAAGTTCGGCGCGGAAGTCGTCATTGTTCTTAATGCTGAAAGGTTGAAGGACCGGCAATTCCAACTGTGCCGCGCGTCGCTTCACCGGCGAAGCGACCAATTCCAGCCCACGGCCTTTTGGTCGATCCGGCTGCGTGACAACAAGCATGACTCGGAATCCGGCTTCGACGAGCTTGTCCAGCACAGGAACCGCAAAATGAGGTGTTCCGCAGAAAACGAGATTAAGCGAAGAAGGCATCGGATGGTTCATGATTCTGTGATTTTGGTGATCGCCGCCAGCGTTTTCGTCAATCACGCGACCATCCGATCATCAATTTAATTTTCTACCATTCTCCCGCTTTGACCAGCTTGCGGATCTTGCGCTTGATCAAGTCGCGTTTCAGTGCGCTGATATGGCTGATGTAGAGCTTACCGTTGAGGTGATCGGTTTCGTGCTGAAAGGCGCGCGCCAGCAAATCCTCTCCGGTCTTTTCAAAGATCTTCCCGCTGGCATCCTGCGCGCGAACAGTTGCAATCTGAGCGCGGGACACATTCTCTCGAAAGTCCGGGATGCTCAGACATCCTTCGCTCTGCGCATGCCGGCCCTCCTTGTGAATAATTTCCGGATTGATCAGCACGAGTCTCGCGGCAGGGTCTTCTTTGAAAGTGACATCCACGACCGCGATGCGGCGCGAGATACCGATTTGCGGCGCGGCCAGACCGACTCCCCTTGCGGCATACATCGACTCGAACATGTCTTCGATCAGCTTGGCTAGCTCTTCATCGAAGACAGTTACCTTC
>Ga0307474_10000942_pt1 | contig 20942 bp, 20 predicted proteins | sample atmos_gasesECM1C_2_FD_203312 | JGI IMG/M metagenome (GOLD analysis project Ga0307474, IMG submission 203312) | Hardwood forest soil microbial communities from Morgan-Monroe State Forest, Indiana, United States - atmos_gasesECM1C_05 | ecosystem: Environmental > Terrestrial > Soil > Temperate... | reverse complement strand
ACTGAGGAACAGCGGCCCTGTTCGATCATGCGCGGAATAAAGGCTCTGATGCCGTGCACGACACCCATGAGATTGACGCCGATCGTCCATGTCCAGTCATCAAGCGTCGCCATCCACGCTGGTCCCGCGGCACCCACGCCGGCATTGTTGAAGAGGACACCGCACTCTCCAAAGGTCCGATAGGTGATATCGGCCAATTCATCGACGTCGCTCGCTCGAGAGACATCACACCGTTGAGATATGGAAGTAGTACCTGGAGCAAGCAAGGATAGCGTCTCTTCCATCCCCGAAACGTCGACGTCGGCAAGCACGACCGGCATTTCCTCCCTGGCACATAGAATGGCCAGCTCCCGTCCGAAGCCGCTTCCGCCTCCTGTGATCACCGCAACGCGCCCTTTTAGGCTCTTCATATCCGGTCCCTCGGTTTGACCGCGGGCCGTAGCAACTTGTGAGTGCAAGCAACGGACGACGGCGGCTACCACGTAACGCAACGCTTATGCGCGCGATTGTCGCGACTGCGACAAAGTCTATGTCCGCTTGCCCTACAACATGTGATGACCAGCCGCCTGTCCGCCATCGACGTGAAGAACCTCCCCTGTCACAAACCCGGCGCTATCGAGGTAGAGCACCGCGTCCACGATGTCGGACACATTTCCCATCCGACCCATCGGATGGAGCGCCGCCAGTGCTTGATGCGCTTCGGGCGGATGCATCGGAGTCTTGATTATTCCCGGCGATACGGCGTTCACGCGGATTCCGCTCCTTGCGTACTCGATCGCGAGCGCCTTGGTCGCCGCGCTCAGGGCTCCTTTTGTGAGGGACGCCAGCACTGCCGGGACGCTCGTCATCGGCTGGTCAACGAGGCTCGTTGTGATCGTGACTATGTGGCCGTGTCCCTGCTTGCTCATCAGTTCCAGCGCGCGCTGGGTCATGTGAAAGAAGCCCGTTACGTTTGTCGACAAATAAGTGGTGTAGTCATCTTGCGTATAAGCCGTGAAGGGTTTCGCCATGAACATGCCGGCGTTGTTGACGAGGGTGTCGACACGGCCGAAACGCTCCAACGCCGCTTTGAAGACCTTCTCCGCGGTGTCGCGAGCGACGACGTCGCCTTGCACCGTCACGACGTCCGGATCGTCGACGGGCTTGATCGAACGCGATGTCGCAACAACCCGGCAGTTCCGATTTCTGAACGCTTGAACGATGCCGGCACCGATGCCCTGCGATGCTCCCGTTACAACGGCTACTTTTTGCTCTGCGCTCATGACCCCGACCTTTCAAAATTCCGCGCTTTGCGCGTTTCGCTAATGAAGCTCAGACCTCGACCTCGCTGCTAGCCGCCAACGGATCGTATTCAGGCCGTTCCAGGATCGCATGCAGCCGCCGGCGCCGGACGCCGAGATTTCCTCCACCAAAGAGAGGAAGCGCGAGCGCATCCTGCAGCATGCGTCCGAGCGGAAGAGCATGATCGTAGCTCTCTATTCCGACGACCCGCATGAGATCCGTTAGTACGCGTACAGCCGTTTCTGAGCCGAAGACCTTTGCCTCGATTGCCAACTCCTCGGCCCCGGGCGATTGCAAATCGACTGCCCGGCAGGCGCGCCAGCTGAGACAGCGGGTCGCTTCAATGGCTATCTTCGCATCCGCCAGTGCGTATCCAACCGCTTGATGCTCAATGATGGGATGGATACCGCCTCGCCTTTCGCTACGCGCGAAGCCCAGGGCAAACTCGAACGCTGCCCGCATCAATGCCACCGCAAAAATTCCGACCAGTGCCGCCGCACCCGCAAAACAAGCTGCAGTCAGGGCGAGACCGCCGCCGAGACTTCCGACGATGTTATCTCTTGGGACGCTAATCCCCTCGAATCTGAACTGCGGCAAGAGATGCGCACGATGCCCCACTGCATCAATCGCGCGTTCGAAAACAAGACCTGGCGCAGGACCCTCCACCAGTAAAACCGAAATACCCCTCTCGGGGCGAGCATCGGAATCGGTGCGGCAGAGGACAGCCAGAACGTCGGCGCCCTTGCGATCCCAGCCCGTTGCCGACGAAACCCAACTCTTTCGACCCTGAATGATCCATCTGTCGTTGGTGAGTCTCGCTGAGGTGCGCACGCCCTCGCCTGGCGGAGGCGATGCTGCATTGGCGCTGCCGCCCGGTTCGGTGGCGCAAAACCCCGCCAACGGCGCTCCGGTCAAACTCAAGAATCGAGGCAGCAGCCGAGCGCGCTGCTCCTTCGTACCGCCAATCAAGAGCGGCAATAGTCCAAGAACAGTTCCTATCAATGTCAGCGTAACGCTGGCGTTAACGGCATACAATTCCTCGACCATGACCGCGGTATCAATCAGGCTCGCGTTCTCCCCGCCAACCGAATGAGGAATGCATTTGCGCAGAAATCCTGCCGCAATCATTGCCTCGTAAGCTGGCTTCGTCGCAGCAAAGCGTTGCTCCGGAGTGGGCAGGCTCTCTGCCTCGACCGCCGGTAAAAGCACCTCCTTTGCGAACTTGCGCGTTTGCAGCTGTAGTTCGCGTTGGCGCGCCGTAAGTCCAAAGTCAACGGCCACCGACTTCCTCCTACCGGAACATCATCAGCCAGACACGTTACGTCACTCCGCTCGCCGCAAGCGGATCATAGTCGCTGCGTTTTAGCATGGTGTGCAGCTGCCGCCGCCTGATGCCCATGTTGCCGCCATCGAAGATCGGCAGCGCGAGCGCATCCTGCAGCAGGCGGGCGAACGGAGCCTCATGATCATAGCTTTCGATGCCAACCACTCGCATGAGATCGGTGATCACGCGCACTGCGGCCTCGGAGCCAAATATCTTCGCCTGGACTGCAAGCTCCTCGGCCGCTGGCGACTGGATGTCAAGCGCGTGGCAGGCGCGCCAGCTGAGATAGCGCGCAGCTTCAATCGTGGTTTTTGCATCAGCCAAAGCATAGCCGACCGCCTGATGCTCGATGATTGCGTGAACGCCGCCGCGCTTTTCGGTGCGGGCAAAATGAAGCGCAAACTCGAATGCGGCCCGCATCAACGCGACGCCGAAAATGCCGACGAGTGCCGCGGTGCCGGTAAACGCCGCCGCGGTTAGCGCGAGGCCGGAGCCCTCCTGTCCGAGCAAATTATGGTACGGCGTCGTGACATTCTGGAAGCCGAACTGCGGCACGAGATGCGCCCGATGACCGATCGTGTCAATCGCACGTTCGAATACGAGGCCCTTGGTGGGTCCCTCCACCGCAATGATGGAGATCGCTGCATCAGGCGGGGCCACCGGATCGGTTCGGCACACAACGCACAGAACATTGGCGCCTTCGCGGTTCCAACCCGTGGCCGAGGATACCCATTTTTTTCGGCCGTTGATCACCCAATTGTCACCCTCTCGCCTGGCCGTGGTGCGGACGCCTTCCCCGGGCGGGGGCGAGGCCGAATTGGCGCTACCGCCCGGTTCGCTGGAGCAGAACCCGGCAAGCGGCGCGCCGCTTGTCTTTAGAAATGGCACGAGCAGACGCTTGCATTGGTCCGGCGTGCCGCCGAGCAGAATCGGCAACAGGCCGAGCACGGTGCCAAGCATCGTGAGCGTTACGCTGGGGTTCACGCTGTAAAATTCTTCAGCCAGGATGGCCAAGTCTATCAATCCGGCATTGTCGCCGCCCGCCGGCGCCGGAATGCACTTGCGCAGGTAGCCGGCCGCCACCATCGCTTCGTAGGTCGGCTTGGTCGCAAGAAAGCGTTGTTCCGGCGTCGCCAGCAACTCCGCCCCTCTCGCCCCGCCGAGCACCTCTTTAGCGAATTTGCGGGAAGCGCGCTGCAGCTCCCGCTGTTGGACTGTGAGCGTGAAATCGATCGCCATAGCGATGCCCTCTGGCCTGGGTGTCAGCCGTTCGCCAACGGCTATCCCCGCCAAGAGGGAAAATCTTGGACAGCAGCGCCCGATTTCTTGGCGTGGAGCGAACCGGATTGACTAGCGCGCGGCGGCGCGGCGAAACTCCCGCGGGGCCAATCCATTGCAACGCTTGAACAGACGATTGAAATGCGAGATGTCGCGAAAGCCCGCGGCATAGGCGATTTCGGCAATGGTCTTGTGAGCAGAGTTGTGATCCAGAAGCAGGCGCGTGCACGCGGCAATCCGTTTCTCGTTGACGTGTTCGCCCACTGGCCGGCCGGTTGTCGCAAACAGGCGATGCACGTAGCGCTCGGAGCAGCGGAATCTCGCGGCCAGGGTTGCGGCGCCGAGCTCCGGATCGTCGCTGTGACGATCGATGTGGTCAAGCATTATCGACAGCAGGACGGGGACATGCACGCGCTCCGCGGAAATATCGGCGAGAATTTCCGGCGCATGCGAAATCAGCTCGGTTACGTGGGCACCTATCAGCGTCGATGTTTTTAGGAGTTGACTACCGCTCAGGCAGAGGTCGGCATAGCCGGCGAGCGTTCGGGAGAGAGCGCGGCCGGTTTCGGTCGTGGACAGCCTGAGCCGCGGGCGATCAAGCAGCCCTTTCGGCAACAGTCGTCGCGGTACTGCAAAGCAGAACAGTTTGAAGTTGTGGCAATGGGCGATTTCGAACGGCTCCGTCGTATCCGCAAGCGCCAGATCACCGGGCGCACTGATCTGTTCGTGACCGCGCTGTATAGTTTGCCCCAACCCCTCGAGTTGGAGGTTCACAAAGCAAAGATCATCCGTACTTGAAGCAATGTGCGAAGCGAGACGAAGCACCGTGTGCCCCGTAGCTGTGACCAGCGATATCTGGATCGGGGCGGCCTCAACCCTCGAGATTGCGCCTTCAAAAGGCTGGTCAGCAACCCTGCGCGGCTCTAGTCGTACGAAGGCCGCTGCAAGATCGTCAGCCCAGCTCCCAAAGGGTTGATCTGCTCGCCCCGGCTTGGTCGACCATTCCATGAGCGCCCCTAACAAATTGCAAGGGTCCTGTGGACACAGGATATCGCTCGCGGAAAAGACGGTCAAATTCCGATGATTGCCACATTCTCCGGTGAATCGTGTACCCGCAGCCAAGGTGAGCCTCCAGACCAAACGAACGTTATTAGCCACGCCGGTCCTGGGATGGATAAGGATTTTACTACAGACCTTGCCGCCGCGCTCGCCCAGCTCTAGATGGGGAAGGCCGCCGGCAGCCAAACTTGCAAGTCCAGGATCCGGGGTCGGACTTTCCACGAAATCAATAAGCAAAAATGCAGTCGATCTACCGCAAGAATCTCGTGATCGTAGGCGCGACGGGAATGGTCGGTGGATACGCGCTTCGCTATGCGCTTGAGCATCCTGCCGTTGGCACTGCGACGGCAATCGGGCGCAGAAAGATCGGCATCTCTCATCCCAAGTTGAAGGAGGTTTACCATCAAGACTTTGCGAACTGCTCGGCACTCGCGCAGGCGCTCTCGGATCAACATGCAGCGATCTTTTGCCTGGGCACGTACACCGGGGCTGTACCGGACGAGGAACTCCGCACGGTGACCGTGGACTACACAATCGAGTTCGCGCGAGTTCTCCGCTCCAGTAGCGCCGACGCGACGTTCGCATTCTTGAGCGGGAGCGGCGCAGACCCGACGGGACGAAGTCGGATGTCCTTCGCACGCTACAAGGGAGAGGCCGAAAACGCTCTGCTCGCGGCGGGTTTCCCTCACGTCTACATCTTCCGCCCCGCTTACATCTATCCGGTGACGCCGCGGAGGGAGCCTAATTTCGGCTATCGCCTGTTGCGCGCGATTTACCCTGCGTTTCGGGTGCTATTCCCCAACCAGGTGATTCGAGCCGACGACCTAGCCAGAGCCATGGTGGATGTTGCCCTGCAGGAAGAAGGCGAGCGCCGGACGGTGGTTTTCGAGAATCGCGACATTCAAGCCATAGGCCTTTCTCGGAGCGGTGACGCGAGCGTTTGAGATCTCAGCGCGGAAACAATCCGTCGATTCGAAACGAGTAACCCACACCTAGAACGAAGTTTGGCGCATTGTGGTTTAGTCCGACGGCGAAGTGGAAATCCACCTGTTGATTGGCGGTCAGATGGTACAAGCCTCCTGAATTGAGCTGCAACGAGGGACCACCTCCCAGAGGGTAATCGCCGACGTATTCCGTAAACAAGCTCATCCGGTCCGAAAGCTTCTTTTCAATCACGAAAGTCGTCTCCGTGGTCCGCTTCGCAGTCAATTCGGCAGGCCGGAAGAATTCGGTGAGCATTCCACTCACGCTCCACCCATCATGCAATTCCCATGACCAAGGCAATTGCAGATAGGGCTGAGCTCCACGGCCCGCTATCTCGGCAGTGCCGGATGGCAGGAAGACCCCCGCGGTAACGGACAGATCGACCTTTCCGGGCAGCGGGCTGATTTGCCACTTCACGGCAGGAGCGACATCCGTCCAGCCAGAACTTCCGGAAGCCCTGAGGTTTGCTACATAGACGGGAACATCGACCAGAACTTCCAGACACGGAGCAATCCCCAGCCGCCATCGGGTGTTTGTGCCGTCGATCTTCCGGCCACTGTCGTGGGCGTCCAAATTGATTCCGTTTTCGCTCTGAAAACTGCCGAAGGGCACGACCACGCTTGAGTTCGTGACGTCCGGCCGGTCCGTCGCGATTTCATCCTCGGGACCTGGACATTTTTCTTCCTCTGCGCGCGCCTGGCCGACGGTGAGCGCGATCATCGCGGCCAGCAGAAGAGCGCAACAACTTACGCGCCGGCATTTGACGAAACAAAATCGGGGCGAGACCACGGTTGAATACTCCGACACGCTTGCAAGATCCCGCTCCCAAGCAAAAGACCACGTCGATCTCCAATTATTCCGTCGGCTATTTTCATTTTCGCGGTGAAACAGCACCACGCGATACCTTCAAATCGCGCCCGGGTGGTTTGATCCAATATCTGCGACCGTACCCGGCTCTTCTCTATTCTATTCCAAAACACACGCTCAAGTGAACGCGCGGGAGACCTTGCTGAACAATTCGCGATGTCCAGTGTTCAAGGGAATTTCGAGATTCGAGATGCGGTCCGTCCATCAACGCACCTGGTAACGGTGCATTGAGCCATGAGCACAAATGACCTGCCGGAGCAGATCGAAATGAGAAACGGTTTGGAAGTCTCAGTGAAACTGATCAAAGCGTCTAAGGGCGAAGGGAGACGCTTCGATCAAACAACCATCCTGCTGCACTGGCTTACCGTGCTCCTCATCGCTATTCAGTTTACGAGCGCATGGCTGCGCGGAGCGGTTCATCATGAAGTTATTCTTGCTGCCGCTATATTGACGATCCACCGAACGGCGGGCATGCTGACATGGCTCATCGGTCTGATGCGTCTCGTCTGGAGGCGTCGTTTCGCTTACTTGCCGCCGTTTCCGGAGAGCATGCCAAAACTGCAACAAACGATGGCGAAAGCGAACGAATTTGGTCTTTATGCACTGCTCTTCCTGCAGCCCATAACCGGCCTTCGCTGTTTCACGGTCAGCCGTTTGAGCTTTTCATCTGGAATGTGCCCGCTTTATTTGCCCCGAACCCGGAAGTCCGTGCCATGTTCGTCGAGGCTCACGAATTTGGCGCCAAAGCGCTGATCGCTCTCATCGGACTGCACGCAGCCGCTGCGCTCTTTCACCAGTTCGTGTTGCGTGACGATGTGCTGCAACGGATGTTGCCAGGCACATCGCCAACCCGGGCGCGCAAGGCCAAAGCACAGCTCGCCATCAGCGACGTAGAGTAACACGTTACCAGGCTCGATCCCTCCCGGAGAGTGCTGCTTGCCGGATGCGCTTAGCGAATTCGCCTTCCCAGCACACGACGTGTCGGTTCACGTTCCGATTCCACACCCCACCATTGAGATTCGGCGCGCATTAACCAAACCGCCGCGATTCGAGTTGCACCTGATTTTGATCCTTCGCCGCGTCTGCTGGATCGTCTGTCAGGCGACCCTTGTCCATTTTCTTCTTGCCTCACGCCAGTGACGACAGACAAAGCCGCGAGGCGTTTTCAAAAGCAGCGGTATCCGATTGCATTCTTCGCGATCATGTCAAGGGACATTCATCGAGCGTTACCGGAGAGGAGCCGTTGGGCGGAAATTTTTGATGGGGCTGATCGAGTCTGATCAATGCGAAGCTGTTTCGGCTTCGTGCGCCTCGGCGCTCACGAGTCAAATCGGAGAAAAAAATGACCAATATAAAAGTACTAGGCGCCACAATGATTCTTTCTGTCACCGTTACCATGCCGGCGTTCGCTCAAGGGGCGAATTCGACGCATCTGCGCCGAGCGCACAATGAGCTGAGTGCGCCATTGCACGCCAACGCCCGAATCCGCCCCTCGTCGAGGATTGACGATGCCGTCTGGAGCCAACGGGACCCGTCAAGAGTAGGCAGCGAGGACGCGGAGTTCCGCCCCGCCAGCAGCTGAACCAAATCCCGGGACGTTGGGCGCCTACCAGGAATGTCCCAATGTCCCGGTTAGATTCTGCTGAGTTCAATAGCGCCTGGCGCCGGCGTCGCTGTAAATATATGTGCTCGCAGCGCCGGCCATCGGGCTTGCGGCGCTTTTACTGTTGGCTCTCATGGAATCATACGCCAGCGCTTCAAGCGACCCCAGTGCGTCAGTCGTTCCGCGAACCTCGCCCTTACCCAAAATCACCATCCGAAATAACCATCGCAATAGCGACGAGCGCAACGCGTAGCGCTGCTTTGTCAGACGTCCAAGCAAATGTAGAAGGGGTTTCTCACGATCAAGCAACGAGTATGAGAGCAAACGTCCATCACACCGGAGGGTTGCCGAAACCCGCGCGACCGGTTTTCTTGCCATGACGGACGCTTGTCGTTCGCACATCGTTCGTGCGGATCATTGCGTCGTTACCCACTCCGAGCGGCGATGCTAGAAGTACCGTTGTCATCGTCACAAAGAAAAGGCCGCCCAGTAAGGCCGCTTTTTCAATGACCTCCTGGTTTGGCCGGGTGACCGATTCAACGCGACCCCGTTGTCGGGCAGCGGCGATACTGCCTGTAGAGCTCGTGACGAGCGAAGATTCAGTATGCTTGGGCGCCAACTCGGCTGCCGACGCCGCCATCGATCCCCACATCCACAACGCTGCCGCAACAACACGCTTCTTCATTTGCTCTCCGCGTGCGACTGCAAGCGAGCAGCCAAATCAACACCAGGCATGATGGCACCGTACGGCAAGGCCTGCACACTTACTGAGCGAAACGGAGAAGGCTGTCCAGGAACAGCCCTCTCATCGTCGCAGGTCCCAAAGCCTTATTGCGCAAGCTTGTAATTGAACCTTACGCGCGCGACGTCGGTCGTCAGCTGATTACGGATGGCGCAACCGGCTGTAATTCCGCAAGCGCTCGTTCCGTTGAAGTTTACGAGAGCAGCGTCGTGATCTTCATACACCGTATGAAGAAATTCCGCGCCAACCGTCCAATTCGGGCTCATCGCGAACTCAACGCCAGCACCAATAACGCCTCCCCAACTGGTCCCGCTGCTGTTAGCACTCGGTCCGCCGGGAACGCCAAAGTTGCTGAACCCGACGCCAGTCTGCTTGAGGTCCGCCCAGGCGGCGCCGCCCGTGACGTAGATCAACGCGTTGCTCATGACCAGCCCGGCGCGAGCCCGGATCGTTCCACTGACATCCGCCCTGTCGCCGACCGCGAGAGAGACGGAATCAGCAGCGCCAATCACCGAGCCCTTGAACGTGCTGTTTCCGTTCACGTCCGCTTCGATGCCGATCAAACCGGCGCCGAATTGATAATTGTAGCCGATTTGCGCGCCGCCAGTGAAGAAGCCGTCCGTCGCGGTGACGGACGAACCAAAGAAGCCGGGGTCATCGAAGTGAGACGAAGCAACACCGCCGCCGAGGTTGCCGCCGATGTAGAAGCCCGTCCAGCTATAGACTGCCGCCTGAGGAGCTTTTGTATAGGCCGTGGCGAGGTCAGCCGCCATGCTCGCTGCCGTGGTCGAAATGAATAGAGCCGCCGCAGCGGCCAGAGTAGCTCTCATTGTAAATTCCCCAAGGTTGCACCGAATTCGGATTGAGATCACAACTACGCCAAAGCTACATACTGAGGTTGCATTGACTGGGCAAAACACACTTACTTAAAAAGCTCGCAGTAGTTGTTCACCGAGTTTTGACGTTCAAAGTGGGAATAGCACTCGCTCTCACCGTGAAGCCCGCAGCAACGAGTGACGAGCAAGTCTGGGAAGACGAAAGCAACTGAAATGATTTATTGCTGGCTGATCGAAGCAGTGGGCGAGCGGTATTTAGCGACGCTGAGGCTCGGCTTTTCTTACGATCTTACCTGGACCGAAAGCCCGGCGCAGCGCTGAGACCAACCGAGGATCATTACGGATGAGCATCGAGACCATATTGGCCCAGATCCTAAGTCGCGAACTCCATACGCGGGGGATCGCTCCGCCATCCGACCGCGACTGCGAAGCCATCATATCCTCATTGTTTAAAGGTGCGGCGGAGCTTGCGCAGACGACAACCGATTGCGCTCAGGTATTGAAGCAAGTGCTCCTCGCACTACCAACTCCGACCGAGGAGTCCGAAAAACCAAAATAGAGCTCCAAGCCATCGACCTGCTGGCATTCTACGCGAGCTCGCAAATTCATGCTCAAGTGGGCCGCCAATGGGGGAGCAAAGCTTGGCGGCCCTGCCAATTACTTGAAATTGCCCTGTGCTTAAGAACAGAAGCTGTAACTGGCAGGAAATGAAAACCCTTCGGAACAAACCAAATTCCTCTGGCCAGCGAATATTCCTGTTTTAGGTATACAATGATGTTCATCAGCTCAATTGAAGCGCAAATTGAAACTTGCCAGCATCGCATGCTCGACCGCCGCGCCTAAGCCTTGTCGAGGTCGAGCGACGGTATTCTGAATTTCCGGGTCAAGGAATATGGCGCGGAAAGAAGGAGCAGGAAGAGCGCCCGATCAGATTTGTATCTGGCGGCGGCTCGGCTGTTCTCTGAGCCCTCCATCACCACCTCACCTTGAACGGTGCCCACACGCCACCGCCACCTCCGGCCGCGCTTTTTTAGAGTGGATTCGAAAATCGAATATTGATGGGGCATGCCTATCGCAGCTGAAGAAGGCTTACATGAACTTGTCACCGTACACGCGGAGGATTTAGCCGCGCGAATTTAAGGAATGAAATACCTCATTGTCATGGCCCATATGGGTTATGCGACGACACTTCAAACAATACGTCGAAACTGTCTCACGTGAACCGGGCAATCAGGCTGATCAGCTCCGATTGCCGGTGAACTCCGGTCTTGGCAAAGACCGATTTGAGCTGATTACGGGCGGTCTGCCGCGCGATGTGCAACTCCATAGCTGCAGCCTCGATCGAAAGACCGCGTGCAAGGAGTGCGGCGAGCCGCGTCTCAGACGGCGTCAGGTCAAGCGCTTGTGCAAGAATGTCCTGATTCGGTTCGATCCGCGGCAACAGATTGTCCAGAACGAGAAGCGCCCGGGCTCCGAGAAAAACATTGCGCGCGGCGCCCGGCACGGGCAGCACACGCAAAATAACTGAACGCATGTGCTTGCGTCTGATGACGATGGATTCCAGCGGCAACGGCTCCGTGTCGGACCGGGAACGTATGAGTTGGACGAGTCGATCGATCTGCGCCGCGGCTCGGTCGTCCCGGACAAGCAGTCGGCGATCGCGAATTCTGAGATCATCATCAAATCCGGCTTCTGCCTGCGCATTCGCGTGCAACACGTAACCCAGCCGGTCGAGCACCAGCACAGGCCGCCGCACGAGGTCGAGAGCATCCGTGATCCCTGACAACGCGACCCGGCCCACGGTCGTAGAAAGTGTCGCCACTTCGCTCATTCGCGCCGACAATGTCGCAAGCGATGGCTTGTCCTGGCGTTCGAACGGACCTTCCCGCTTCGTCCGCTGAAGTACGAGGGCCCACAGCGCCTTCTCGGCCCAAAAGCAAATTCCGGCGTACCAGTGGAAGCCGAACGGATACAGCGCTTCATTATGCATGGGATCGCGCAACATCTCTTCCGGCGTCAGCAAGTCTTGGTTGATGACGACCACATCGCCTGCGAGATGTCGCGGTACTCCCCTAATAGCGCGCAGATCTTTTGCGTGCCAATTGTTGCCGAAATAGACGCTGAGCGATTCCTTCATCGATACCGTGGAAGGCACATCAGGCGTCCGAACATCGCCTTGAAGCAGTACGGCGCCGGTGGAGCCGGTTGCCGCGCAAAGGTCGTCCATCACGGGAATCCAGGCTGCAGGATCGATGACAGCCCCTTCCAAACGGGCAGCCGCCTTCGCCAGCAGTTCAACATCGATTTGACTCGTCACGACGCCTCATCAAGAAAAAAGAGACACCGTGTAAGACACCGAAGGTTGCGTCGTAAAACCGAGCTTGCGGAAAGTTGATCGTCATGCGACCCGCGCTTCTCAACTTCGAATCGCGAACGTCCCGCTGGTCGACCAGCTCGTAGCGGTAGCCAGATGTGGAGTTTTCTTTGATGATCGTGCCTGGCGGTATTTTCTGTTTGGCTAGATGAATCACGCGCGAAAACGCTGGCACCAGTTTGCCGGTAGCGGCGTACACTTTGCGGAGCCTTCTGCCCCACAGATCGCAATCACAATTTTCCTGCCTGATTTTTTGTCAGACGAAAGCACTCAATCCGGTGATCGACTTGCCGACGATCAAAGTGTTGATCTCCCTGGTGCCCTCGTAGGAGTAGATCGCTTCCGCGTCGGCCACGAAGCGCCCGATGTGGTTTTCGAGCAGGATGCCGTTACCGCCCAGTAGCTCGCGTGCGTAGCCCACGGTCTCGCGACACTTGACCGTGCAGAACGCTTTCGCAAGCGACGCATGCTCGTCGCCCATCACGCCTTCGTCCTGTAGTTGGGCGAGACGCAGCATCATCGATTGTGTCGCCGTGACGTTGCCAAGCATGCGCACCAGCAAATCCTGGACGAGTTGGAATCCGCCAATGGGCTTACCGAATTGTTTGCGCTCGGTAGCATAACGCAGGGCGTGCTCGTAGGCGCCCATCTGGCAGCCGACAGCAAACCACGCCACCCCGGTGCGGGTCATCCTGAGGACTTTCGCCGTATCCTTGAACGTGTTCGCGTTCTGCAGTCGGTCCGTTTCAGGTACGCGGCAATCCTTCAAGGTGATTAGCCCGTTCTGCACGACGCGCAACGCCATCTTCGTTCTGATCTTCTCAACCGAAAAGCCCGGATTGTCCTTTCCGACCACAAAACCCTTGACCTGGTTCGTCCCCTCTTCACGCGCCCAGATCACGTTGATGTCGGCGAACGTCGCATTACCGATCCATTTCTTTTGACCATTGAGTATCCAGCTCTCGCCCTCTCGCCGGCAGGTCGTCAGCATCCCGCCAGAGGTTGCCGATCCCACCAGCGGCTCCGTCAGGCCGAACGAGCCGATCTTCTCGAAACGCATCATCGCCGGCAGCCAACGCTGCTTCTGCGCCTCGTCGCCGCACAGATAGATCGAGCCCGCCGACAGCCCGGTATGCACGCCCCAGAAGGTTGCGACCGATGCATCGACTCGCGCCAGTTCCATCGCCACGAAGCCGTTCAACAGCCAGCTGCCACCCGCCGCACCATAGCCCTGATAGCCGACGCCGCCGATGCCGACCGCGGCCATCTTCGGGATAATGGCGAACGGGAATTCGTCGCGCCCCCAATACTCCTCGATCACGGGGGCAACCACACCTTCCGTGAATTCGCGAACGCGCCGAAGCACCGCACGTTCCTTGTCGTTCAGGATGCTCGCGATCCTGTAGAAGTCGCCGTCAATCGGCGGCGGCTCGTAATCCGGCTTTCCAATCCGAGTTGACTGCGGGTTCGCCATGGGTTCTTCCCTCATGCTTGGCTCCCTTGTTGGCTTGGCTAGGACTTGCGGCGTCCGCCTTCGGACGCTGGAATGAAATTTCTGAGATGATCCGTCGCTCGCGAAAGCAGGGACGATTGCCGAACCTGCCGGTTCTCATCGGCCAGAAACGCCTCGATGACGGCGGCCGTTTCCGCCGGTCGCGTTACCATGAACAGGTGCCCGTCATCGATCATGCGAAGCTCGGCGTTCGGGATCAGGCCTGCCAGGATGTGACCATTGATCGGGGGGACCAGCGGATCGTCGCTGCCCATCAGGACGAGCGTCGGCTGCGGCAATGACCATAACCATGGAAGGCTGGTCCAGCCTGCCACCGCAAGCAGCTGATAGAGGTAGCCCAGGTTGTGCGCGCCCTGCATCGCCTCTGCGTGCCGGCCGATCAAAGACGGGTCATACCGAAACGCTCCGCCATAGATGTCGGCCGCAATCCTTTTCATGTAGTCCTTGTCGGTGTAGCGGCGCGGCGTCGCCATCTTCCACAATACCGAGGGGCTTGCCGGCACCATGGTGACGCCGGGCGCCGTCGCAGCGAGCACCAGCCGCCGGCACAGTTTTGGATACTGATGCGCGAATTGCTGCGCGATCCCGCCACCCCACGACACGCCGGCGGCGTCGACCTCCGCGTAACCGAGCGCCGCGACGAGACCGGCGGCAAGTCGCGCCAGCTTCGAGGGACGATATGGGAGCAGCGGCCTTGGCGAACGACCGACGCCAGGCACATCGAAGACAATCGCGGTCGTTCTCGTGAGCGCTTCAAGGAAGGGCTTCGCCAACTCCCAGTTGGCGCCGATCCCGTTGAACAGCAACAGCGGCGGCCCGCTCCCATCACCATGCCTGACCGCGACCTGAAGCAGCTGACCGTCGATCGTGACTTGCCGGCTCTCGATCGCGCCCGGTTTCGCGATCACAACCGGTTCGGCCTTGCCCTCGCTCGCGAGCTTGTCACTCAAAGACGTAGGTCCCCGGAGCAGCACCAAGGGTCGGGTGACGCGCACTGCCGAGCGAGGCGGGCGCCGCCACCTCATCACCCGAGCGCGCCTGCAGCCAGTCGCGCCAATCAAGCCACCAGCTTCCCTTCCGCTTCTCGGCCGAGGCCAGAAATGCCTCTGGTGTTTGCGCATTGACCGGCCCGATCATGAAGGACGCCTTCGGATTGGTGGGCGGATTGAGAAGGCTTTGCAGATGTCCGCTGTTCGAAAGCACGAAAGTGGTGCCCTCGCCCATGATCTGGGCCGTCTTGTAGACGCCCTTCCACGGCGTGATGTGGTCGGTGACGCCGGCGACGACGTAGCTGTCGGCCTTGACCTTGGTCATGTCGACGGTCTTGTTGTTCAGCGTGAGCTTGCCGGGGTTCACGAACGGGTTGGTGAAATACAGGTCGAGATAGTCGCCGTGCAGTGCCGCCGGAAGGCGGGTCGTATCGGCGTTCCAGTAAAGGATGTCGAAGGCCGGCGGCTGGTTGCCGAGCAGATAGTTGTTCACCCAGTAATTCCAGATCAGGTCGTTGGGCCGCATCCAGGCGAACATCCGCGCCAGATCATGGCCGTCGACGATGCCGCGCAGCCGCGAGACTTCCTTGGCCGCGCGCACGGTTTCAGGCGTCATCAGACAGCCGAACGCGCTCTCCTCGGCCGAATTGGGATCGAGCAGGCAGACCGCCAGCACCAGGTTTCTGATTTTTTTCTCCACCGCACTACCGAGTGTCGAGAAGTAGGCCGTTGACGTGATGCCGCCGGAGCACGACCCCATCATGGAGATGTCCTCGCTGCCGGTGATTTCCCGTGCCGCGTCGACGGCCTCGTCGAGCGCAGCGACATAGGTATCCAATCCCCAGTCGCGATTGGCCGCGGTCGGATTGCGCCAGCTGACTGCAAAAGTCTGGATTCCGCTTTCGAGCAGAAAACGAACCATGCTCTTGTCCGGAGACAGATCGAGCGCGTAGTACTTGTTGATCTGCGGCGGTGTCACCAGCAGCGGCCGCTTCCGCACGGCCGCCGTCATCGGCGTATACTGGATCAACTCAAGCAGCTCATTGCGCAACACGACCGCGCCCGGGGTGACCGCGAGATTTTCCCCAACCTTGAAGGCGCTCATGTCCACCATCGACGGCATGCCGCGATTGCGCGCCAGATCGTCGAAGTAGTTCTTCAATCCCTGCCACAGGCTTCGCCCACCAGTATCGACGAACTTGCGGACCGCGGCCGGGTTGGTGACCATCGAATTGGTCGGCGCGACGGCGTCGATCAGGATTTCCGTGATCAGGTGGGCGCGCGCCTTGTCGATATCGCTAAGACTGGTTTTGTCGACCAAGTCATTGACCGCCTCGCCCCACGCGAGATAGGCCTTGAGCAAGCCGCTGTGAAACGAGCTCTCCTTCCATGTCGGGTCGGAAAATCGCCTGTCGCCGGCCTTTGGCTTGCGTTCGGATTTGCCGGCCATGATGGAGCCAAGTTCGCTGACGAAGGAGAGCCACTGCTCGGTTGCGACCTTCGGTTCATGCATCACCGCCTTGAACAGGATGCCGGCGCTGTCGACCAGGTCCTTGCCCTGGATGCCGACAAGCGGATTGAGCGCCAGAGTGTTTCGCGATGCCTCCTCGGACATTTCCATGGGCGAGGATGCCGGGCTGCGATCTTCGATGCTCATTGCATTCATGCTCCCTTGGCGGGAATCAGAAGAGCCAGTGTTTCGGCGACCAGGGCCGGCCTCTCCGATCCCTCCACTTCCATGGTGTTCTGCGTCTTCATGATCACCTGGCCGCCTTCTCTTGGCTCGATCCCGGCAAGCACAACGCGCAGCCTCACGCGAGCACCAGCCGACACCGGTGCCAGAAAGCGGACCTTGTCGATCCCGTAGTTCAGCCCGGCGGCGGCGTCAGTCGGAATGACTCCGATCTGCATCGCCAGCGGCGCCACCATCGCCAGCGTCAGATAGCCGTGCGCGATCGGGCCGCGGAACGGACTTTCCCGCTTCGCCCTTTCAACATCGACGTGAATCCATTGCTTGTCGCCGGTGCAGGCCGCAAACGCGTCGATGGTTTGCTGATCTATCGCAACCCAATCGGAAAGTCCGAGTTCCTGGCCAACTCTTTCGCCCAGACCGGCAAGCGTGAGCTCGCTCATGTTTCCTCCTCGATCTTCTCGAAGTTGAGTTCGAACGGCTACATGTCACCGTACCGCTCGCGCAGCTCCTTCTTGTTCATCTTGCCGACACTCGTCTTCGGAATGCTGTCAATGAAAAGGATCTGGCCCGGAATTCCGTATTTCGAGATGACGCCCTTGTCGGCAAAAACCTTGAGGTGATCCTTGATCACGGCATCGCTGAGGCTCTCCGCACCGGACGGTTTCTTGACCACCAGCGCCAGCGGCCGCTCTCCCCATTTGTCGTCCTTGACGCCGATCACGGCAGCTTCCGCGACGCCAGCGCATTGCGAGATCAGGTCCTCGATCTGCAATGACGAGACCCACTCTCCACCGGTCTTGATCACGTCCTTGATACGGTCGGTGATGTGGACGTAGCCGTCGGGGCTGACCACGGCGATATCGCTGGTGTGCAAGTAGCCCCCGGCCCAGAGTTGCTCCGAGGTTTCTGGATTGTTGAAGTAGCCCTGTGTGAGCCAGGGCGCGCGCAGCACGATCTCGCCGGGGGACTTGCCATCATGCGGCACGTCCTTCATGTCGGGGTCGACGATGCGCAGATCCACCAGCGGCCCAGCCATGCCAGCCTTGGTCCGTATCTCGACCTCTCCGTCGGGATCGCTGGTGAGATCCTTTGATCGGACGTGGGAAACTGCCGCAAGCGGGCCAGTCTCCGACATGCCGTAGCCCGCGAAGATGTCGATGCCCGCGGCGAGCGCCTGCCTGGCCAGCGCTTTCGGCAAGGCCGAGCCACCGATCACCATCTTGAGACCGCTCAGATCGACATTTGCCGCAGCGGCAGCATTGAGCAGCATCTGCAAGATGGTCGGAACGCCGTGGGTGAAGGTGACGCCCTCGCTTTTGATCAGCTTGACCAGCATCGCCGGCTCGTAGCGTCCCGGATAGACCTGCTTGACGCCGGCAAGTGTCGCCGACCACGGGAAACCCCAGGCGTGGACGTGAAACATCGGCGTGATCGGCATGTAGACGTCGTCACGCGAAAAGCGTCCCTGCATTCCCGCCATACCGAACAGCGCCAACCCACAGATCGAGTGCAACACGAGTTGCCGGTGACTGTAATAGACTCCCTTCGGCAGTCCGGTCGTGCCGGTCGTATAGAAAGTGGTCGCCTGGGTATTCTCGTCGAAGTCGGGAAAGTCGTAGTCGGGCGAAGCCGCGGCAAGCAGGTTCTCGTACTCGCCAAGGAAGGACAGACCGCCGGTCTGCGGCGTGGGCCGATCCGACATTACGATCAGCCGCTTGACCTTTGGCAACTGCGCCTTCAGCCCTTCCAGGAGGCCTACGAACTCATCGTTGACAAGAAGCGTCGAGGCGCCAGCGTGGTCGATCGTGTAGGCTATCTGCTCGGGTGACAGACGGACATTCACCGTCTGCAGCACGGCGCCCATCATCGGGATCGCGAAGAACGCTTCGAGAAAGCGATGGCTGTCCCAGTCGAGGACGCCGACGGTGTCGCCGGGGTTGACCCCCGCTTTGCTCAGCGCCGAAGCGAGGCGGCCGATCCGCTCTCTGATCTGGCGATAGGTGAAGCGCTTCAGGTCGCGGTAAACGACCTCCTGATCCGGTGCCTGCACGTACGGTGTGTGCCACAATTGCTTGAAGATCAGCGGATATTGATATGCGGATTCGGCGGTCTGAATCAGCCTTCCTGCCATGGCGGCCTCCCTCGACTTATAGCTCCTCCAGCTGTGGCATCCGCGAATCTGTGCGAGCGGATCGCCTGACCTGCCGTCCTGTCGCAAGACAGCGCCCCCGCGACATTAATCCGAAGCGTCGCTTGATGCTTGAGATTTGTGAAGGTCCGAAACGGCCATCGGCCGGGTCTGAACCGGACAGTCTGCTTTAGTCGACGGTCATTGGTCCTTACCGAAATTGATGTTTTCGCCTGGGCGATACTTTTTTTATGGACCTTTGCTGCGCCGCATCACAGGCATTCGAGTCGATCCGCCTTGGGTTGTCCTGGGAACAGGGTATGTTGGTACGGTGCTCCTTTCACTGCTGAGAGAAAGGCCGATTCAATTGCAATCCGTGCGACTCAAGAAACCTGCGGCCCGGCGACGCGAACTGGACACGCCGTCCGTCGGTATTGCGGACAGAGTCTATGAGTCCACCAAGCTGGCTGCGATCATCGACATGCTGGCAAGTCAGGGGTGCCCTGCCGAGGCCGTGCTGCGCGATGCGAACGTCGCGCTGCAGGACGTCCACTCGCCGCGGGCGCGGATTTCATTGCTGCAGTTGATGACCGTCTGTCGGAACGCAATCCGTCTGTCGGCCGATCGACACTTGCCGTATCGTATCGGCGCTTCAATTCACATCTCGACCTACGGGATGTACGGATATGCGATCCTTTGCTGTCCGGACTTTCGCAAGGCGATGGATTTCGCAACGCGATATCACACGCTCGCCACGCCCCTGGCCTCAATCAGCTTCAGCGAAGACAGGGACTACGCGAGATGGCTCATCGAACCAAATCTGCACGCGATCGGCGATACCGCACTTTATCGGTTCATCACCGAGATGCAGATCGGCATCCATATTTCGCTGATGCGCGACATTATGGGGCCGACTTTTGCACCCTTCGAAATCGAACTGAAATATCCGCATGGCGTGGATTTCGATCTTCCTTTGGATCACGTCGGATGCCCAATACATTTTGATCGGCAGGTCAATCAGATTGTTTTCCAGTCGAGATGGCTGGATCAGGTTGCCGGTCTCGGCAACAAGACGACTTATCCGACCATCGTCGCCCTATGTGACGACCTGCTTGAAGATCTAAGGCTGCGGATCGGGATTGCCGGAAAGATTCGCTCGATCCTGCTTCGAGATATTGCAAACCCTCCAACTTTTGAGGCCGCAGCGAAGCTTCTTGGCGTAAGCGATCGCTCGCTGCGACGACAGCTTGCGCAGCAAGGTTTTTCGTTTCGCGGCTTGCGGGATGAGCTGCGAACCCAGATCGCGTTAAAGTATCTCCGCAGCACTAGTCTGGCCAACGAGGATATCGCGCTGGCGCTCGGCTTCAGCGACGCTGCAAACTTCAGGCGCGCCTTCCATCGTTGGACGAACAAGGCGCCGAGCGAAATCCGGAGCCAGTGATTGCGGCTCGTCTTGCTTGCCGCATCGCACGGCGCGTTTGTCGCCAAGCCGATCAATCGCGCCGTGCCAAGCGCGCCAGCTCAGGCCGACCTCAGCTGGTTAGGATCGATTGGCAGCTTTCGCAAGCGCTTTCCAGTTGCTGCATAGACCGCGTTGGCGATGGCTGGCACGATCGCCGAAGTTCCGGTTTCGCCCATGCCACCCGGCGGCTCCGAGCTTTTGACAGTGTGGACCTCGATTGCCGGCGCCTCGTTGATCCGAATCATCTGATAGGTGTCGAAGTTCGACTGCTCGACACGACCACCCTTCAGCGTGATCTCGCCATAGAGCGCAGCCGTCGCGCCGAAGATTACCCCGCTCTGGATCTGTGCCTGCACCGTGTCGGGATTGACAACGGTGCCGCAATCGACCGCGCAGACCACGCGGTGGACGCGGACGCCGCCGTTCTTCGCAACCTCCACCTCTGCCACGTGCGCCTGATAACTGCCGAACACGAATTGCACTGAAACACCGCGGCCGCGGCCTTGGGGCAAAGCTTCGCCCCAGCCGGCTTTTTGCGCAGCGAGATCGAGCACAGCCTTCGCGCGCGGATTCTTGTCAAGAAGGGAACGCCGGAACGCGACTGGATCCTGCTTTGCCGCCGCCGCCATTTCGTCGACAAAGCTTTCGGTGACGAAAACGTTGTGCGAGGGGCCGACGCTGCGCCAGAAGCCGGTCGCGATGCCCTTGGGCTCCAAGCGCGAATATTCGACGTGGAAGTTCGGGAAGTCGTAGACCAGGTCGATCGCGCCTTCCGTCGAGTCCGGATCAAGGCCGTCCTTGAAGCCCGG
>Ga0307474_10000940_pt1 | contig 20965 bp, 20 predicted proteins | sample atmos_gasesECM1C_2_FD_203312 | JGI IMG/M metagenome (GOLD analysis project Ga0307474, IMG submission 203312) | Hardwood forest soil microbial communities from Morgan-Monroe State Forest, Indiana, United States - atmos_gasesECM1C_05 | ecosystem: Environmental > Terrestrial > Soil > Temperate... | reverse complement strand
CCTCGTCTGATCCCAGCCGAAAAGGCGTTCGATCATTCCACGCATAGTTTCGAAATAGACGTTGCGGGCGAAGACGAAGTCTTCACTGCACGCTGTTCGAAGCGCAATCTTCACTATTCGCTGCCCCGGTGGGATTTTGCACTTTTTGAAAACTGGCAGGCAAGGTCATTGAGTGTAATGGCGGTATGCGGCGCCGCGCGCTCAGCTTTGAGGCTCTTGAACTCGGCTATTGGCGGGTCTAAGCTGTCGCTTAGTCTCGGGGGGAGGGACGGCACAGGTTTTTACCGTTTCCTCTGTCCTGGGTTCGACCGAAGGCGAACGGTTGGCAGGCCGGGCCACGTTTCTCACCCCGCGACGCAATGTCTTCCGATAGCGCTCGCAATCCTTGCGGAAGCAGAACAAATCGATGACTCAACACGATAACACGATGAAGATCAGGGAACTCGTGGACCGGCAGGCACAAGCGTGGGAGAAGCATGATTTTGGAATTGCCGCCCCTGACTGGCTTCCAAGTGGGGAATTGATTTCGCCGGGGGGGCATGTGCCCCTTGAGGAAATGCAAACCGCGATGGTCGGTTATTTCAAGCAGTTCCGCGATTTGCGAGTCACGGTAAAGAATGTCTTCATTTCGACTGACGGAGCTAAGGCGGCCATCGAGTGGGACTGGGATGTGACTCGGCGAAGAGATGGAGCGCGGGCTGTCACGCACGATGCAATCATCGTGGACTTGGTCGGCGGCAGGATTGCCTCTTGGCGCGAGTATTTTGATCTCGGCAATTCGATCGATGCAAAGCCATAGTTGCAGAGTAGGTGCTAACGGATCAATGACTGAAATAGAGATATTTCAACAGCTAGGTTGTGACGGAGCTACTTTTTAGGGAGACACAGGTCTTCAAATGCCTGATTCAGTTCGTTCAGAAGCGTACCCATTCGTTCCGTATTCGGCTCTCGAATGAGTTCTTCGGCTATCTCTCGCCAAGGTCGGAGAGGTTGCTGGAGGACGTCGTGCAGGGAATCGTGCATGGCCGTTCAAGGACAGAGTGCTAAAACGCTCTATTGACGTGCAAGTGCCAAGATGCGCCATCAGGAGGCTCATGACGCCGACCCCTCACCTTTGATGAGTGTCATCGCGAGTTACGCCAACTGTGAAGTGTTGCTGGCGGCTGTGGTTTTGGCGCCGGAAGCTATTCGTACCGCAAAGCCTCAATGGGATCCAGATGCGAAGCGCGGACGGCGGGCACCATGCCGCTCACCAACCCTACGGCAGCGAGGATCAGCGTGGCCACGATCAGCGTGGTCGCATCAATGACAAGGCGGATGTCACCGCCTTCCGCGTTTTTCGCCATGGCACTGTATAAGGTGAGTCTTCCAACGGAAAACGAGACCCCATAGGCCAGGATCACTCCAAGGGCGCCTCCGATGAACGTGATGGTCAATGCTTCGGCCAGGAACTGGACGAGGATGTGACTCCTACGTGCACCTAGCGCCTTTTCAACCCCAATCTCACGAGTGCGCTGCGTAACCGAGACCAGCATGATGTTCATCAGTCCGACCCCACCGATGCCCAAGGTGAGGGTACCAATGAAGCCCAGCAAAACCTTCAGGCCAATCGTAATCATCTCAAACTGGTGGACCTGCTGCATGAGATTAAAGACCATCATGGCGCGCCGGTCGGTGGAATTGAACTTGTGTGCTATGGCCATCACGGAGCGCACGGTGTGTTCCAGATCTTCATACGCGGGGGTCTCATAGTTGAACCAGATGGAGTCTAGGTAGTGCGTATCCTTAACCCCGCCCATGGTCGTGAAGGGGATGTAGATCACGCGATTGATATTGTCATCGCCCGCCTGCATCTTGGGCTGTAGAATCCCGATCACTTCAACGCTAAGCCCATCGATGCGGATGTGTTCTCCCAACGCGTTCCGCCCCGAGAAAAGCTTTTCTTTGGCCTCGGAGCCAATAACGGCAACGCGGGCGTGTTGTATCTCATCTTCCGCACCATAGAAGCGGCCCAGCGCCAGTGTGAGCGCGCGAATGGAAAAGACATTGGGGTAGTTGCCGGTGACGTTGAAGGGAAATGTCCTCGTCTCGTACTGGATGTTGGCGCGCTTAAAGGCTTCCGGGGTGATCTGAACGATTTGAGGAATATTGGTGGTAAGCGTGTCCACGTCGTCGAGAGTGAAGCGTATGGGCGCGCCTGCTTTCTGGCCGCCAGCCTGCATCGAACTGCGGCCGGGAACCATGATCATCAGCTTAGTGCCGAAGTTGGCGAAAATATTGGCGCAGGCCTGGCCGAAACCGTTGCCGTAGGACAACAGCATCACAACCGTGGCTATACCCCAGGCCATGCCAAGCATAGTGAGGGTGGTGCGTCGACGGTTATGCCGCATGGCACCGTAGGCTTCGCTGAGCAAATCGCGGACGATCATCTTAACTCTGGTTAATCTTGCATTGGTTATTCCTGCCGGAGCGCTTCCACGGGCGGCAGCATGGCGGCCTTACGTGCCGGATATATTCCGGCAACAACGCCCGCCAGCGTCAAGCAGCCGATCGCCAGGAGCGCCGACGCGGGCACCAGCTTGGGAGGATCAAAATTCCCCGGTCCTTGCTGCGTCCCCAGCAGTGCCATCAGGGCGCCAGCCAGCCCCATACCGATTAGGCCACTCAGTAATGTAAGCAGGATTCCTTCCAGAAAAAACTGCACCAGAATGCTGCGGTTGGTGGCCCCCAGAGCCTTGCGCAGTCCGATCTCACGCATGCGTTCGCTGACTGCCACCAGCATGATGTTGATGACACCAATGGCGCCCAGGACCAGTGTTACCAGTCCAACAGTGCCCAAGAACATGTTCATGGCATCGAAAATCTTACCCATCATCTCGGCTTGCTCAACCGTGTCCAGGTTTTCGAATGCGTCTTCATCGTGATAGTCAAAGCCGTGATTCCGGGCGATGATCTTGTGCACGTCCTCCCTCGCCAGCATGTGTTCAGCTGCCACGGTCGGCTGATAGTTGATGATGGAGATGGAGTTCTGATGGTTTTCACCCTTGAGCGGGAAGTATGTGGCCATCACCTGGAAGGGAACATACCCGCGCATATTAGTGAGGTTGTCGTCACCCCGGCCGATACGCTTCAACGTGCCGATTACTTCAAACCTTACGTCATTGAGTAGGATGGCTGCGCCCAGTGCAGGTCGTCCAGAAAACAGGTTCCTGGTCAACTCGTCGCCGAGCACGATGACATTGCGTCTTTGAGCTTCATCCAAGCCATTGAGCCAGCGTCCCTGCTGAAGAGGAAGATACCGGATCCCATTGTACTGAGGCTCCACGCCGACAATCTGCCCGTTGGCGTTGGCGAACTCGCTCACCGCGTGCATGTCATCGCGAGCCAGCACAGGCGAAGCGTTGCGGACGTGGGGCGCTTCCTTGCGGATGTCCACATAATCCTGATAGGTAAGCAGGTAGTTGCGGGCTGAGTTCATGCTGCCTGCGACCACAGGGGCGCGACCAGGGAAGATAAACATAATGTCGTCTCCGTATTCGGCCAGCCCACGCTTGTTTCCCGAGCGGAAACCTTCGCCCAGACCAACGAGCAGCAGCAACGATCCGACGCCCCAGGCTACGCCGAACATGGTAAGGAACGAGCGCAGCTTGTGGGCCCAAAGAGTGCGGAAGATTTGCGCGAAGATGTCCACGATCATCCGCATAATCACGGGTATTGTACCTTTACTATTTCGACCATCTGGATAATTTACGAAACCGGGCGATGACATTCATTGATCCCACGCTCCGCGCTGAGCGCACGCACGAGAGAAGCGCCCCACACGCGCGCGGGCGCGCCCCCGGCCAAATCATCATCAAAAGCGGTTGAGGGTGGGGGGAGGGAGCATTTTGCCGTCTGTATATACCACCCCCCGCAAAGCACCCCACCCGTGCGTTTTCGTGACACATAGCGCGAATTCGCTGGCTTCCTTCTTCCCGTCAATCACATCGAACTTGTGATACGCGGAGGAACCGATGAAACGTGCCCTTTATACACTGCGCGATGCCGCTGGTACCGGGGCATTGCTGCTGGCTGCAGGTAGCCTGGTTGTCGGCGGTTATCTGCTTCTTACCTCGCTCCCGGACTTGAAACGCTATATCAAAATCAGCACCATGTAGGCTGTTGCATTCATATAGAGAGCCACGCCGACTGCCTGATGCGATCGTAGCCATTCGAGGGCTGCGCGTAGAACTGGCTGTGCTTCCTCTTTCCGGGCGAATCTGCTTAAATCAAATCAGCACAACACCGGCGGCGTGCCCGTGTTGTTACCATCGTGGTCGACATTCACTCTCACATTCTTCCCGAGGTAGATGACGGGCCCAAATCCTGGGATGTATGCGTTTCCATGTGCCGCGCAGCGGCCGCGGATGGCATTACCCATATGGTCGCCGCCCCCCATGCCAACGATCGCTACCGTTACCACCGCGACACGATGCAAGCGCTGGTTGCGCGCCTTCAGGAACTGGTTGGGAGTACGCTGAAAATCACCCTGGGTTGCGACTTCCATCTTTCTTACGAAAATATCCAGGACGCGCTCGCTCACCCCACGCGCTACGTCATCGGCGACACGCGTTACCTGCTGGTTGAGTTCAGTAACTACAGCATCCCGCAGCAGACCACTGATTCGTTTCTAAAGCTGGGAGATCGCGGAATGATCCCCATCATCACCCATCCCGAGCGCAATCCGATCTTGCGCGAGAGCCTGCAACGGGTTGTGGAGTGGGCCGAGCAGGGTTGTGTGGTCCAGATGACCGGATCCGCCCTGACTGGATTTTGGGGTGAACGTACGCGCCGTGCTGCACACTGGCTGCTGGAGCGCCAGACCGTGCACGTGCTCGCCACGGACGCGCACGATCTGGAAAAGCGCGTCCCGATTCTTTCCACGTCCCGCGATGCCGCCGCCGAGATCTGTGGAGAAGAAATCGCCAACGCTCTGGTGGAAACCAACCCCGCTGCCATCGTTGCCAACCAGCCGCTACCCTATTTTCCACGTCCAGTGGTGACGAGCTACCTAAAGAGCGGCAGTTAGCATTCAGCATTCACAACTCACCACTCAGCATTCAGCATTCGGCCCAGAACAGCATCTGGTGAAATCAAGTTCGTCTGGCGCCGACTCTACTTTTGCCGGTGCCTGGACTGGACCTAGATGGCTGAATGCTGAATGCTGAGTGCAGAAGCTGCGCTACTGCGGGTTCGGCGGGTCGCTTTGCGCGGGCTTTTGGGCGGGCGTGACCGTTGCTGGAGTTGCGCTGTGCGATGTGGGTAGCGGCCCTTGCGATCGTGGAGCATCCGGAGCTGTAGTCATCGCGCTCTCGGGATTGAGCAAATGGTCTGTACCGGGCCCCAGGCCGAGCTTGATGAGAGCTCGCGAGTCTGGAACCTCTTTGGTCTGCCAGCCATGATCGCTCTGGTAGCGCCGCATGGCCTCTTCGCACTGGTCATTCCAGTCGCCAGTGGGCTCGCCGCTCAAATAGTGTTCGCGGATCAGAGCTTCCTGGATGGTTCGCGCTCGCTCAGAATCGATCTTTTTCTGCCCGCGCACGCGTGTGACTTTCTTCTTTTTCGACGAGTGTTTCGAGTTCGAAGCTGTGTGGCTTGATCCAGTAGACTTCGTCGCGGATTTCGAAGGAGACGTGTGATGCGGCACCGCCGAAGTCTTGGGAGTCGACGCTTTCTGGTCGCTGCTCGCCGCCTGTTGGCGAGCGAGCGCCGCGGGGGCAAATGCGAAAGACAGGGCCAGCGCGCAAATCGCGCTCAATCCAACTCGAGATTGAAAATACTGCCTCATCAATTCTGCACTTCACTGCCGGCGTAAAACGCGGCGCAAAAAACAAGAAGGCCACAGCCCGCGCCGGCATTGTATCCCCGATCATCCCTCAACCGGGGCTCCAGTGCCAGCGTGGACTGGGCCCAGAGCCGTTACGGAAGTGTACCGGCCAGGAAGATGGTGCCATCCTGCCGTGACGAACCCCGCTGCCGCACCAGGAACACCACGTCCTGGCCGCTCTTCAGGTTCGATTCGATCCGCGCAAAATCGTCTTCGTTGTTCACCGTCTGCTTGTTAATTTCGAGGATGATGTCGCCACGACCCAAGTTGATGTCCTCGGCAAATGATCCCGGCTTCACATCCTGCACGATCACGCCTTTTCCAGACGGAATGTCCAGTCGATCCGCCAGCTCCGGAGTCACTTTCCGCACCGTCACTCCAAATTTGCTCTGCTTCGGCGTGTTGGAGTCGTCGTTCTCCTGATCTTCTCCCAGCCGCGCCGCAAACAGCTTGGCGCGATCCGCGATAGTGACCGTCGCATCCTGCGACTTACCGTTACGCAGGAAGCCCAGGGTCACCTTCGACCCAGGTTTGCGCGACGCAATATCGCCAACCAACTCGGAACCCTTGCTAATTTTCTTGCCATCCACCGTCGTGATTGTATCGCCAACTTTCAGTCCTGCTTGATCGGCGGGACTGCCCGCAACCACACTGGAGATCGTCACTCCGCTTCCCGCGCCGTATACGCGCGTGATCGCCGGATTCTCCACCTGATCGAACATGATGCCGATCGATCCTCGCGACACTCTGTGCTCGGGCCCCGTCAGCTGGTTGTAGACCTCAACGACGGTCTTCGAAGGCAGCGCAAAACCGACGCCCGCATACGCGTTCGTCTCGCTCAGAATGGCAGTATTGATGCCGATCACTTCGCCATTCATGTTCACCAGCGGCCCACCCGAGTTACCCGGATTGATGGCCGCATCGGTTTGGATGAATGTCTGGAACTGGCGTCCAGGAACGATGTCTCTTCCCTTGGCTGAAACGATTCCGGCCGTCACCGTTTCCGACAACCCGAACGGACTGCCCACAGCCAAGACCCAATCGCCGACCTGCATGCTGTCGGAATTGCCGAGCTTCGCCGCCGGCAGCTGTCGGTCGATATCAACCTTGATGACGGCCAAGTCGGTCTCCTGATCGGTACCGATGACCTTAGCGTCGTGCTGCACTCCTGGCGGATCATCTTCAAACCGCACCCGGATCCGGTCTGCTTTCTCGACGACGTGCCGGTTGGTGATGATGTAGCCCTTCGAATCGACAATTACACCTGAACCGAGCGAGCGCTCGCGGATCGGCCCTTCCCCTTGTCCAAAAGGATTCTGGCCGCCCGGTCCGCCGAAAAAGTGGTTGAAGAAATCATCCATGCCGCCGCCGTCATCATCCTGTCCGCCGCCGCCACCACCGCGGCGACGAGTGTTCTTAATGGTTGATTCCGTATTGATGTTGACGACACTCGGTTCCAACTGCTTGGCGATCTGCGAAAAGGTGTTCGACATTTGCGACGGTGAGGGCAAAGTCAGGGGAGCCACATCGCTCTTCTGTCCTTCTTTGCCTTTCACACCGTACGAAATCACGGTTCCAATCAAAATGCCTACCGCCAAGGTGGCCGAAATACTCAGGGTGTAGGCCCATCCACGGGCCTTCATGCGCCCCCACATCGCGCGCAAATCCATATGTCTAAATCCCTCCGGTAGTCGCAACCCCTTCCATTATACCCATTTACGCGATATGACTGGAGCCCGCGTCCAGAGCGACACAGACTGCTCGTCCAAGAGGTCTTAGCCATTAGACGCTGAAATCGGTCAAACTGTTTGATGGAGAACAAGACGTGCAACGCTTCTTTGGAAGGCACCTCGGACGCTAACTGAAAAAGACTGCAAATTGACCTGAGCGAACATCTCATGAAGTTGCCGGCCTGCCAGGCCGGAGGAATGTGGAAACAGTCTTACTTGGCCTCATAGACCGTTTTTCCACCCATCACGGTGCGCAGAACCTTCGTTTCGAGGACTTTCGCGGCCGCGGATGCGGTGATGTCCCGATCCAAGACAACAAAGTCCGCCAGCATGCCGGTCACGAGCTTGCCTTTTTCTTTCTCCTCGAACTCGGCAAATGCCGAACCGGTGGTGTAAGCGGCGATGGCTTGATCAACGGTGAGCCGCTGCTCGGGGAAGAACTCCTGCTTGCCGTCCTCGCTCTTGCGCGTGATCGCAGCATAGAGTCCCCGGAACGGCGTCACGGGTTCTACGGGATAGTCCGTCCCGAAGGCTAGTGGTACGCCCTTATTCAGAAACGCCAGCCAGGCATACGAAGTCGCAGCCCGCTTCGGACCCAGTCGATCCTGCGCCCAGCGCATGTCGGTAAGGAGATGACTCGGCTGCATGGAAGCGATGATCTTCAGTTCTTTGAAGCGCGCGATCTGCGCAGGAGTCGTAACTTGGGCGTGCTCGATACGCAGTCGGAACTCGTCGCCTCCGCTCGGCCCTTTTACATTCGCTTCGCGCGCCGCTCTCTCCGCTTCCGCGAAGGCGTCGAGCGCCATCTGCACGCCTTCATCGCCGATGGCATGAAACCCAATCTGGAAGCCTGCCAGCACTCGCTCTTTCGTCATCTCGTTTAGCTTGGCCGCTTCATAACGCGGCAAGCCGGAGTTCTTGGGTTCATCAGCGTACGGCTCGATCAGCGCCGCCGTGTGCGATCCCAACGAGCCGTCCATGAATCCCTTGAGCATGCCGGTGTGCAGCATCAAGTCGGACTGGGGATGAGATTCTCGTTTCCGGTTCAGTTCTTCAATTGAGTCGTTGAAGGGAAGCCAAGCCGTGACGCGCGCCGTCAACTTGCCTTCCTTTTCCATTTCCTCGTAAATCTGGAAGCTCTCCCAAACTGGAGAAAAGTCCTGTGCAGATGTCACGCCATGCTCGGCGAGATCAGCTAAAGCAAGTTCCAGCGCGTGTCGCCGCTGATCGTGACTCGGCGGCGGAATCGCACCGTGGACCGCGCCCTGCGCCGTTTCCCGCAGGATTCCCGTGGGCTCGCCATTCTGGTTTCGATCGATATGTCCGCCTTGCGGATCGCGGCTGGCCAGCGTCACGCTCCCCAACTGTAGCGCTCGCGTGTTGGCAACCGCGATGTGACCATCGATTCGGACCAGAAACACCGGATGACCATTGGAGACCTCGTCCAAGTCCCAGCGCGTGGGTGCTACTTTGACGGGCCACAGCGTCTCATCCCATCCCGCGCCAAGAATCCACTCTCCTGCTTTGGCTTCGTCGACTCTTTGCTGCAGGCGCACCCGAAGATCCTCGAGGGACTTTACTCCCGTGAGGTCGACGCTCGACTTGGTCATCCCGGCATCATCCAGATGCAAATGCGCGTCGTTGAATCCTGGCATGACGAAGTGCCCGCCCAGGTCGATGATTTGCGTCTGCGGCCCCTTGAACTTCTCCATATCCGCGGTCTTGCCGACGGCCTGGATGCGGTCTCCGCGCACTGCAATCGCGTCCTCGCGGACAATCGAACTGAATAGCGCATTCGCCACAACGCCCGTGTAGACGTTGGCATGGACAAAGATGACATCCGCCTTCTGCGGCGGCGCGCCTCCCTGCCCCTGTGGCAAAGCCTGCATGCAGAGCGCTCCGACAGCGAGCGCCAGACCGCCCCCACCGCGTAACAGACTCATTCCCCCACCCCCGCCAGCGCAAGCATCGTCAACAGAATCCTCTTCAGACCCAACTCTCTCCCGCTGGAATCGAACCATTCCTGCAACGTGTGCGCTCCGCCGCCCGATCCGCCGCCCCCGATCGCCACCGCCTCTAGGCCAAGCGACAGCGGAATGTTGGCGTCGGTTGAGGCCCGCTGCACTTGCGCCGCATTGCCCAGCTGCGCGTCCACCGCTCGCACCACCTGCAGAATCCGTGCTCCCGGCGGCAACTCGCCCGCAGGACGATTCCCGATCACCACTACTTCGCAACTCACTCCCGGACGCTTCTGCGCGGGCGACCGCATCTCCGCCGCCATGGTCTCGTCTTCGACTGCCCGGTTCAGCGCCAGCCTCATCGCCTGCTCCAGCCGTTCCATTTCGGTCATCGAGGTTGACCGGATATCGACTTTCATGCTGGCCGACTCCGGAATCGAATTCACCGACGTACCTCCGCGAATCACCCCGACGTTGAACGTCGTCTTCGGTGCGTTCGGAACGGGAGTTGCCGTAAAAGTCTCGATCGCTTTCGCCAGAATTACGATCGGGTTGGGCGCGCCGAAATCGCTCCACGAATGCCCGCCCGGCCCGCGCACAATCACTTCAAAACGGCGGCTTCCCAGCGCCTCACCCACGATCGTGTCTGAGCCCGCGCCGTCGAGCACCAGGCTGGACGCAATGGAGTCCTTCCACCGCGGCGTCGAAAAGATGTGCCGCATACCGCGCAGGTCGCCTTCGCCTTCTTCCCCCACATTTCCGATGAACACAAACGGCAGCGCATGACGGATACGCACGGCCCGCAGCAACGCCGCGATCGCCAGCATCGCCGTCACGCCCGCGCCATTGTCCGACACTCCGGGCCCGTAGAGGCGGCTGCCCTGCTGCCGGATGTTCAGGGGCGTGTTCGCGGGAAAGACTGTATCGATGTGCGCGCTGAGAGCGACGTATCGTCGTCCGAATCCGGGATGAGTGCCGAAGACATTCCCTACATCGTCGATGCGGACATCATCGAGTCCCACTTCGCGAAACCGCTCTGCGAGCCAGTCCGCACGGGCCGACTCTCCAAATGGAGGCGCCGGAATGCGCGCCATCTCCATCTGCCAGTGTGAGAGCTGCGGCTCCTGCAGACGAATCCAGTTAAACGCCGACCGCGCCTCTGGCGAAGCCGCCAGGCGCGCCACTTCCTGCTGCACCGTGGGCGCAATCTCAGGCATATCCGCACGCGGGGGCATGGGGCTCATAAGGGTGATTGCGTCAGTTTACAACGCACAGGAAGGATTGGGATTGCCTATCGCGGAACGGAACGTTACCAGCGGCCAAGGCGGTTACTCGGTATCAGGACATCAAGAAATCGACGGATTCCTAGACCAGTAGGCCACTCGCAACGCCGATTCGGCTCTCCACCCCGGCTACCAGTTCTCTCGTAGCCGGGATGTCGATCCCATGGCGACGCGCACCGCGCAGGATCGGGCCTGCAATGGCGTCCAACTCCGGAGCCTTGCCTTGCTCTACATCTTTCTGCATGGAACTGCGCATGCGAATGCTCGCCAGTTTCATGGCCGAAGCAATGACAGATTCCGCATCCAGCTTCGCGCCTTCGGCCGTCCCGACGGCGCAGCCCTCACGAATACACGACAAACCTAACTGTCTCCAGTGAGGATCTGCGAGCATTTCGTCGGTGGTCTTGTCGGCAGCGGTGCTCGTAAGCGCAAATGCCGCCAGAAACACAAGTTTGCTCCACATCAGCGTCGGCTCGTGATCGATGAACCGGCATTCGAAGCCAAGCTGCTGCAGCTGCCCGATCGTCCCTTCAAGCAACGATCGTCCAGCAGAAGAAACGTTCAAACGCGCAAACGGCGACCGGTGGATCACGTGCCCCGGCGCGACGCGCTCGGACTCAACTGCAATCGTCGCCGCAATAACTTTTTCGTTTCCGTATTTGCGCCGAAGTAGCGAAAGATGATCAATGCCATTCAGGAGAGGAACCATCGCCCGCACAGCGCCCGGATTCGTGATCGCGGACAGCGACTCTTCCAACTGGGTCGCTTTCACTGTGAGCCAGAGCACGTCCACGGCCGGCACCTCTGCAGCGATGGAAACATCCGCGTCGTAATTGCCAAACGTGCTCTCGAGGCGCAGCTTCCGCGGATATTGCGCCACGGATTCCCGCCGCACAACCATCGTCACCGGAGCTCCGCAGCGCGCCAGGGAGCCTCCCATAAGCCCGCCCACGCCACCGGCGCCGAGAATGGCATGTCGCAAACCGTGTGTAGCATTGAGAGGATTCGGAGAAGATGCGCTCATGATCGTTAGTTAGTTTACAACGATCGGCACAGAATGGACGGGCTGTTGGGGCGCTCAGAACTGAAACTGTGGCGATAAGCGCGGGGCAGTATACTCTTGGCCGTTCCTCGGGCGGAACAGAAGATTCAGAGCAACCTTCGACCGTGATCAACGAGCCAAAGACGCGATCGATTCTCGGCGCCTTGCTTCGCGCTTTTCTGATTCTTTTCGCCGTCGCCGGTACCCCTCATCTTCTTCGAATTGTCCGCGAACCGCCTTCGCTCACCGATCTGTATCCGGTTTGGCTGGGCTCCCGAGAATTGTTGCTCGATCACCGAAATCCATACTCTCCGGAGGTCAGCCGCGAAATCCAGGTTGCCTTCTACGGCAAAGAGTTAGGCCCAGGAGATCATCCGGATCAACAATGCTGTTTTGCCTACCCTGCCTACGTCTCGTTTCTCCTCGCGCCGACCATCAACGCCGACTTCGACGATGCTCGCCGCATCATGTTATTTCTTCTCAGCGCCTTGACCGCGGCCAGCGTCATCTGCTGGCATGTAGTCACGCGACGCGGTTCCTCCTGGCTTGCGCTCACCACCCTTCTCGTTCTGGTGAGCCCGCCAGTCATGCAAGGTCTGGAACTTCGGCAGTTGGGGATGCTGGTTGCTGCCTTGCTCTCGGTCTCTGCGTTTCTGGCAGATCGTCGTCATTTCGCACTCTCGGGCGTGGCTCTGGCCCTGGCGACGGTCAAACCGCAAATGTCCATCCTCCCCATCGCGTGGATGATGCTGTGGGCGATCCATGGGTGGGCAGCCAGAAAATCTCTGGTAATTAGCTTTCTTTGCACGATGGCGTTCTTCGTCGGCGCAGGAGAACTTCTCTTGCCGGGATGGATCTCGCTGTTTGCGGCACAGCTACCTCTCTACCGTCATTTCGCGGGCGCCAGCATCCTCGGCCTTGTTTATAACCGGAAACTCGAGTTCACGTTCACGATCATCTTTGCAGGTGGACTGGTCTGGTTGATGTGGAGAAAACGAGGAGTCGCGGACTTTGTGCCGACGTTGGCTTTCATAATGGCAATCGAGGTGGTCACGGTCCCAGGACTGAAGTCCCTGCTGAACCTCGTCCTGCTCATACCTGGCATTTTCATTCTGCTGTCGAAATATCCGGTGCTCGGTTTCAAGCAGGCCGTCGACGTGCGTTCACCTGATCGAGAGAGGACGTCATGATAGTGCAGATGAAGTCAGCGTGGAAGGCAGGAGGGAGCAGGCATTAGACGAACGGCTCGGATCAACCTTTCTTCATCCCGGCCGCCGGCACGCATTCGAGAATTTCCGCTTCGCTCAGCGTATGGTCGCTCTGCTTGGCACGCTGGTAAATCCGATTGACCACGTCGTCGGTCACCGGAATCCCGTGCCGCTCCAGCCAGAACAGCACATTGGACTTCCCGCTCATCGGTCCGACATCAATAATCTGATCCAATCCGAAGACGTGCGACGGAACTCCGGAGTACACCGTGTTCGCCAGCACGATATCATCCTTGTGATACGCCTTGATGATCGCCGCGGCATGGACACCGGTAGCCGTCCGAAACGCATCATCGCCCACCACCGGATAATTCGCCGGAATCGGCACGCCCGTCGCCCGTGACACCGCCTGGCAATACTGCTTCAGCTTGGTCAGGTCCTGCTGATCCCAGGGCGCGATTCCCATCAACTTCAGATTGACCAGCATTTGATCGATCTGCGTGTTGCCGACGCGCTCACCCAGGCCGATGGCGCAGCCGTGCACGCAATGTGCGCCCGCAATGACGGCTGCCATCGAATTCGCAATCGCCAGCCCGCGGTCACTGTGCCCGTGCCAGTCGACGCGAATGTTCTCGCCCGAGGGCTTCACAACCTCATTGATCACAAACCGCACCAGCGCCAGCGCTCCCATCGGAGTGGCATGGCCAGCCGTATCGCAAATGCAGATCGCACGCGCCCCGCAATCGATGGCTGTCTTGTATAAGCGCTTGACCGTCTCCGGATCGCAGCGACTGGTGTCCTCGGTGACGTACATGACATCAAGCCCGAGCGACACTGCGTATTTGACCGCTTTCTCGGTCGTCTGCAACAGAAAGTCGTCCGTCCACCCTTCGGTGAATCTCCGAATCGGACTCGATCCGATAAACGTCGCTGCCTCGATGCGAAGTCCCGTCTTCTGCACGATATCGGCGATCGGCCGGATGTCATTCTCGTGCGTCCGGGCGGCACAGTTGGCGCGAATCTTCATCTTGTGCGCCACGATCTCCTTCGCCAGCGCCGTCACGGCCTCGACCGCGCGCGCCCCCGCTCCGGGCAAGCCGAGATCGAGCGAGTCGAGCCCCAGCGCCTCCATCAAATGCAGGATCTCGATTTTCTCGCCAACCGACGGATCGCGCACCGAAGGCGACTGCAGGCCGTCGCGCAGGCTCTCATCATTGAGCAGCACCGGCCCCGGCGGCTTCAGTCCCGGCGGATGGTTCTTGTTCCAGTCGTAGATGAGGTCGGAAGTGTCCATGGAATCAGCGCTGGGCCACGAGCGATGACCTAAGCCCAAGCGAAGTGTGCATGCAAGTCGTTGCTCCCCCAGATTTTCACCGCGGCCGGATCGGCGGACCCCGCAGTTCTGCTCGCAGCTCGTAACTCCGCAGCCTACTTCTCTTTCGGCGGCAGCGTGAGCCCGAATACCGAAATCATTCCCTGCCCGGCGACATTTACCTTCGTCTCCCCAGGAGTCGGCAGATACAGCGCCTTGCAGTTCTCGCAGCGATACACCTCCGCGTTCGGCCCCCACGCTTTTTCGACGTCGCCGCACTCGCGTTCGACAACATCCTTGCTGTAAGCCCAGAGCTTCAAGTGGCCGCCGCAGAACTTGCCCTTCGCGTCTTTTTCGTTGCAGGCGCGTTGCCCGGCCTTCTTGACCTTGACCTTGTGGTTGGGAAGCTGCGGAACGTCGTGAGAGCCGGAAGTGGTCACTTCGCCAGTCGCCAAAGAGTGTGCTCCTGAGTCGAGCGGCACAAACCGCCGCCGGATTCGGCCTGATGCGCTCATTGTAATTGAAAACTGGGGTCACTCCGCAAAGGCTATCCAGCCAGCAGGTGCCCAAAGAAACACGAGGTGTTTCATTTCTCCCTCGTGCATCCAAGTGCGATCTGTAATGTCAGATCCTCTTCTAACCGCCCATGCGCGCCAATGTCGTATGCTAGGCAGGCTCGCGAACGCCTGACTGGAGCGGGATCAGCCATGACAACTCATACTCCACGCACGATGCTGGTCGCTGTTTTCGTTGCTCTGGCCTTTCTCGCTCCGTTGAACCGTGCCCAAGGGCCGCAAAATAAATCCACCGTCGAGCAGGAACTGGTTCGCACCGAATTTGGCTTTTTCCAGGCCTGGAAGGCCAAAGATCTCGCCTACTTCCGCGAGCACATCCCCGACAACGGCATCTTCTGGAGCGACGCCGGCACGTTCTCCCGCGACGATCAACTTGAGCACCAACCGACCTCACCGAAAAACTGCACTGTCGATGGCTACAGCCTCTCCGAATTCGGCGTCCTCCAACTCGCTGCCGGCACCTATCTTCTGACCTATAAGGCCGAGCAATACGCCACCTGCAGCGGAGACAAACTCCCGCTGCACATCAACGGCAGTTCCCTCTACATCCTCAAACAAGGCCGCTGGCAGTCGGTCTACCGCGCCGAGGTTTCGCTCAAAAATCAAGGGTGAGTCGTCCCATCCAGCACTCTGCTACTCTGGAGCGCTCCGCTCGCAGAGCTCAGTCATGATCACGATCGTCTCCGGAGTCCCGCGTTCAGGCACCTCGTTGCTGATGCAGATGCTGGTCGCCGGCGGCATGACGCCACTCTCGGACGGGGAACGTCAGGCCGATCCCGATAATCCCCGTGGCTACCTGGAGTGGGAACGCATCAAGCAATTACCGACTGATCCAGAATGCATCGCCGAGGGGGAGGGCAAAGTGGTAAAGGTGATCTCCCGCCTGCTGCTGTCGCTTCCGCCTGGCCATGAGTATCGAATCATCTTTATGCAGCGCCCATTGCCCGAAGTGCTCGCCTCGCAGGATCAGATGCTGCGCCGTCGCGGAACTTACAAGGAAGGAGTCGATTCCGCTGTGGTTTCCGCCGCCTTTGAAAAGCACTTGCGCGAAGTGGACGCGTGGCTCACCGGCAAATCATACGTAAGGGTGTTGCGCATTCCATACCACGAGGCACTCAGCAGGCCACGAGAAATTGGCTGGCAGGTCGCGGAGTTTCTGGGGATCGAACTCAACCTGGAAGCGATGACCCGGCAGGTAGACCAGTCGCTATACCGCAACCGCGGCAACTAGCCTGCCTTGCTAAAACTCCCGCTTCGGTTTCGCCTGGGCCGCGCCCACGCGGCCGGTCTCGATCTCGGCGACAAAATAGTTTTCCCCTTTCACCGGCGCGCCCGCCATCCGCCGCAGGATGGCAATCTGGCCTACGTGTGTCAGAGCGTCGGCAATTGGCCCTTGAAACAGCTTCTCCATGGGTACCTGCATTGGCTCGCCAGACGCAAGAAATGCGTCCAATCTCTCGAGCGCCGCGAAGAATCTCGACGTGCTTTGCTCCCATGGCAATGCATCGGAGTTGTGCCACTTCTGCTGCCCCATCGCGATCGACAGGGCCCAATCCAGCAGATCGCCGATGTGCGCCAGAATCGCTTCCGGCGAGCGCAGCCCCTCACCCGCCTGGAAACTTGAAAAATTCTGGGGTGCGTCCCGCAATGCCTTGCCGCCGCGATACGCCAACGTTGCCAGCGTGTGGCGCAACAGTTCTCGCTTAGGATCGGAAGGTTTTGTCGGATTCGCAGCCTCGCTCATAGCCATCAAGACTACACTGGTGCTGGGGAGACGAACAGTATGGCGAAGCAGGCGAAACCCCAGTCCACCGCAGTCAGCCGCGAAAATGCGGAACATTATCGCTGGGGTACCGACTGCGATGGCTGGCACCTGGTGAAAGATGCCGACCTGAGCGTGATTGAGGAATTGATGCCGCCCGGGGCCGCTGAAACGCGCCACCATCACAAACGCGCCCAGCAGTTTTTCTACATCCTGTCTGGAGAAATCCTGATAGAGATCGAAGGCGAAACCACGCTAGTGCCCGCCGGAAGCGGCGTCCGCGTGCATTCAGGCCGACGTCATCAAGTCCGAAATCCTTCGTCGAGCGCCTCTCGGTTTCTAGTCATCTCGCAGCCTCCCAGTCACGGCGACCGCGTAAACGACTAGCGGGCCACCGTCAGATCAAAGTTGCTTGCGGCGCATCATCCCCGCTGCTCTTAGCGCTCCCCGCACGCGTGCGCTCAGGCCGCGCCCGAACTGCATATCGAGGAAACCTTCCATCTGCCGCCTGAAGCTCTCGCCATATCCATGCCACCAGACCTTTTTCATTCCGGGCATGCGATCCGTATCCAGATATTTCACCCGTACCATCTCGTCCAGCCCGAAGCGGCCATGGGTGCGCCCAACCCCGCTGGCTTTGACGCCGCCATGCGGGGCCTCACTGATGCCGAAACACGAAATGACATCATTCACCATTACAGTGCCCGCATGAATTCGCCGCGCCAGGCGCTCGCCGCGTTTCGCATCGCGTGTCCAGACGCTGCCAGCCAATCCGTACTCGGAATCATTGGCTAGCCCGACGGCCTCGTCATCATCCTCTGTTGCCATGACGGGCAGTACCGGTCCAAACGTCTCCTCCCGCATGATTCGCATCTCGTGCGTCACGTCGGCGAGAACCGTCGGAGCATAAAAATTCGCTCCCAGCTCCGGCAAGCGAGTTCCACCCGCCAGAACCCTTGCCCCCCGCGCCCTCGCGTCTTCGACGTGCGCTTCCACAATCCGCACCTGCCGTTCCCGAATCATGGGCCCAACGTCAGTGTGGGGGTCGATCCCGTTGCCAACGCGTAGTTGCTTCGTTTTTTCCGCGCAGGCCAGGGCGAATGACTCATACAAGCTGCGATGCACATAGCAGCGTTCCACCGACAGGCATGCCTGCCCCGCATTCACAAACGCTCCCCAAACCGCTGCGCTCGATGCCACGTCGATATCGGCATCATCAAGCACCAGCATGGGATCCTTTCCTCCTAACTCGAGCACAACGGGAAGCAATCGTTCGGCCGCGGCCGCGGCAATCCGCTTGCCCGTCGTAAGGCTTCCTGTGAAGACCAGCTTGTCGATCGGCGAGCGCAACAGCGCCGCTCCGGTCGGGCCTTCGCCCACCACTACCTGAAATACGTCCTCCGGAACTCCTGCGGCATGCAGCAACGAACCGAGTTCCAGAGCAACTAGCGGAGTCAATTCCGAAGGCTTCAGCACTACAGCATTGCCCGCCACCAGCGCCGCCAGGGTCTCCGTCGCCGGGATCGAGAAGGGATAATTCCACGGCGAGACAATTCCGATGACCCCATGCGGTTCGCGAACCAGCCACCCACGCTTCAACTTGGTGATCAGGTTGCCGTGCGGTACCGGCTCGTCCCGCAAGAGTCCCCAGGCGTTGCCGATCAGAAAGCGCGTCGCGTCCAGAACGACAAGGACCTCGGTGACGAGCGCCTCCGCCACGGGTTTCCCAGCCTCGCGTGTGATCGCGGCCGCCATTTCTGATTTCCTCGCGTACAGCCGCGCCTGAAACTCGCGGAGCACACCGATCCTCCGCCGCAATCCGAACTCGGCCCAGCCCGGCTGCGCAGCGCGCGCCCGGTCAACCGCCGCGAGAACCTGCTGATCCCCGGCGCACTCCAGTTCGCGCAGAACTTCGCCTGTCGCCGGATTTACTGACGCGATCTTGCGCGCCTCGACTTGTAGATCCATTGCCATGACGGAAATCTTATTCCGACAACCCCAAAGCTTCTATGTCTGCGGTCACAGCCCTCAAGTGCCGCTAATACTCGACGTTTACCAGGTATAACCCACTCGCAGGCGCAGTTGCCCCCGCAGCCGAGCGATCGCGCGCCTCGAGAATTCGGGTAACGTCGGCGACCTGCAACGTCCCCTTGCCGACGAGGATGAACGTTCCCACCAGATTCCGCACCATGTGGTGCAGAAATCCCGATCCCCGGACCGTGTAAACGAACTCCTCGCCGTCTCGAGCCCATTCCGAGGAAAAGATCCGTCGCGCATTCGTCGCGGCCTTCAAGTCCGACGCTTCTTCCTGTCGCTTATCGGGATCAACCGCGGCAAACGAAGTGAAGTCGTGCTCGCCCTCAACCAACTTTCCCCCTCGCGCCATCGCCTCCTCGTCTAACGGATATGGAAAGTGCCACACATATCGCGCCAGGAACGGCGGGCAGATCGCTCCACGAAAAATCCGGTAACGATACGTCTTGGCCCGGGCGGCATGCCGCGCATGAAAGTCAGCCGCAACCTCGCTAATTTCCAGCACGCGCACCGTCGGCGGAAGAAAATCGTTGAGGGCTTTCAGGAAATTTTCGGTGGGGACCGGCGACTCCGTGACAAATGTCACCACCTGCGCCAGAGCGTGCACTCCCGCGTCGGTTCGCCCCGAACCTTGCGGCAAGACCTTTTCTCCCGTAAGCCGTCCAATGGCTGAGGCAAGTGTGCCTTGCACAGTGGCTGCGCCCGGCTGTACCTGCCAGCCGGAGAATTCGGCTCCGTCATAGGAGAGAGTCAGTTTGAGATTTCGCATGCTGCGATCTTTCGAGTCCCACGCTGCGCTTCGATCATCCAAATCATTTCCAGTTTCACCAAAGGGTGCTTGTCACGGCGATCGCGGGTCGCGCCTGCCTTCGCCAGCAATTTAACAGTTCTGCCAGGGAAGCGGTGCAGTGGCAGCTGATACGGCTATACTGAAAGGTTTCTTTCAGCCATTTCAGTCTTTCGTGGGACTCCGCTTTTGCCGCCACGACCCGGAATGGAGGCATCGCGGATTAACCATGAAGGCTGCTAGGATTCAGCTTCCCATGAGCTTTAAGGAACCTTCCGCCATGTCTTTGCGTATCAATGGCTGAGTAGGACTTTCGATGTTGGGAGCAGTCTAGCCAACTCGAACAGAATCCAGGGATCTTGCTGCAAGTCGTGATCAATCGTTTTTCAAAATTGCTGTAAACGAACAGGTGTACCCGAACGGAGATGAGTAAATGCCATTCGCTCGTTTAGCTCTACACCCCCGGTTCGCCGCAAGCGCGAGCCTGTTAGCAATCTTAAGTCTGGCCTGTTGGGCGCAGGAACCGGCGGCGGCCCCGATGCCGCAGTCGACTTCGGACCAGGCGGTGCCCGCGCTGGATTTCGCCAGGCCGGCGTCGCACTTCCCCAATCCGATTGCCCCCTATAAACCGCGGTACCTGCCACCACCCAATCTCGCGAACACCCCGCGCATTGATCAGGTCATGCACGACGGCAAACTCTACCTGTCGCTCAACGACGCCGTCGCACTCGCCCTCGAGAATAATCTCGATGTCGCGATTGCCCGCTATAACCTGAACATCGCCGACACGGACGTGCTTCGCTCCAAGGCCGGAGCGGCCATCCTTGGTGTGCCCGTGGGCATCGTGCAAAACACGCCCGGTGGAGGCGTAGGTGGCATCGGCGCCAGCGCCGGCGCGTCGACAGGCGGAACGAGCCTGGGCGCGGGAGGTATCGGCGCCGGCACGAACGGCTTAGTCAGTTCGACGTTGGGGCAAGGACCGCTCATCACCAGCTTCGACCCGATTCTCACGGGGACCCTTCAGATGGATCGCGGGTACCAGTTATCGACCAGTGCGTTTAACGGCGTGCCGGTACTAAACGGGAATACCGGAACAGCGAATTTCGCCTATCAGCAAGGTTTCTCGTGGGGAACGAATCTGTCCGTTGGCTTTAACAATTCTCATCAAACCAACAACGTTCCATTTACTACTTTCAGTCCCCTGGTCACCTCCAGCCTGCAGCTTCGACTTACGCAGCACCTTTTGCAGGGATTCGGAATCCCCGCGAATTCCCGCTTCATTCACATTGCGAAAAATAACCGTGAACTTTCCGACGTAGCTTTCCGCCTGCAAGTCATTACGACTGTGGATCAGATTGAAAACCTGTACTGGGATCTTGTCTTCGCCTACGAAAACGCGCGCGTGCAG
>Ga0307474_10000937_pt1 | contig 21000 bp, 22 predicted proteins | sample atmos_gasesECM1C_2_FD_203312 | JGI IMG/M metagenome (GOLD analysis project Ga0307474, IMG submission 203312) | Hardwood forest soil microbial communities from Morgan-Monroe State Forest, Indiana, United States - atmos_gasesECM1C_05 | ecosystem: Environmental > Terrestrial > Soil > Temperate... | reverse complement strand
TGCGCTCACGAGCGCTGACTTCGCCCTTTGCCGGGGCGCCCCGCCGGGGTCGGGCTACCGCCTTCATATCCGCAAGCTCCTCACGTTTCGGTGTCCTCATTGACAATGTAACAGACCTGTCATTAATGTCAATGTGACGTACAGGTCTGTAACTTTATGGAGCATGTCGATGTTGGCAATCGAGGCAAACACTTTCTCAGGCTATGGCGGGCTGCAGCAGGTCGAATTGCCAAAGCCGCAAACGGCAAAGGACCGGGTGCTCGTGCGCGTAACGGCAGCCGGCGTCACGCCGCTCGAATACACGGTCCTGTCGGGTGGACATCCTCGAGCCAAGGCGCCGTTGGTACTCGGCAATGAGGGCGCGGGTGTCGTTGAGGACGGCGGCGACTCCGGGTTCGCGGTGGGCAGCCGCGTGATGTTCACGGGACCCTATGGCGTCGGTGAGAATGGTGCGTGGCAAGAATGGCTGCTGGTGAGACCTGAACATCTGACGCTCGTGCCGGACGCGATCGACGATGTCGTCGCGGCCAGCCTTCCGGTTGCCTATCTGACTGCCCAGGTCACGCTAACGCTGGCCGGATTCAAGCCTGGCATGGCGGTGCTGGCTCCCGGGATCGGTGGTTCGGTCGGCAACGCGACCTTTCAGCTCGCGCGAGCGCAAGGCGCCGGCAAGGTAATCTCGACCGCGGGCAGCGCGGCGAAAGCGGCCAAGGCGCGCGCGCTTGGCTTCGAAGACGTGGTCGACCTAACCGCAGAAGGACTGGCCGAGGGCGTTCGCCGGATAACGGGCGGCAAGGGCGTCGATATCGTCATCGAGAGCATCGGCGGCGCGGTGACCAGTGAGGCGTTGAGCAGCCTTGGCCTCGGTGGTGTCCTGATCACGCTAGGCTATTCCGCCGGACGCAAAACCACGATCGATGTGACGGACCTGATCTGGAAGCGCGCGCGGATGGCCGGCTTCTCGCTGTTCGCCCAATCGCCGGCCGCGATCGCCACAGCGTGGCGTGACGTCGTCCCGTTGATCGTAGGAGGATCCGTCAAGCCGATCGTCGACCGGGTCTATCGCTTCAGTGAGGCGGGCGAAGCCTTGCGTTATCTGATCGAGGATCGGCCGTTCGGCAAAGTCGTCTTGGCAGGCTGACCGGGAACGCTGCTTATGAAAATCGCAGTGATGGGTGCGGGCGCGGCCGGCTGCTACTGTGGATCTGCAACCAGCGGAAACCATCGAGAGGATGCTCGCCACCATTCCGATGGGGCGTATGGGAGAGCCGGACGAAGTTGCCAAGGCGGCGCTGTTCCTGGCCTCTGACGATTCCAGCTTTGTCACGGGCATCGAACTATTCGTCGATGGTGGCCGAGGTCAAGTTTGATCAGCGGAAGGGCGTGAGGCGGACCAGCGAGCAAGCTGTTTTGCCCACGGCCGAGTTCGAAGATCTGACTGGTAGTTGCGCCGTAGTTTTAGCGAGCCTCTCGCAATGCGCTAACACCCCTCAGGAAACTGCATCACGCACGACGTGGCAGGTGGTCGTTCCGTGAGCGAGAAGCCTACCCTTCGCGTCGAGCAACCTGCCTTCGCCGATTGCCATCTGTCGACCGACATGCAGCGTCTTGCCCTCTCCGCGGACGACCCCCGTATCGGCGGACATCGGTCTTGTGAAGTTGATCTTGTATTCGAGCGTCATGGGGGAAAGACCTGGTTCGAGCGACGTCACGATGGCTGCTGCCATGCAGGTATCGAGCAGGACGGCCGCGTAACCACCATGGACGAATCCCAGGGGATTGTAGTGCTCTGCCGTCGGTGTGGCGGTTAGCACGACGAGCCCAGGCTCAGCAGCCTCGAAGTTGATATCGAAAAGCTCGAGCATCGCCGAACGCGCAATGGAACCCTCCATCAGCGCTCTGAAGTACCTAAGACCGGAGAAAGCGGAAACGCCTTCGTTTGCGGTGGGATCCATACGGTTAGCCTTTCAATTGGTTCGTGCTTGATCAACACTGTCTTCAAAGCTCCCCAATCGGACGAGTTCTGCCTTATGTTGCTTTCACCGTTTGGGAGCGTGGCTCGAACCATCATCGAGAGATGCGAGTACATCTCGCTTGACGTTCTCCAGAATCTCGTTCGAAAGCGCTGGCGCAGCCTGCGCGACAGACCGCGACAGGACCAGCGCGCCCAGCATTTTGCAATGCAAGCTGATTGCCCGTTCGCGCAGCGTCCTACGCTCGCCCGCCACAGCCAAAGATCCACTCTCGGCCACTAGCCCAGCCAGGATTGTTATCTGATCATCCAATCCGCCGGCGAAGTGCGACTGCGCTTCAGCGCCCAAGCGAGGAGCATCGCCAGCAAACCCGGTGACGGGGCAGCCGTGGTCGATGTCGTCGCGGTGGGCTTGCGACAGATACCAATTTATGTACCGGCGAAGAGCGGTGGTTGATTCATCGACGGGTGCCCTTGCGTTCTTGGCGAACTCGGCATTCCCCTCGGCGATTGCCGAAGCAAGCACCTCGGCCACTAGGTCGGCCTTCGACTCAAAGTGGTTATAGAAGCCACCTTGCGTGAAGCCAGCGTGCTTCATCAGTTCGCTCAGCCCGACGGCCTCCACCCCCCGTTCTCTGAATAGCCGCGTCGCCGCCGCAACAATCGCGCGGCGGTTTCCCGCAGCCTGTTCTCTCGACACGCCCAAAAGCTTGTTCCTCGATAGGTTGCGGCCACACGCGTTGACTTAGTACATCACGATTTCGTTTGCAATCGATAATAGCGGTCAATTGATGGCGACATTACGGTGTCCCCAGCAAGCACCAGAAGCTCCCTATCAGGCGTAGATTCAATAAATTAGCTCAATATGGGGTATGGTGTGCACTCACCGAGTGGTGGGAGCTTCGCCCCTTTTGTCGACCGCTCATGCTGATTGACAAAGACAATTGTGACCGACATTGTGTTTGGATGGAGTGTGCTTTCGCGCTGGTGTGCAGCGCCTTCAACTTGGAGATCGACATGATCAAGCCCCCCGATGATCCAAACGCCGGCAGCACACTTCGGGACCGCGCCGGGCCGACAGCGACAAGCCGCGCCTCGGCCCAGGCTGAGGGTGACAGTCAAGCCAGCGCGCAACCCCTAAACGGCAATGGCTTCTATCGCTTCAAGATCGGCGACTTCGAGGCGACCGTGATCTCGGATGGCTATGGTGAGTTTCCAGTCGGGCCCATCTTCGCCATGAACGTCTCTGAAGACGAACTTGCCCCAGTGTTGAAGGCAAACTTCATGCAGCCAGTGATCCAAGTCACGAACAACGTGCTGGTAGTCGACACGGGAGCGGAGCGCCTCCTCGTCGATACCGGCTTTGGTGAGAAAATCGGTCCATCCTTCGGCAGCTTTCCCGGGCTCGAGGCGAACCTGCGCCGGGCCGGAATCGCGCCCGACAGCATAGATCTTGTCGTGACATCGCACTGCCATCTCGACCATATCGGCGGCTTGGTGACGAAATCCGGCGCGTTGGCGTTTCCAAAGGCTCAGTTCGTCTTTGTCGATACGGAGTGGAACTACTGGACCGGCAGTCGTTACGAAAGCGAGGTCAACAGCTCGCCAATGCCCGACCCGTTCAAGCAGGCCACGATCGCCGCGGCTGAGAACTTGCCACCGGTCGCCGACCAATCCCGGTTCGTGAAGCAGGGCGGCGAGATCACAAGCGGCGTGCATTATATTGCGGCGCCAGGACATTCTCTGTCCCATGCCTCTATCTTGTTCACCTCGGGCAGGGAGCAGTTCATGCATATGGGTGATATCGCCCACAACCCGGTGACGAGCTTGCAGCACCCCGACTGGACGCCTCTCTTCGACTACGACCCCGCACAGGCGATCAAGTCGCGCAAGGCCATCCTAAACCGCGTCGCCACCGATCGCATCATGGTGATGGGCTATCATTTTCCGTTCCCGGCTATTGGACATGTCATCGCATACGACGCGGCATACCACTGGGAAGCTGCCCAGTGGGCTTGGTAGCGAGCGCATGCGTCTCGTCGGCGCGCGATGTCTCCAGGCAGGGCAGGAACGCGCCAAGGATGTCCATGCGGCGTCGGCTGATGTGAGATCGTGCAACAAGAGCGTAAGCGCTTTCCCGACCGGTCGATTTCTCCGCCAGCCTGTTTACGCCGGACGTCGTTGAACGGCGTGAACCAGCCACGCTTAGGACTGCGTTATCCAAAGGTAAAGGTGCAGGAAGATCGGATATTCGTCATCGACGGCTCGATATGGACATCGGCGGGAATGGCCGCGACGATCGATCTTGTACTTGCGATGGTCGAAAGGGATATCGGTTCGGAACTCGCTCGGGCGGTCGCAAAGAAAATGGTGATCCATCATCAGCGTAGCGGCGGACAGTCGCAGTTCTCGGCCCTTCTCCAACTTGAGTCGAAGTCCGACCGAATTCAAACTGCTCTCGCCTTCGCGCGGAAAAATCTCCATACCAAGCTTACCGTGGAAAAGCTTGCGGAGACGGCCCATCTGAGCCCCCGCCAATTTAGACGAACGTTTGCTGCCGAGACCGGCGAGTTGCCGGCAAAAGCCATCGAGAACCTTCGTCTCGAGGCTGCCCGCTTGATGTTGGAAGATAGCCGTCATCCCCTCGAGATCATCGCACGGCAGACCGGCTTCGCGGATCGAGAAAGAATGCGGCGGGCATTCGTGCGCGTATTCGGCCAGCCACCCCAAGCGATGCGGCGACAGGTTCGAAGGTCCCGCCAACTGGGCCGCGACCTCCCGTCAGGGTCGCTGCGCACGTTCCGTGATGCCGATCTGATGGTCTCCCGAGGCCGCTACCTTCCAAGGCAACGACCGTCAGCGGACTGGCTCTCGATCATACCTGTCAATGCAGCGGCGTTCCTGAAGTCAAACTATGGACAAGAATTAGTCCGGTCCCGCGCATGACAGGTACGATCGCCGAAGAGTCCATGTGCCAAGGAAAAATAGGGAGAGCCGCAATGAAACTCTACGACCTAAAGACCGGCACTAACACGAGACGTGTGCGCATCTTCTTGGCCGAAAAGGGCGTGAAGCTTCCGACTGTCGAGGTGGACATGATGAAGGGCGAGAACAAGAATCCAGACTATCTATCCAAAAATCCGATGGGAACGATGCCTCTCCTCGAACTGGATGATGGAACGCAACTTGCTGAGTCTGTGGCGATCTGCCGATACATAGAAGAGCTTCACCCGGAGCCGCCTCTTTTCGGCACGACGCCGATTGAACGAGCTCTGGTCGAGATGTGGAATCGGCGGATGGAGTTGGAGTTGCTGATACCGATCATTGATAATTTCGTGCACTCGTCGGCGTTCTATAGAGAACGCCTCTCGCAGGTAGCGGAGATCGCGCAGCGCGGCCACGCGCACGCACTGGCACGAATGCGCTGGCTCGACATCGAATTGGCGAAGCGGCCGTTCATCACGAGTGATCGATACACGATTGCCGACATCACAGCACAGTGCGCTCTTGTACTGGGCAAGAATACAGGAACGCCCATTCCTGGCGATTTACAACATCTCGCACGATGGTTCAGTGACGTGTCGAAGAGACCAACCGCTCGAGCGTGAGGCCGCAAAATGCCCGTACGTTGCCGATTACATCAATGTGCCGGTGCAGCCGGTTATCCAACTGGTGGAAGCGCCCCGAGGGCTGGGGCGTCTGGCACCGCGATCAGAAGGCGAAATCAATGACAACAATAAGGGCGATGCGGCTGGCTTCGCTGGTCACTGCAATCAATGTCCTGGTCGCGAGCGGCTTTTCCATCGCGGCGATCTTCCGTCCGGAAGCCGTGGTGCCTGCCGGCTCCATTCCAACAGAGGCGTCGTTGCTATTAGCCATGTACGCGGCGGCGCGCACAATTCCGTTGGCCTTGTTTGCATTGGCGGCAATCTACAAACGAGCGACGTCAGCGTTGCTGATCCTGGGCGCGCTCGCGGGCGCCATGCAATTGCTGGATGCCGGAATCGGTCTGTTTCAGCATGATCTGGGGAAATTCGCTGGGCCGCTCTTTATTGCCGTCCTCCAATTCTTCGCGGCTTATCTGCTTCACAGATCCGTGCGGATCGCGCCGCAAACCAAGCGCGGGTGAACGGGCGCTGCGGCCGGGCAACCACGCCCGAGCGTGAAATCGTCTTTAGGGCGAGGAGCGCTTAGCAACCCGCTGCGGATCTAAATGCCAGGATTTAGCGGCTACCGCTCTTTGTAACTCGAGACTTCAAATCATCCACTTTCGCGAGAATAGATTTTAGGAGCGGCGACGTGTTCGCCTCGTTGTAGCCGATGACCAGGTCGACCGTTGGCGGTGCACCGCGTATCGGTCGGCTGACGACGGTTTTCGGCAGCAGGTTTTGCGAATAGAGCGGAAACAGGCCGATGCCTCCGGTGGACGCCACCAGCGAAATCGCCATTGCCAGGTTCTCGGCCTGATGGTCGGGTTTCACGCCGAAAGGCTTGACGTAATCGTTGATGACAGCCCACAGGATCGGTGCCCGGATCGGGGACACGCCGATAAACGTCCGGCCCGCGATGTCCTGCGGACGAATGGAACTCCGCGCAGCCAAAGCGTGGCCGCGCGGCATCACGACGATCAGCGGGTCCTTTCGCAACAGCTTGAATTTCAGACCGGGCGCCTGTTTTTCCGGACGCAAGAAGGCGAGGTCGATTTTTCCGCGAATGAGACCTGCTGCGAGATCCGGCGAGTCCTGGCTGTGGATGACGACCTCAGTGCTCGGTAATTCGGCGCGCAGGATTTCCATCACGGCCGGCAACCAATCCATCTCGTAGCCGGTGAGGAAGCCGATCGCAAACAATGTCCGCGGCAACTGCGCCGCTCGCCGCGCCGCCTCCGCAGCTTCCTCCGCCTGGGTAAGCGCCAGCCGTGCATGGTCGAGAAAGGCCCGGCCCGCGGCAGTCAATTCGATGCCGTGCACGCTGCGTATCATCAGCGGAACGCCGACCTCGTATTCGAGATCGCGGATTTGCCGGCTCAGCGAAGGCTGCGCGGTGTGCAGTCGTTTTTCAGCCGCGAGCGTCAGGCTGCCCTCTTCGGCGACTGCGATAAAATAACGAAGATGCCGTAGTTCCATCTCGCCTTCCATATCTCCAAGGCATGCCCATCAACTTATAAAGTCTTTGGCGAAGACACCAGCGGTTCCTACTTGCCCGATCACGGAGGTGCCCTCGGGAGACACCTGTTGGGGCTTGTAAGCTTCCCGGCGGGACAATCCATGCTCCGCCGGCAGGAAACGAGAATGAGGAACCGGAAGATGAGCAACCCAGTCGTTTTGATCACCGGCGCCTTGACCGGCATCGGCCGTGCCGCCGCCATCGCCTTCGCCAACAAGGGCGCGAAGATCGTCGTGTCCGGTCGGCGTGACGAGGCCGGCAAGGCCCTTGTCGAGGAGTTGCGCACGCTCGGTTCGGAGGCCGAGTTCATCAACGCCGACGTCCGCAAGGAAGACGACGTTCGCGCCATGGTCGACAAGACGATCGCGCGGTTTGGCCGTCTCGATGTCGCGGTCAACAACGCAGCCACCGAAGGGCAGGTCGGTCCAATCACGGATCAGACACCGGAAAGCTTTGCTGCGACGTTCGAGACCAACGTTCTCGGCGTGGTCCTGAGCATGAAACACGAGGTGCGCGCCGTGCAGGCTCAGGGAAGCGGCAGCATCATCAACATCTCCTCGACCTATGGACACGAGGGCGCGGCCGGAGCCTCGATCTACGTCGGCGCCAAGCACGCCGTCGAAGGCATCACCAAGTCGGTGGCACTCGAAATCGCCAAGTCAGGAATTCGTGTCAACGCCGTCGCGCCTGGCCCAACGGACACCGGCATGCTGACGCGCTTCACTGGCACGGCCGAAAACAAGGCGGCGCTGGCGACGCAGGTTCCACTGGGCCGGCTTGGCCTCTCGGAGGAGGTCGCCGACGGCATCGTGTTCATCGCTTCGGACGAAGCCAGGTTCATCACCGGTCACGTCCTCAACGTCGATGGCGGACACAGCGCCAACTGATCCTGTTCGGGCTCGAGCCGCCGCAAGAGGAATCAATGACCCAGCACAATCACCAGACCGCGCCGACGCAGTTCGTCGAAGTCAATGGCGTCCGCTTTGCCTATCGCCGTTTTGGCAATGCAGCCGGCGTGCCGCTCGTCTTCAACCAGCACTTCACCGGCACTATGGACCATTGGGATCCGCTCGTAAGCGACGGTTTGGCCAAGGACCGTGAAGTCATCTTGTTCAACAACGCGGGCGTGTCCAGTTCCTCTGGTGAGGTGCCTACCAGGATCGAGAAAATGGGCGCCCACGCGGTGGCGTTCATCAAGGCGCTAAGACTGACGAAAGTCGATGTACTCGGGTTTTCGATCGGCGGCTTTGTCGCGCAGGAAATCGCCCTTCAGGCGCCCGATCTCGTGAGGCGAATGGTCTTGGTTGGCACCGGCCCGCGTGGCGGCGAGGGCATGGCCACGCTCACGCCAGAGGCGCAGGAAATCTTCGGGGCCACCTATGACAAGCCCGATCATCTCTGGCTCCGGGTGCATTTCACGGAGTCCGCGAAGAGCCAGGCTGCGGGCCGTGAATTCCTCAAGCGCTTCCGGCTACGCGCCGAGAACCGCGATCCCGAGGTCAACGAGAAGGTCGCGCCCGCCCAGATCGAGGCGATCAGCGAATGGGGCGCGCCGCGGGACGAGCCGTTCGAATATCTGAAGTCGATCCGTCAGCCGGCGCTGGTCGTGAACGGCGGCAGGGACGTTATCATCTACGCCGTGAACTCGTTCATACTGCAGCAGCACCTGCCTAACGCGGAGCTTATCCTCTATCCCGACGCCAATCACGGTTCGCAATACCAATATCCGAAACAGTTCGTCCGGCACGTTTCGGCGTTCTTGTCCGAAGCGGAAGCGCGATGACGTAGCCCTCATGCCGCTTGTCAGACCAGCCCCCGACTCAAGAGCACCCATGTCAGTTCCAGTGAAAATCGTCGTCGTCTATCACAGCGGATATGGTCACACCGTGAAGATCGCCGAGGCCGTCGCGCGCGGTGCGGCAGCCATCAATGGTGCGAGCGTAGAGCTTGTCACCGCGGAACAGGCGCCGCGCCGATGGGAGCTTCTCGATGGTGCAGACGCCATCATCATGGGAGCACCCACTTACATGGGTAGCCTGTCGGCACCATTCAAAGCGTTCATGGATGCGACCTCGCACCTTCAATATGCCGAGAAGCGCTGGGAGGGCAAAATCGCCGCAGGCTTCACCAATGGCGCGTCTCGCGGCGGCGACAAGCAGAACTCGCTGGTCCAGCTGATGACATTCGCGGCCCAACACCAGATGCATTGGGTTAATCTCGGGATGAATTATGGGAACAATCGCTCTTACACCAACGAGGACATCCTCAACCGCGACAGCTACACGCTCGGGATGGCCGGCCAGGCCGATATGGACCAGAGCGGCGACGTCGCCCCGCCATCGTCCGATCTTCGGACTGCGGAGTTTCTCGGTCGCCGAGTGGCCGAGGTCGCGCAGGAGCTATCGGCTGGCCGGGCGACGCTCGGCCGGCGAGCCAACCGCGGCGTTTCCGGTGGTGCCGACAATCAGGATCCGGAAGGCCGGGGCGTGATGGCATCCAAACGCAATCGAGGCACCACTGGACTTGTCACCGCCTAAGGCTTCGCACGATCCGCTTCCGTCCAGAAGGAGACACATCATGACTGACAAGCCGATAAAGATTCCGGGGCCCGACCACCCGATTTCGATCGAAGCGAACCCATCTCGGGTCGTGGTCAAAGTCGGCGGAAAGATCATCGCCGACACGCACGATGCGTTGACGCTTCGCGAGGCGTCCTATCCGCCCGTTCAGTATATCCCCCGCCGCGACGTCGATATGGCCGCGCTTGAGCGCAGCGAACACACCACCTACTGCCCCTACAAGGGCGACGCTTCCTACTACAGCATTCCAGCGGGCGGCGATCGTTCACGCAACGCAGTGTGGACTTATGAGACGCCGTTTGAGGCGATGGCGCAGATCAGGGATTACGTCGCGTTCTACCCGGACCGTGTCGACGAGATCAGTTAACCGACGCTCGCGACCTGGCTCTGATGGCGTGTCGATGAGCGCAGTGAGGAATCGTTCGGAGTGAAATCTCGGTCTGGTCTCACGCCGGGTGACTGAGAGGAGAAAGAACAGATGTCGAAGGCAAAGCGTACCGCACTTGTCACGGGTGCCTCCGGCCTGGCCGGTGGCTACATGCTGGCTCACCTGCTTGAGCAGGGTGGCTGGGATGTCATTGCGGTGTCGCGCCGCAAACCGCGGATTGGTGGCGACTACAGGCACATCGCCGTGGATCTGCTCGATCCGGCCGACTGTCAGGCCAAACTTGGGCCGCTTACGAACATCACGCACCTGTTCTATTTGGCAATCACGGAGCGCGCCGATCCCGGCGAGACGATGTCGGCGAACGCCAACATGTTCTTCAATCTCGTCAAGACCGTCGAGGCCGCGTCACCTGTGCTCGAGCATGTTCATCTTTCTCAGGGCACCAGGTGGTACGGAAATCACCTCGGTCCGTACAAGACTCCGACCAAAGAGGACGATCCGCGGCACATGCCACCGAATTTCTATTACGACCAGCAGGACTTTCTCGAAGAATTCCAGAAAGGAAAACGCTGGACGTGGTCGGTCGGGCGTCCGCACGCGGTCTGCGGATTCTCCACGGGAGGACCGATGAACCTGACCTTGGCGATCGCTGTCTATGCCAACATCTGCAAGGCATTGGGGCTGCCTCTCAGCTTTCCCGGCAAGCCAGGCGCGTATACCGCGCTCTACCAGTGCACGGACGCCGCTCTGCTGGCAAAGGCCGTCGAGTGGATGGCAACCGATCCGAAATGTGCCAACCAGGCGTTCAACATCACCAATAGCGATCTCATCCGGTGGCAGAACCTGTGGCCAAAGTTCGCCAATTTCTTCGGGATGGAACTGGCGCCGCCGCGACACATCAACCTTGCGCGCTCCATGGCGGACAAGGGGCCGATCTGGGAAAAAATCGTCGAAAAGAACGGATTGCAGAAATTCCGCTTCGAAGAGATAGCGGCTTGGGGCTACCCGGACGGCGTATTCGCTTCCGATTACGATATCGTCTCCGATACCAGCAAGGCCCGCCGTTTCGGCTTCCACGACCTGGTGGATACCGAGGATATGTTCCTTCGCATGTTTTCAGATTTTCGGCGTGAGCGGGTCATTCCGTGAAACCGGTGGATCCCTCCCGCGATACAGCCCGTTATTAAAAGGAGAACATCCATGACTGCACCCGTCGTCCTGATCACCGGTGCCTTGACCGGTATCGGTCGCGCTACGGCACTGGCCTTTGCTCAAGAAGGCGCCCGGATTGTTGTGTCCGGCCGTCGCGACGAGGCAGGACATGCCCTGACCCAGGAACTCCGCAGTCTCGGCGCGGAGGCTGAATTCATTCGCGCTGATGTTCGCCGTGAAGACGAAGTCCGTGACCTGGTCGACAAGACCGTGGCCCGCTTCGGACGGCTCGATGTGGCGGTCAACAACGCCGGCACCGAAGGCAAGGCCGGACCGGTGACCGAGCAGACGCCCGAAAGCTACGCGGCCACTTTCGACACCAACGTGCTCGGTGTGCTGCTCAGCATGAAGCATGAGTTGCGCGTAATGCAGGCGCAGGGCAGCGGCAGCATCGTGAACCTCTCATCGACGATGGGACATCGTGGCGCGCCGGGCGCGTCGCTCTATACCGCGAGCAAGCACGCGGTCGAAGGGCTGACGAAATCCGCCGCCCTCGAAGGTGCGGCATCAGGCGTTCGCGTCAATGCGGTCGCGCCCGGTCCTGTCGAGACCGAAATGCTGGACCGGTTCACGGGCACCGCTGAGAGAAAGGCCGGACTGGTCGCGGGAGTGCCTCTCAAGCGTGTGGGCACCCCCGCGGAGATTGCCGATACCATCGTATTCGTAGCTTCCCGCAAGGCGTCGTTCATCACCGGCCAGATTATCAGTGTGAACGGCGGCAAAACCGCTTCGTGATTCCGAAGAAGGCCCATCACCAGCTTGGAAATAACCACGCGCTTCGCCGGCGCATTGCGCGGCTGCGTCCGGCGACCGGCTGAGCCTTTGCCGAACCCACAAGGACGACAGCGATGATAGAGGAAGCGCCTGCCTCCGTTCGCCGAACCGTGGCGGACCGGACTCAGCCTCCAGTGGGAGGGCGGTTAGTCCTCGGGCGTCGTGCGAGCCTGTTGGTTTCGGCGGGGGTCGTCAGTCATACGCTTTGGACAAGCGCGGCGCCTGCACTGACATACGGGCTTTACGCCCAGGAATGGCATCTCTCCCATATAGTAACGGCGGGAATCTTCGCCATCTATCCCATCGGCGTCGTCGTCATGCTGGTCGGCTTCGGCGGCATTTCCGATCAAATTGGTCGCCGCGCGACAATGTTGGCCGGCCTCCTTGCGTCGCTGGTCGGCGCTCTGTTGTTCGCGGTTGCACCTGACGTGTGGTGGGTATTCGCGGGACGCGCCCTGATGGGCATCGGCGTCGGCTTGGCTGCAAGCCCCTCGACCGCCGCTATTTTGGAGTTCAGCAGCCCGGAATCTGCGAAGCATGCAGCCTCGGTCACGATGGGGGCGCAGGCTGCCGGCTTCGCCGCCGCTTTGCTACTCGGCGGCGCCTTGACGGAATATGCGCCATGGCCGACGCGCCTCTGCTTCTGGGTACTTACTCTCTTCCTCATCGTCTTTCTGATAGGGACTTGGCTCTTGCCGCGTCATACGCCGGGCGGTAGCGGCGGCGACTGGCGCTCGCGGATGCCATCCGTTCCGAAGCACGTACGTCGGACCTTCGCGGTGTCATCGACCGCTATGGTGGCGGCCTATACATTCGGTGTTCTGGTCCTCTCGCTTGGCGGTCAAGTCGAGCAGGACCTTATTGGTTCGCCCAATGCATTTCTCAACAGCGCCGTCCTTTCACTCTTTCCCATAGTGATGGCAGCGATCGGGACCATCGCCCGAACTCTCTCGCCGCGGATGGCACTGATGGTCGGCGCGCTGGTGTCTTGTCTGGGCATGGTGCTGCTCATTGTGGCGGTCAATTTCCGTGGCCTAGTCATCTACTTGCTGGCGACCGCCGCCGCGGGAGGGGCGTACAGTCTGTTGTTTGTCGGCGGTCTGCGAGTGATCAGTCTAATGGCGCCCGAGAGCAACCGCGGCGGCATACTCTCCGCCCTATATCTCTTAGGCTACCTGTCGATGGGTGCACTCGCCCTCGTATTAGGCGCTATCGCGACAACGCGTGGGCTTGGTTTCGCTGTTGATCTTGGTGCGGCGGCGATCATCCTGATGAACCTCGCCACGCTTGTTCTCGCAATGATCACACCGCTCACCATGCCTCATTCTGCCACTCCCCCTTTATCCACGTGACTGCCACGCGAACGATAGCCCTGTTCCAAATCGGAGAAGATATCCCGTCACTGGTAGGTGGTTCGCGCGAGGAGCTCCGCTGCTCCGCTGCGACACAGATCCAACACGAGCTGACGGCTTAAAAAGCAGCAAGCCGGTGCGAAGTGTTGCGTATGCTTTGCGGTGTTTGTCCGAATGTACGCAGGAAGCTACGGCGCATCCGCTCGCGATCGCCGAATCCGGTTTATGGAGCCGGCCTAGACTGACGTTGAGTTCACAAGCAGGTCACTTGTGAACTCAATGAAAGTCCGCACCTTTGCGGCTCTGAGCTGCCGCGAAGGGTAGAGTGCGTAGAGTGGAAACACTTCACCCGGCCAGTCCGGAAAGAGCTCGATAAATTTGCCTTCTGCCAGCAGATGGCCTGAACCGAGGGCCATAATCTGAGCGATGCCAACCCCAGCTTCACACGCGCTAAGCATTGCGCCGACGTCCGACACCATCAGGCGGGCCGACGGTCTAACAGGCAGAATCTTGCGGCCTTGACGAAACTCCCAATCGAATGGTCGTGCATTCGCCGCATCGTAGAAGTCTATGCATTGTAGCTTCTCGACTTCAGACGGATGCTTCGGTCGGCCGTAGCGTGCAACAAACTCTGGCGATGCTACTGTCAGAATACGGGTTTCAACCAGTTTGCGCGCGATAAGGGAGCCGCCCGGCGGATCGCCGAAGCGCAGTGCCAAGTCGAAGCCGTCGGCGACCAGATCGCCGACGCGATCCCGCATGATTAGTTCGAGCCGGACTTCGGGATGGCGATCGAGAAACTTGGAAATCTGTGCGGCCAGCACCACGCGCGAAAAAAAGGGATCGACATTGACCCGAAGCCGCCCGCGCACAATGCCTGCCGCGCCCGAGGCTGTGATGGCGGCCTGCTCAATTCCATCAAGATGCGGTCCGACTTCCTCGTAAAAGCGTCTTCCTTCGTCTGTGAGAGTCATGGTGCGTGTAGTGCGCTCTAGAAGCCGAACGCCGACCCGTGTTTCCAATCGCCCGATCGCCCGACCAACGCCAGATGACGTGAGACCCAGCGCCCCGGCCGCGCGGGCCATCGAACCAGCCTCGACGACGGCCATCAGGACCGTCACACCGGAAAGAAGGCGAGCGTCATAGGGCATGGCAATTACTGACTCCTAATCCGAAGTGTATGGACACTTCGGCGCTACAATCAAGACCAAAGCCGTGACATTGTCTCTCGGACGGCGGGCGATTGGATCAATCCTGCCAGTAACCCAAAGAGACAGCGAAGCCGTGCGCCGAGCGCATCGCCGGCGTGCGCCCTCTCATCGGAGTGATGCATGACCACGAAGTCGACAGTTCTGATTTTAGGCGCCTCGCGCGGGCTGGGTCTGGCGATGGCGGAAGAGTGGCTCAAGCGTGACGCCAAGGTCATTGCTACGCAACGCGGTGCGTCGCGGGATCTGAGCGAACTGCAGGGCCGTTATCCGGGTGGCCTCGAAATCGAAACGGTCGATATTGTGGAGGCGGCGTCCGTGCGTGCCTTGCGCGAACGCCTCGAAGGGCACCGCATCGACGTGCTCTTCGTCAATGCCGGCCTTTGCAAGGCCCACGAGCAGACGCCGTCCGCGGTAGACGAGCGCGACTTCGTTGACATGATGCTGACCAATGCGCTCGGACCGATGCGCGCGGTTGAACTCTTCGAAAATCTCGTTCCCACAAACGGCGCCATCGCGGTCATGACCTCTGAGCTCGGCAGTATCGCCGGAAACAGAGGCTCCTGGGAACTCTACAGCTCCAGCAAGGCCGCCCTCAACATGCTGATGAAATGCTTCTCGTCGCGCCATGCTGGCGATCGACGCGCGCTTTTGCTGGTCGCGCCAGTCTGGGTCCGCACCGACATGGGCACCTCGGCCGCAACGCTCTCGATCGAAGAAAGCATCCCGCTCGTCGTGGAAACCGTCGAGCGCAGTCGCGGCCGGGCCGGCCTGCGCTTCATCGACCGCAACGGTCGAACCTTGCCCTGGTGAATCAAAGCCAAACGGAAAAACTCGTGGACACGATCGTCACTCGCGGCGTCGGCATCCCGCGCCTTGGCTTTGGCACGTTCCGCATGCCGGGCGGCGGCTGCCAGCCTGTCGTCGAAAGCGCGCTCGCGCTCGGCTATCGCCATCTCGATACGGCCGCCATGTACGAAAACGAGGACGCTGTCGGCGCCGCGATCGCCACCTCAAACGTCGCGCGCGGCGAGCTCTTCGTCACCACTAAGGTCTGGCACGACCAGCTCGGGACGAAAGATTCGATTCGCCGCGCTTTCGACACCAGCATCGGGAAGCTGAAGCTCGACTACGTCGATCTCTACATGATCCATTGGCCTTCGAAGGGCATGGACATGGCGGTCGTCATGGAGACCCTGACGGCGCTCCGTGATGAAGGTCGCACGTGCGCAATCGGCGTGTGCAACTTCAACCTGCCGATGTTGCGGCTGGCGGTTGACGAGATACGCGCACCGGTCGCCTCCGTGCAGGTCGAATACCATCCGTTCCTCGACCAGTCCGCAATGCTCGCCTACCTGCGCGAGCGCAAAATCCCTCTGACGGCTTATGCGCCTCTGGCTCAAGGCCGGGCTGCGGAGGACGAGACGCTCAAGCGGATCGCCGACAAGCACGGTCTTTCGGCCGCCCAAGTCGCAATTGCCTGGCTGCTCGACCAAGACGGCGTGATCGCCATTCCGAAGGCGCAACGGCCCGAGAGCCAGCAGTCGAATCTCGACGCGCTGAAGATCCGTCTCGACGACGAAGATCGCGCCGCGATCGCTGCCCTGCCGAAGGACCAGCGCTACGTCACGCCGCCCTTCGCGCCCGACTGGAACGCGCTGACGCTTTAACTCTCGAACGCACCCAACTTTCAGGAGGCACGCATGTACGCAGTAACCGGGATCACCGGAAAGGTAGGCGGCACGGTCGCCCAGACGCTCCTAGCCGCGGGCAAGAAGGTCCGTGCCGTGGTGCGCGACGCAGCAAAAGGTAGGCCCTGGGCCGACAAAGGCTGTGAGGTCGCTATCGCGAGCATCGGCGATGCCGACGCTCTCACGGCCGCTTTCGCTGGCGCTGACGGCGTCTTCCTCATGACGCCACCGAACTACGATCCGGAGCCCGGCTTTCCGCAGACACAGGCCAACGCCATTGCGATCGAGAAAGCAATCGTGGCAGCTCGACCGGGCAAAGTCGTTTTGCTGTCGACGGTCGGCGCGCAAGTCGCTGAACTCAATCTCCTCAACAACTCGAAGATGACCGAGGAGACGTTGCGCCAATTGCCGGTGCCGGTCGCCTTCCTGCGCGCCGGCTGGTTCATGGAAAACGCGTCCTGGGATGTTGAGGCTGCGCGAAACGGCGTGGTGCCAAGCTTTCTGCAACCGCTTGACCACGTCATTCCGATGGTGGCGACGGCGGATATCAGCCGCACAGCCGCGGCGCTCCTTCAAGAAGACTGGAACGGCGTTCGGGTCCTTGAGCTCGAAGGACCGCGCCGTTACTCGGCCGCCGATATCGGACGTGCCTTTGCCGCCGCTCTCGGCCGCGAGGTCCGCATGGAACCCGTTCCGCGCGAGACCTGGGAACAGCTCTTCCGCTCGCAAGGCATGAAAAACCCCATGCCGCGCATCCGCATGGTCGACGGTTTCAACGAAGGCTGGATCGACTTCGAGCGTGCCGGCGAACACCGCCAGGGCACTGTGACACTCGAGACCGTCATCGCCGGGCTGACCGGCAAGGGAGACACAGCATAGTGAGCAGCATTCGCAGTTTCCGGCAGGCACTTGCAATGGCGGGGATCGCCGCCCTCGCTCTTCTAGAATCATCGGCCGCGGCGCCGGCCGCCAATCCAACAGGAACCCGCATCATGACGATGAAGCAAGACCTCGCGGACCGCGAGAAGGACATCCATTGGCCGGAAGGATTCGACCCGTTGCGAGCGGATCTGTTTTCGCACAACGCGCTTCTGATCAACGCTTCGTGCGAGCGCATCTGGGGCCACATCGTCGATGCGACGAAGTGGCCGCAGTGGTATCCGAACTCGAAGGACGTGCATATCGACGGCGACGACGTGCTCAAAGGCGGCACCGTGTTTCATTGGTCGACGTTCGGCTTGCCGCTTGAGAGCAAGGTCAACGAGTTCGTCCCCTATACGCGCATTGGCTGGTACGGCTATGCGCCGGGAACGGCGCCGACCTTCTATCACACCTGGTATCTGAAGCCGCAGGGCGACACCTGCCTTGTCGTCACCGATGAGGTCGGCAAGGGTACCGACGCTGCGCATCTTCGCGAGGCGGACGAAAGCCTCATGCATCGCGGCCATGATCTGTGGCTTGCGACCTTGAAATGGATGTCGGAAGGCAAGTGAACCGGCGCCAGCCGCCCGGGTCACGGCTCCGGCGGCCTTTCGGTGAATTCTCACGCGATAGTGAGCTTCGCAATGTAGCGAACCTCCGCCTCTATTTTGCCGAGTATCGGCACGTGCGGCCAGCTAAAGACCTCGCGAGATCCCTCGTGGCCAGTGGTCGTAGCGCTCAGCGCGAGGCGTCGCGCGTGCAGCGTCTCAAATTGATCTTCAATTGCTTGAGCTCGGCGACGCGCTGATCGATGCGCCGCTCCCATATCTTGTGAAGCGGTCCCCAGACCTTCGGCGGTAACGGATGGATATCCGGCAGGTTCCTCAGTTGCTCAGCGATTTCGTCGAGGTTGAAGCCCGCGCTCTGTGCGAGCGTGATCAAGATGATCTTGTAAAAGGTCGATTTGCTGTAGCGGCGCTGGCTCCCGCTCGTCTCGCGTTCGGACGTGATCAGGCCGAGCTTCTCGTAGTAACGCAGCGATGATGCCGGCACGGAGGTGCGCTCGGACATCTCGCGGATGTGGATCAGTTCATCGGCTGGCCAAGTCCATTCCGGGCATACGTACTGGACTGTGTGGTTTGCTCGCGATCGGCTGGGAAGATCCATGGACTGCAAAACCCAGTTTGATGCACTGGCGGAAAAAAATGTCAGTAGCACAAAAGTGCGTCGGCGCAAACGTTCCCCTTGCTTTTCATTGAAGTTGAAGTCACCTTTAGCTTTAAAATGTCGTTGCTAGTGCTGCCGATCCCCGCCACGCCGAGGGTCCCATGATCCCTTCTCCGGACGGATCAAGACGTGGCATAGCCCTTTCGACGAACGTGCATCGGCAAAAACCTTTTCTCTTGCTAAATATTGAAGTTGAAGTTAACTTCAATTTATAAATCGCCTCCGCCAGGCAAGAGGACAAACGTGCCACACCGCCTTTACTCGCTCCCGTCGCTGCGTGCGGGTCTTTCCGCGATTGCCATGGTGGTCTTGGCCACCGTCATCACCGCTTGCGGCAACAGCCAGGCGGAGGCGCCGCCGCCTCCGCCGCCCGAGGTCGACGCCGCCCAGGTCGTGACCAAATCCGTGCGCCAGTGGGACGAATTCACCGGGCGGATCGCGGCCATCGGCGCGGTCGACATACGTCCGCGCGTCAGCGGCTATATCGACCGCATCGCCTTCAAGGAGGGCGACATGGTCAAGGCGGGCGACCTTCTGTTCGTGATCGATCCGCGTCCCTACCGCGCCACCTATGACAGCGCGGCGGCCCAGCTCGAACGCGCCCGCGCATCGGCGCAGCTCGCGGAGGCTCAGTACAAGCGCGCGGAATCGCTGGTCAAGACCGACGCGATCTCAGTCGACACCTATGACACGCGCAACGCCGCCCTGGGACAGACCGGCGCAGACGTGCATGCGGCCGAAGCGGCACTGGCCACCGCCAAGCTCAATCTCGACTTTACCGAGGTGCGTTCGCCGATTGCCGGCAGAGTCAGCCGCGCAATGCTGACGCTCGGCAACCTCGTCCAGGCAGACCAGACCGTGCTCACCAGCGTCGTGTCGCAGGACCCGGTCTATGTCTACTTCCAACCGGACGAGCAGTCCTTCCTGCGCTATCGCGAGCTCGCCCGCAAGGGCGAACGCGCCAGCTCGGACAACCCGGTGCGGGTGGGCCTCGCTAGCGAAACCGGCTTTCCGCATTCGGGCACGGTGAGCTTCGTCAACAACCAGGTCGAGGCGGCGACCGGCACGATCAACGTGCGCGCGACGGTGCCGAACCCTGACGGAGTGTTCGTGCCCGGCCTCTATGCGCGCGTGCAGCTCGAAGGGCGCGCCGAGTACATGGCGGTGTTGATCGATGACAAGGCCATCATGACCGATCAGGACCGCAAATACGTCTATGTCCTTGGACCGGAAGACAAGGCCAAGCGCAAGGACATCGTGCTTGGTAGCGTCCATGACGGCTTGCGGGTGGTGCAGTCCGGCCTCGATGCGAACGACAAGGTCGTTGTCGCCGGTCTCCAGAAGATCTTTGCACCGGACACCAAGGTCAAACCCAACTTGGTTGCGATGAGCGCCCGGCCCCAGTCGTAACCCGTAAGGAGACGCATCCTTGGACTTCTTCTCCAGGTTCTTCATCGATCGCCCGATCTTCGCGGCGGTACTGTCGATCGTGATCTTCGTCGCCGGTGCGATCGCGATCCCGCTATTGCCGATCAGCGAATATCCCGAGGTCGTTCCACCCACCGTCGTCGTGCAGGCGACCTATCCGGGCGCCAACCCCAAGGTCATCGCCGAGACCGTGTCGTCTCCCTTGGAGGAGCAAATCAACGGCGTCGAGGACATGATGTACATGAAGTCGGTAGCAGGCTCCGACGGCGTGCTGCAGATGACGATCACCTTCGCCCCCGGCACCGATCCGAACAAGGCGCAGGTGGACGTGCAGAACCGCGTTTCCCAGGCGCTGTCGCGCCTTCCGTCGGAAGTGGTCAGCCTCGGGGTGACCACGCAGAAGCAGTCGCCGGCCTTCCTCACGTTGATCACGCTGATCTCAGACGGCAAGTATGATCCACTTTACCTGCGCAACTACGCCAATATCCGGGTCAAGGATCAGCTCGCGCGCATTCCCGGCGTCGGCCAGATACGGCTGTTCGGCGGTGGCGACTATGCGATGCGCGTCTGGCTCGATCCGGACAAGATCGCTTCGCGCGGCATGACTGCGGGCGACGTGGTGCGCGCCATCCAGGAGCAGAATATCCAGGTCTCGGCCGGCCAGCTCGGCGCCGAACCGATCAAGGGCGGCAGCGATTTCCTGATTGCGATTAACGCGCAGGGCCGCCTGCGCACGGCGCCGGAGTTCGGCGATGTCGTGCTGAAAACCGGCTCGAACGGTCAGGTCGTGCGGCTTTCCGACGTCGCGCGCATCGAGCTTGGCGCCAGCGACTATACCCTGCGTGGCCAGCTCGACCATTACAACACGTCGATCATCGGCGTATTCCAGGCGCCCGGCGCCAACGCGCTGGCGACGCGGGATGCGGTGATCGCGAAGATGGACGAGCTCGCCAGGCAGTTCCCACCCGGCGTGAGCTACCGATCGGATTATGATGCCACGATCTTCGTGCGAGAATCGATCGCGGCCGTCATTCACACGCTGTTCGAGGCGATCGCGCTGGTCGTGCTAGTGGTGATCGTGT
>Ga0307474_10000936_pt1 | contig 21007 bp, 21 predicted proteins | sample atmos_gasesECM1C_2_FD_203312 | JGI IMG/M metagenome (GOLD analysis project Ga0307474, IMG submission 203312) | Hardwood forest soil microbial communities from Morgan-Monroe State Forest, Indiana, United States - atmos_gasesECM1C_05 | ecosystem: Environmental > Terrestrial > Soil > Temperate... | reverse complement strand
ACCGAATGCGCGCCGCGCGTTGCTCGCGAACGCGGCGACCGCGCTCGAAGCGCGCAAGGACGATTTCGTGCACGCAATGATGACGGAAGTCGGCGCAACCGCCGGATGGGCCATGTTCAATTTGATGCTCGCGGCCGGCATGATTCGTGAAGCGGCTGCATTGACCACGCAAATCGGCGGTGAAGTCATCCCGTCGGACAAGCCCGGATGCCTGGCATTGACGCTGCGCGAACCCGTCGGCGTCATTCTCGGGATTGCCCCTTGGAATGCGCCCATCATTCTAGGCGTCCGCGCCATTGCCGTTCCGCTCGCTTGCGGCAACGCCGTCATCCTGAAGGCTTCGGAACTTTGCCCGCGCACGCATACGATCATTGTAGAGGCCTTCGCCGGCGCCGGATTTCCCGCAGGCGTGGTCAATATCGTTACCAATGCGCCCAAAGATGCAGGGGACGTGGTCGGCGCGCTCATCGACCACCCGGCCGTCCGACGCATCAACTTCACCGGCTCCACCGCGGTCGGCCGAATCATTGCAAAACGGGCCGCGGAGCATTTAAAACCCTGCCTGCTCGAACTCGGCGGCAAGGCGCCTTTGATCGTTCTCGAGGACGCCGACCTTGATGAGGCGGTAAAGGCTGCCGCTTTCGGCGCCTTCATGAATCAAGGACAGATCTGCATGTCGACCGAACGCATCATCGTGGTCGATGCGGTGGCAGCCGACTTCGTCAAGCGTTTTGCGGCAAAGGCCAAGTCCCTTGCGACGGGAGATCCGCGCGAGGGTAAGACCCCCTTGGGCGCGGTGGTTGATCAAAAGACGGTGAAACACGTCAACAGCCTCATTGATGATGCCACGGCAAAAGGCGCCACGATCATCGCGGGCAACAGAGCGGATCATGTCCTCATGCCTGCGACCGTCGTCGATGGCGTCACCCAGTCGATGAACATCTACCGGGATGAAAGCTTTGGCCCCGTGGTCGGAATCATCCGCGCGAAAGACGAAGCCGACGCCATCCGCATCGCCAATGACAGTGAGTACGGCCTGTCGGCCGCGGTCTTTACCCGCGACACCGCGCGCGGCTTGCGCGTGGCACGGCAAATTCGCTCCGGGATTTGCCATATCAACGGACCAACGGTGCATGACGAAGCGCAGATGCCTTTTGGCGGCCTGGGCGCGTCCGGCTACGGCCGCTTCGGCGGCAAGGCGGGCATCGAACAATTCACGGAACTGCGCTGGATCACGATCGAAACGCAAGCTGGTCACTTCCCCATTTAATCACTCTCAAGGAAGCTGCAGGCTCGCCGGCATCTCCGAGCGCTCGAAGCATCAAGCGTTTTCTTAGGCCGCGGTCGGCAGTCCCTAGCGCGTGACGCGGCCTGCCTTCAGGCGTGGGAAAATCTTGCGCGCGTTGCCCTCGAATATCTTGTAGCGGTCGGATTCGGTCAGATTCAACGCATCCAGATAGCGTTTGGTGTCGTCAAAATACTGACCGGTTTCAGGGTCGATGCCGCGCACAGCCCCCACCATTTCAGAACCGAACAGAATGTTGTCCACCGGAATGACCTTGAGGAGCAATTCAATACCGGGCAGGTGATAAACGCAGGTGTCGAAGAACACGTTTTTCAACACGTACTCGCCCAGCAGCGGGCGCTTCAAATCCTGGGCCAAGCCCCGATACCTACCCCAGTGATACGGCACCGCACCTCCGCCATGGGGGATGATGAAACGCAAGCTTGGAAAATCCTTGAAAAGATCGGCGGTGAGGAACTGCATGAAGGCGGTCGTATCGGCGTTGATGTAGTGCGCGCCTGTCGCATGGAAGTTAGGATTGCACGACGAACTGACGTGCACCATGGCCGGAACATCCAGCTCGACCATTTTCTCGTAGAATGCATACCAATACCGGTCGGTAAGCGGCGGTGAATTCCAATGACCGCCCGAGGGGTCGGGATTCAAGTTGCAGCCGATGAACCCGAGCTCGGAAACGCAACGCTCGAGTTCGGCAGCGCTATGCTCGGGCGCCACGCCGGGCGATTGCGGCAACTGGCAAACTCCCACGAAGTTATCCGGATACAGCAGACAGACCCGGTGAATGAGATCGTTACACGCGCGAGTCCAGCGCTGGCTCGTGGTTTCATTGCCGATGTGGTGGGCCATCGCGGAGGCGCGCGGCGAGAAAATCGTAAGGTCCGTGCCGCGCGCCCGCTGCAGCTTCAGTTGCGCGTTCTCCAAGCTGTCGCGAATCTGATCGTCGGAGATTTTTCCCTGAGCGTTGAGCGGCACATCAAGACCGGTCTTCAGGCCCGCGATCTGCGCATCGCGAAACTTTTGCAGCTCGCCGGGGGCCGTCGTGTAATGACCGTGGCAGTCGATGATCATGACCAATACATCCGGGTCGGGTTGTCCACCAGGATGCGCCGTTGCAGCGCACTATCCGGGCAAATTTTCGCGAACAGATTCACCAGTTCGCCGTCATTCGGCATGTCCTTGGTTATATTTGGATGCGGCCAATCGGTGCCCCACAAAATTCGGCTGGCATCCTCCCCGATGAGGGCCTGAGCGAAAGGTACGGCATCCAGAAACGGCCGTTTGCCGGTGGATACCCGCTCAGCGCCGCAGACCTTGATCCACGCCAGGGGATTGTTCCGGTAAAGCGCGAGGAGCGATTGAAACGGCGGTTGCTGCAACCCGTCGGCCGCCTTCACCCGGCCCATGTGGTCGATGATGAACGGGACATCGATGCGGCCCAGCAGTTCGCCCTGGCTCACGATGTCGTCGGCATCGAAATGCAGCACGACGTGCCATCCCAAAGGCTTGATGCGCGCAAGCAGGCGATAGAACACGCCCAAGTCCGGAACGCCCCCCAAATGTTTTACGAAGTTGAAGCGAATTCCGCGAATGCCGCCGATGTGCAGGCGTTCGAGTTCGCGATCCGTCACGCTGTCCTCGACGCAGGCAACGCCGCGATAGCGCCCTTCGCTGGAGGCGATCGCATCCAGGGTAACTTCCATCTCCGTGCCATGACAGCTGGCATGAACGATGACCGCCCGTGAAACTCCCAGCTTCGCGTGCAACCGACGTAGATTTTCGACCGGCGCATCGGGCGGCGTGTAACTCCGGTCGGCTGCGTAGGGAAACTTGCCGGCCGGCCCGAAGACATGGCAATGCGCGTCGCACGCACCGGGCGGCAGCACCAGCACCGGTGTGACCGGGTCGGGATCGGGCGGCGGGCAAGTCTTGAGTGGGTTTTTCACAATGGCATTCATTTTCGCGGCTCCTTGTTGAACGCGCCTTCATCCGCGAAATACCGCAGTCCCGCCTTGGCGAGCGGCTCGCGCATTCCGTAAATGTCCAAACCCAGTTCGCCGGCGGCCAATTTTTTGCGATTCGCGGCTTCTTTCTGCTCGCGCGCCGCCGACGCCGCCGCCGCGCCAGCCGCGTTCGCCCGCGGCACAACTACGACGCCATCGGCATCACCGATGACCACGTCGCCGGGGCAAACCAGCGCCCCGGCACAAATGATGGGAACGTTGACCGAACCGACCGTTGCCTTGACGGTGCCCTTCGCATGAACGGCTCGGGACCACACGGGGAAGTTCATCTCGGTCAATTCGGCGACATCCCGACAGCCTGCATCGATGATCAATCCGCGCGCGCCGCGCGCACGAAACGATGTGGCGAGCAGTTCGCCGAACATCCCGTCGGTGTTCTCGGAGGACGTACCCAAAACAACGACATCGCCGGGTTGCAGGAATTCGGCGGCCACATGCAGCATCCAATTGTCGCCCGGATGCGCGAATATGGTGATGGCCGTGCCGCAAACTTTGGCGCCCGGGTAAATCGGCCGCATATAGGAAGCCAGTAATCCGGTTCGGCCCATCGCCTCGTGAACCGTCGCGACGCCGAACTTGGCGAGTTCCGCCACGCTGCTTGGATCGGCGCGGTTGACCTGTTTGATCGCGATGCCAGATTGTCCCATCATCGAATCACCTCGCCGGCTGTGGAATCTTGAATGTAAACCTCTCCGCGCATGATGAGCCGCGCGGTGCGCAGCAGCGCCGCCCGCACGACCTCGGACGGATTGTCCGGATTCATGCCGAGCACCACCGTGAATTCACCGCTGGGGTGCTCCACGGAGATGCTTTTATCGAGGCCCGGGGGCACGACGGCGCAGCGATGGGCAACGCTTCCTGGAAGGACGGCTGCGGTCGCCACCGTCACCGCTCCGAGTACGCCCACCGCAGCGTGGCAATCGTGGGGAATGAAGGTCCGCGTGCTGATGTGGCCTCCCGTGCGCGGCTTGGCCACCAGACACATCTTGGGGACCACCAGCTTGGCGACATCACCCAAATTCATCTTGGGTCCCGCCTGCAAGCGAATCGATTCGATTCTCTTTTTCAAAACGGAGTCGGCGTTGAGCGCATCGCGGCTCTCGTAGCCGGTCACGCCCAGATCTGCCGCCGAAATGATGACAACCGGCATGCCATTGTCGATGCAGGTGACCTCCACTCCATCGAATTGATCGACGATGTGTCCGGTCGGCAGCAATGACCCGCAGACAGATCCGGCGGTATCGAGAAAACTGATGTTGATCGGCGCCGATGTTCCAGGCACCCCATCGATGCGCGCGCTTCCGGCATATTGAATCCGGCCGCCCGGTGTGAGCACCTCGATGTCGCTCAAGGTGCCCGTGTTGCGCGTCAGCACGCGTAATGTCGTGAGTTCCCCGCGGGCTTGCGCCAGGCCCGTTTCCAGCGCAAACGGCACTACTGCCGCGAGCATGTTGCCGCAATTCGGCGTGGTGTCGACCCGCGCTTCTTTAACGGAGACTTGCGCGAAGAGAAACTCGAGGTCGACGCCCGGTGAAGTCCCTCGCCGCACAATGCCCACTTTGCTGGTCAAGGTGTCGGCGCCTCCAAGACCATCGATCTGCCGGGCATCCGGCGAGCCCATGATGGCAAGCAACGCCGCATCGCGCGCGGATACCTCGCTCGGCAAGTCGCTCTCCAAGAAGAACGGACCTCGCGAAGTACCGCCGCGCATGAATAGACAAGGAATGGATCGCTGCATTGAACGCTCGGCCAGTGTTCGAGATGCGTAGTATGGCGTATACTGTAACGTAATAGGTTATATACCTGTTATCGCATAGTGCGATAACACAAGGCGCACCTCATGGATCTAAAGCAACTCGAGTACTTCCGGCATGTCGCGGAATTCGGCAGTTTCACCCGTGCCGCCGCCTTCCTATCGGTGGTGCAGCCGGCGTTGAGCCGTCAAGTTCGGCAGTTGGAACTCGAATGCGGTCAAACTTTGTTGGAGCGCAATGGGCGCGGCGTCACTCTGACTGAGGCGGGAACCCAATTGCTCGAGCATGCGCGGGGAATCTTGACGCAACTCGGCCGCGCTCAACAGGAGTTGAACGATCGACGCAACGGCGACAGCGGACACGTGACGCTCGGCCTACCGCCAAGCCTTGGCAGCAACGTCACTGTGCCGCTGGTGAAGGCGTTCCACGAAAATTTGCCGAATGCGCGTCTGGCAACCGCGGAAGGGTTGTCGGCCTATATTTTGGAGTGGCTCAACAGCGGCAGAGTCGATTGCGCGCTCGTGTACAACGCAACGAATCAAGCGGCGTTTGAAGTTCTCCCGGTCGTCGATGAACAGCTCTTTCTGATTGCGCCCCGCACTTCGCGCCGCAAGGAGTCCGCGTCCATCACTTTGGCGCAACTCGCCGATTATCCGCTGGTCATTCCCAATCGTCCGCATACCATGCGGATGGCAGTCGAACATGCACTCGCGGAAGTCGATCGGAAGATTCAGGTGGCTCACGAGATTGAGTCGATTCCCGCGATCATCGATCTTGTCAGACAGGGCCATGGGTTTGCGGTTCTGCCCATCAACGCCGTACGGTCGACGCCGTGGAACGACCAGGTATTGGCCAAGCCCATCCTCGCGCCGACGCTGACGATTTCGTTATCGATGGTCACCTCCTCGCTGCGGCCCAAGAGTCGATTCATGCGCAATGCCATGAATCTGGTCTGCGATACGGTCAGAAAGGAAATTCATTCGAAGCAAGCGGCGCCCCGCGCCAGCATCGCGAAGTTGAGCGCATGACGGTTTCGCGCGACTACGAAACCATTCCCGGAACCTACGTGTATGACGCGCGCCGCGGACGCGAGGGCTATGCCCTGAACATGTTTTGCATGTCGCTCAACATTGCAGAGAACCGGCGCAAGTTCAAGGAAAATGAAGCGGCTTACCTCGATCAATTTACCCTCAGCGAGGAGCAACGGCGCACCGTCTTGAAACGCGACTGGCTCGGCATGCTCAAAGTCGGCGGCAATATCTACTACACGATCAAGATCGCTTTCTGCGATGGCCTCACGTTTCAAGACGTCGCTTCGATGATGTCCGGAGTCTCAAAGGAAGAATACGCAAAGATGATGTTGGCCGGCGGCCGCTCCCCCGAGGGCAACCGCTACAAGAAAGGCACAGGACCGGGTGATTCCCGTGGCTAGCATCGTCGCCGGCATTGCTTGCTCCCACGTGCCTGCCATCGGCGTTGCCATGGATCGGGGTATCACGACAACGCCCTACTGGGAAAGTCTTTTCAAGGGCTACGAACCGGCGCGTCAGTGGCTGGCAAAACTCGCGCCCGATGTGGCCATCGTCGTTTACAACGACCACGCCTGCGCGTTTTCTTTGCAGATCATCCCCACGTTCCTCATCGGGGTGGCCGATCGCTTCGCAATCGCCGACGAAGGCTTCGGACCGCGCCCGGTGCCCGTTGTGCCTGGGTCTCCGGCACTCGCCTGGCATCTGGCCGAGTCTCTCATCCTGGACGAGTTCGACATGACCATCGCGAATGAAATGCCCGTGGACCACGGTCTTACCGTGCCGCTGTCCATCACTTGCGGCCAGCCCGCGCAATGGCCCTTCCCCGTGATTCCCTTGTGCGTCAATGTTGTGCAGTATCCGCCGCCCACGGGCGCGCGCTGTTTCAAACTCGGTCAGGCCATTCGCCGCGCGGTGGAGGGTTTCGAGCAGGACCTGCGTGTCGTGATTTACGGCACCGGCGGCATGTCGCATCAATTGCAGGGCGAGCGCGCCGGTTTGATCAACCGTGACTTCGACAAGGCTTTTCTTGACGGCATGACCAAGGATCCGCTCGCCCTGACTCGCATCACCCATACCGAATACATGCGCGAAGCGGGCTCCGAAGGCGTGGAGATGGTGATGTGGCACATCATGCGCGGCGCTCTCGATACTGATGCTGCCGAGGTTTACAGGCATTACCACGTACCGGCTTCGAACACCGCCGTCGGTCTCATGATCTTGGAAAACAGGAGCATCGCTTGAAGGTGTGTCTCGCAGGTACCGGAGCCTTCGGGGTCAAGCATCTGGAAGCCATGGCCAAAATTCCCGGCATTGAAGTGATTTCGCTCGTGGGCTCGAGTGCCGAGTCCGCACGCGAGGTCGCCCAACAATGGAGGATTCCGCACTGGACCGGGAGCTTGGCGGAGAGCCTGGCGCTGCCCGGCCTCGAGGCAGTGATCTTGAGCACACCGACCCAAATGCATGCGGTCCAAGGCGAGCAATGCATGCTCGCGGGCAAGCACGTCATGATCGAAATACCGATGGCGGATTCGCTCGCCGACTCAGAGCGTTTGGTGCGCGTGCAGCGTGAGACGGGCGTGATCGCCATGGCCGGCCACACGCGCCGCTTCAATCCCAGTCATCAGTGGATTCACAGGCGCGTTCTTTCCGGCGAACTGAAAGTACTGCAAATGGACGTGCAAACCTATTTCTTCCGGCGCACCAACACCAATGCGCTCGGCAAGCCGCGCAGTTGGACCGATCACCTCTTGTGGCACCACGCCTGCCACACTGTGGATCTTTTCGCATATCAAACCGGGCAGCATGCCGCGCAGGCATTTGCGTTGGAGGGACCCAAACACCCGACCCTCGGCATTGCCATGGACATGTGCATCGGCTTGAAGGTTGCAAGCGGCGCCATCTGCACACTGTCGCTGTCCTTCAACAATGAGGGGCCGCTCGGAACGTTTTTCCGCTACATCTGCGATAACGGCACATACATCGCGCGCTACGACGAGCTGCTCAACGGCAAGAACGAACCCATCGACGTCTCGAAGGTGGATGTCTCGATGAACGGCATCGAATTACAGGATCGTGAGTTCTTCGCCGCCATCCGCGAGAAGCGCGAACCCAACGCCAGCGTGGCGCAGTGTTTGCCCGCCATGCAGACCTTGGATCGCCTGGAAAAGCAGCTGACTGCGGCCGCCGTTTAGCACACCGGCATCCGCTTAGATCGACCTCTCGAAGGGCAGCCCCACGTAGTTCTCCGCGAGACTGGTGAGCGCCGCGCTCGAACCGCTCAGATAATCCAGTTCCGCAAGCTGCACCCGGTGATTGAAGGCGTCATCAGAGAACTTGTGCATGATCGAGGTGAACCACCAGGAAAAGCGCACCGCCTTCCAAATTCGCCGCAAGCACAACTCCGAATATTGATCCAGAAGCGCTCGACTGCCGGCGCGGCTCCCGCCGTAGTGCTCTATCAGTCCCTCATGCAGGACGCGAACGTCAGCAGCCGCCAAATTCAGCCCCTTGGCGCCGGTCGGCGGCACAATGTGTGCCGCGTCCCCCACCAGGAAAAGTTGCCCGAAGCGCATGGGCTCGACGACGAAACTTCGCAACGGCGCAATGCTCTTTTCGATGGAAGGTCCGGTAACCAGGTTTTCGGCGATCCGCTCCGGCAAGCGCCTGCGCAGTTCGTCCCAGAAGCGGCTATCGGGCCAAGCCTCCAGCTTGTCCTCGACGGTGCATTGCACGTAGTAACGGCTGCGCGTGGACGAGCGCATGCTGCACAAGGCAAATCCGCGTTCGTGATTCGAATAAATCAACTCATGATCGACGGGCGGTACGTCCGCCAAAATCCCCAACCAGCCGAAAGGATAGACCCGCTCAAATGACTGCACCGCCGCCGGCGGAATGCTGCGGCGGCAAACCCCATGATAGCCATCGCAGCCCGCGACAAAATCGCAGGTCAACTCATGGTTCTTGCCGCCTTGTCGATAACGCACGGTGGGATTCTGACCATTGAAGCCTTCGATCGACACGTCGGCCGCTTCGAAAACCAACTGGCCGCCCGCGGAGGTGAGGACATCCATGAGGTCCTTGGTGACTTCCGTTTGCCCATACACAGAAACGCTGCTGCCTGTCAGCGCCTTGAGGTCGACTCGAATGCTGCGGCCGGCGAAGGCGAGACTGACTCCATCGTGGACCAGGCGATCCTTGAGCATGCGTTGGCCGACCTCGGCCTGGATCAGCAAATCAACCGTGCCCTGCTCCAACACGCCGGCGCGGATGCGGCCGGCCACGTGCTCGGAGCTCTGGCGCTCTAGAACGACATTTTCGATGCCGCTCAGCGACAACAGCCGCGAGAGCAGTAGTCCGGAGGGACCGGCACCAATGATGGCGACCTGGGTACGAGACATGCGCGCGCTTCCATACGAGGGCGAGCATCAAGCGTAGCAGCGCCAATCCCTAGGAACCGTACGATTCCGATGTGGACCGGTACTTATCCGCCACGATGAAGTCGACGGAATTCCTGCGGCGATACGCCGCCGTGGCGCCGGAAAAAGCGCGAAAAATAAGCCGAGTCCTTAAATCCCAAGGCGCCGGCAATGCCGCTGACGGAATCTGCCGCGTAAATGAGCCGCCGCCTCGCTTCCAATGCCAGCCTCTGTTGCAACAAGTCGAATCCCGTGCTGCCGGTCAGCCGGCGGCATAGTCGATTGAGGCTGGTCTCGGATAGGCCCAGTTCTCTGGCAAAGCGTTGAATGGGCCAATGCTGCGCGTAGCGATTCTCGATCAACTGACGAAAACGCCGCAATCGCGCAAGATCCGTGCCGCTATACGATTCAGGTACGCTTGAAAGCTTGACCGCCTCGGCAACCGTATACAACACACAGCACGCCAGCCAGCCGCCCACGGGTACTGACGCGGCTTCGGGTTTCCGCAGCTCCTTGCGCAAACATTCCAACATCTGGGACGCGCGATCCGCGAGCCCCGCATTGAAACTGAGATCGAGCGCGCGCGGAACCGAAAAAAGCTCTTCGATCGGTGCCTGATGCGCGGCGGAGGCAAGTTCGGTCAGGTCCTGGAAATTGATCGTCAGCACGTAACCTTGCGTGTCCGCGCGAAACCGAAAACTGTGAATTGCTCCCGCTGGTATGACGATGAGAGCCGGCCCGTCGAGCTTGGTCCGCAATTCCTCGATCACAACACTGGCCGGTCCCGCGGTGATCAATATGCACTGACACAACTCAGCGTGCCGGTGTGCGCCGATTTGCCAAAGATATTTGCGGCTGCGGGATTGGATATCTTCGACATGCACCGGTCCCGCCACGCGAGTGGCCGTGCCTTGCTCGCCGTAGAGCGAAAAACTCGGGACGTTTTGCCGGACGGATCGCAACCTCAAGCTCCCCCGTTGCACAGCGCAGGATAAGCAACCAAAATGCTATGACTAATAGCTTAATAGTCTACAACGGGGAGCGCCAATTGAACAAAACCGCTGCGGAGTCTGTTGCGTGGCGCTCGACAATCGCCTTTTGCGTGCTGACCGCATTCTGCGAAGGGATAGACCTGCAAGCTGCCGGAGTCGCTGCGGCCGGGATCGGCGCGGAATTTAAGCCCACGAGCGACCAATTCGGCACTTTTTTCAGCGCCAGTACGTTTGGATTGTTTTTTGGCGCACTGATCGGAGGCCGTCTTGCCGACAGTGTCGGGCGCAAAAAAGTGTTGGTGGCTTCGGTTGCGCTGTTCGGTCTTTTTTCTCTGCTCACTTCGTTTGCATGGAGCATACCGTCGCTCGTCATCACCCGTGCGCTGACCGGCTTAGGTTTGGGGGGCGCCCTGCCCATGATTCTCGCCCTTGTCGCCGAGACCAACGATGCCAAACAACAAGCCGGTCGGGTTGCGATGGTCTATGCGGCGACGCCATTCGGCGGCGCGCTGATCAGTTTGCTCAGTCTGCTGATGGCAGGGACGCAGTGGCGCGCGATGTTTGCTGTGGGAGGTATCCTGCCTCTGATTTTGGCGCCCATCATGGCATTCGCGCTGCCGGAATCGAATGCTTTTCAGCGAATCCGCGACGCAGCCACAAGCGCCTCCATCCCCGGCCTGGCCGGCATGCCAAAATCCGGCAGCTTCATCGCCATATTCACCGCCGGCCGCGCGCTACGAACAATATTCTTATGGACGAGTTTTTTCCTCGGCTTGCTGCTGCTGTACTTGCTCCTGAATTGGCTGCCGACGCTCCTGACCAGCGATGGACTGAGCCGCACCCAGGCGGCGGGGGCTCAGATCGGCTTTAACATTGGCGGCGCGCTGGCCGCAATATTGATGGGTCATCTGATCAATGGTCGCCTAAAGAATTGGGCTGTGGTCGTCACGTTCTTGGCCCTGCCGATTTTGCTCGTCACCTTGGCGAAATCGCCGGCACAGCTTGCGATCATCTGCGGCATCGTATTCCTGCTGGGTTGTGCGGTGGTTGCGGCCCAGGCGTTTTTGTATGCGATGGCGCCGGCCGCTTACCCCACCAGCATTCGAGGCGTGGGTGTGGGGGCGGCGGTGGCCATGGGAAGAATCGGATCCATCGTCGGACCGAAGCTCGGTGGAATGCTGAAAGCGGCGGGCCACTCGCCGTCGCACGTGCTCATGGATCTGCTGCCGATCGTCGTCGCAGGAAGCATTTGTGCCCTGCTGCTGGCATGGGAGGTGCGCCGCGCTAAATCATGACATGCCTTGTCAGGTATGGCACGTATCCTGGCCGCCTTCACATTCACACAAGGGGAAGGATATGAACACTTCGACCAAATTGCCCCGCCAGTTGGCGCGCGCGGCTTGGGCGCTCGCCGCCACGGTATTTTTACTCTTTTCGCTTCGCGTGACGGTGGCGCAAGAATCTCCGCGGCACGACGGGCAGCGCGACTTCGACTTTCTCGTCGGCTCTTGGAAAATTCATCTGAAACGGTTGGTGCAGGCGGGCAACGAGTCCAAAGAATGGATTGAATTGGACGGCACCGTGGTGTGCCGTCAGGTCTTCGGCGGCCGCGCGGAAGTCGAAGAATTCAACGTCGAGAGCGGCGACAAGAAGATGCACATCGAAGGACTGGCAACACGCTTTTACAATCCAAATTCGCATCAATGGAGCATTTGGTGGGCCAACGCCAAGGATGGCGCCATGTATCCGCCTCCGGTCGTCGGCGAATTCAAGAATGGCCGCGGCGAGTTCTATGATCAGGAAGTGGTGGATGGCCGGGTCGTCTTCACGCGCTATGTCTGGACCGCAACCACCACGAAATCGCCGCACTTCGAGCAATCAATCTCGGCGGACGGCGGAAAGAGTTGGGAATTGACGTGGGTCACCGATCAAACCAAGGACAAGCCGTAGCAAGGTTTGTCCAGGTTTGGCCCGTGTATCGACCGTCCTAAGCGGCGCTCGGCACCGCGCCGCTTCGTGCCTGCAGGGCCATAGCGACCAGGGCGACGCCGCCGAATAAAAGGTTGATGCCCACGATCAATCCGATCGCCCAGGCTGCCGTCCCGGGAAGACCGGCAAGGATCAGACCCGCGAGAATCAAATCTACGATGCCGCTTAGCAGCATCATTTGCCATCGGGAAGAGCTCTCGCGCCGGTGAGCCAGGGCATACATGATGGAAACGACCCCTTCAACCGTGAGAAACGCGGTCAACATGACAGTCAGCGTCAGCACTCCCGAGAGAGGCCAAAGCAACAAAACAATTCCGGCTGCAATGCCCACGACCGCGGACAACAATGACCAACCGAATCCCGGTGATCCCCGTGTTTGGAATGTCATGACCAACCCAAGCGCGCCGCTGAGCAGGATCAACCAACCGATGAAGATTTCCACCGTCACGGTTGCCACGGGCGGCACGCAGATGGCGATCATGCCTAAAATGACAAGCAGGATTCCTTCGATGAGAAAAAATTTCCAATGCGCCTGCAGAGAATTTCTAAGCGCGGCCTGAGCGTTTCCAACGTCTAATTTATCTGCTGACATGGTTCTTGCTCCTTCAACCCATGCGCTAATCTAGCACGTCATATCGCGCAGCAGATAACGGCGCGGCGGTGCTCCCGGTCGGCCGCGCCCTTCCAGGACAGAACAGGTCAATCGCTAATGGCAATCGCCGAGGGTTGCGTCCCCGTCACGAACGGTGGGCCGCCGATGGGCGACAGCGCGCCACTCGCGGCGTCAATCACATAAACCGAGACGGTGCCCGATCCGGTATTGACGACATAGGCAAACTTTCCTGTGTTATCGACGGCCACCGACGACGGTCCAATACCGGTAGTAAATGGTGACGTGGCAACCGTGTCCAATACGCCTCCAGCGCGAAGCTGAAACCCCGAAATGTTATTCGAGCCCTGATTGGCGACGTAAATAAAACGACCCAGAGGATCCATGGCGACTGCATAAGGCGTGCTGCCCGTTGGATCGGGTGAACCGGCAATTTCTATTATGTTTCCCGAGCCGACGCCGGCGAAACTCGAAAGGGTATTCGCTGCGCCATTGGCCACGTAAACGAATTCGCCCAAAGGGTCGGTAACCACGGCTTGGGGACCTTCGCCGGTTGAAAAGGGTGAACCGGGTGCGACCATCAGACTACCCGTACCCAGGTCGATGGCGAAGCCTGAGAATGTCCCGTCAGCTTTGTTTGTCACGTAGACATAGGCGCCCACCGCGTCAACGACAACGGAAGAGGGGGAATCGCCGGCCGCATAGGGCGACCCGGTGATCGCGGTCAGTGACCCGCTCGCCGCGGTGATCGCGTAGGCCGAAACAGAGCCGGCGCCACCGTTAGCCACATAGACGAATGAACCCGATGGATCAATGGCGACGGAGGTGGGAGAAGGCCCCGTCGCAAACGGCGAGCCGCCGACTTCGGTTAGCACCCCGCTGTTGCGATCGATACTGAATGCAGACAGCGTCGCGTCCATTTGATTCACGACATAGGCGAGGTGCCCCGCCTGATCAACCGCAATGGCAACGGGCAGGTTCCCGGCGGCAAAGGGTGAGCCCGCGATGGCCGCCAGGGCACCGGTGGCGGGGTCGACCGTATAGGCTGAGATGTTGTTTGAACCCCTATTGGCAACATAGGCGAAGCGCGGCGGGTTCGTGGTGCAGCTCAACGCGATATTGGTGACATTCGTATTGCCGGCCGTCCCCGAACCGTTCGTGATGATGCAGGTTTGCGCGGGGCTGGTCGGCTGCCTTTGTATCGTCAGGTTGTAGGCGGTATTAAACAACGCAGCGCCGAACACGACCTGGGTCCCATTCGCCGCTGAGCCTCCGAACCCCGTGGAGTGTTCCGACTCATTCGCCAGTTCCAGGTCTGATCCGACCAGCCCACTTAGAGTGCCCTCTAGATGAACGAATGAAAAACAATTCGTGCCGGCGAGGCAGCCGCCGCCACCGGAATGGCAGCTGGTCATCATTGCCAAGGTGATCACGGCGGCCAGCAGCCGGACTGAAGCGCTGATCGGTAGCCGATAGGTTTTCATATCCTGTTTCTATTGTGGCCTTTCCTGGCATGCCCCGTTGAATCCTCGGCCGGGATCCTAAATCCTCGCCCGGCTCAGCGCTTGATTTCTTCCTGAGGAAACGATGATGAAACTGTAACGATGCCGGACTTTCCCGCCTTACAGCCTCAAAAACCGACTGAAAGGTGAGTGGCGGCGTAAGCGGCCAGACCGATCACGCTGCAAGCGAGTCCAATTCCAATCACCAGTGCGGTCGTTTTGGCGCGGCTAAATTGGCGCCGTTGAAGGCTAACCACTTGTTCGATCGGGATGGACTGAGACCGGCCTCGGATGAGCCCAGCATCGATGGACTTGATCGCAAACCGGTGGGCCCTGCCGTCGGAAGCCACAATCACGACGCGGTCGCCAGGTTTTAATAGGTCGCCTGAATAGATGCGCTGTCGCAATTCGTCGGGATTGCCGTCGATCGGCCGCAGCGTCGTGCAACCTGTGCAAATGATGAGGACGACAATAAGACTGAAACGTTTCATGGATGTCTCCCAGAATGGTCGTGTCCAACGAATTCGCGGTCACCGCAGCGCAAATACCCCTGCGTATTCCGCCAACCCATAGATGAACAGGCCCAGCGCTGCACCGCCCAGCAGGCCTCCCACCAGCGCAATGGTTTTGCCGCGGCTAAATTGGCGTTTTTTCAAAGCAGTTATCTGCTCGACGGGAATCTTCATCACTCGCTCCGTGGCAAACCTGCCGGCGGAACTCTGTTTCAGTCAGTGCCCGGGGCGCCTGATGGTCTCCTGATGATTTGGCCGCGGATTGCTAATTGTTTTCTAATGACACAATCAGTGACAGATGATTTGTGCGCTTTCGCGCCGACAGGCGCTGGGCCAACCGAACCGATCCCAGTATGCTTCGACGCCATTCTTGACGAGGAACCCACCGAATGCAGGATCGCGCCGAACAGCTGCGGCATCGGCCGAAAACAGCATTTCGAGATAATTGCCGGCATTGTCCGGCAATGCCGTGAACCCGCGCAGTGCACGCGCAGGAGACTCGAGTAGGACCATCAAGCCGAAATAGATCCGCGCCGAGATGTCGCCGGACGCCAGAGTTCGATCGAGGACTTGAAAAGCCGCCGAGCGCTTCTCCGGATGGCGATAGGCCTCCATGACCGGGCCAATCCACGTTTCAGATCGGTGCAGGGAACGCTGCAGCGCCCTCAGATCGTCGGACGCACCGGCGTCGTCGTGCTGGTGGATTTTAAGGAGGATCTTGGTCTCTGGAACCGCAACTTCGTCGAGGCCCAACTCGCGAGCCAGCGCCGCGTCGCTGGCGGCTTCCGTATCGCGCCCCAGCCAGAGGTCCAGAACACTGAGCCGATCCGCGACGACCGGGGCCAGAGGGTCGATTTCTTGGGCGAGGCGCGCTTGCGCCAACGCGGCTTCGGTACGGCCGACTGCGCCGAGCAATTGCGAATACCACTGACGCACTTCCGGATTGTCCGGATCAGCGACGATTGCGCTTCGGAATGCTGTTTCCGAATCGATCCATTTGCCGCGTTCGAAATCCAGATAACCCCGAGGGCCTGCACTTTCCAATCGGTTGTGCGCAATACGGTCGGCGCTGTCCAATGCCTTCTCCGCCAGCGCATACATTTCCGCAGGATCCTCATAGGAATAGCTCGGCAGCAGTTCATAGGCAGTGGCGAGGCCCGCCTGGGCCCGGGCATAGGTGGGATCGCGGCGCGCGGCGGCCGAAAACAATTCGACGGCGCGGCGCAAGGAGTCCTCACCGCGTAGCCGTACCTGGTGCGCGCCGCGCAGATATAACTGGTAGGCCTCGACATCGTGTGAGTCCGCGTCGGCGTGCTCCGCGGATGGACCCGCGTTGCCGTTTAATTGATCCGTCAGTTCGCGCACAACTGCGGCCGAGATGCTGCCTTCCGCGGCGAAAATGTCGGCGGCTTGGCGATCATAGACCCGCGACCAGAGCACCCGGGCATCGCGAGGCGCTGTCAGCCGAATGGTAACGCGGAGTCCGCCGGGTCGCTCCGCGACCTCGCCGTTGAGAACGGCGTCGACCCCGAGCTTGCGACCTGCTTCGACCGCATCCGTGTGCGCAGCGCCAAGCAGGTCAGCCGACGTGGCGCCCGTTATTTTTAACCGGGGTACACGCGACAGGGTGTCGCCGATTTCGTCCGCAAGCTCCACACCAACTTGTCGGCCATAGCCGCTGGCCCCACGAGCATCGAAAGGCAGTACCAAAAGGCGGGTTGTGGGGGCCGGTTTGACGACCGAATTCTCCGTGCGCGAAGCGCGCATAAAAAACGCAATAACAACCGCGCCGACAAGCACGAGAAAGCCCATTGCCAGTGCCGTGCGGCCTGGTTTGGCCGCGACAAAGAGGCGAGCCAGCCATCGATTGCCGGGCGGTGCTGCCACGACCGCGCCGTTTTCTGCCGTCGTGTCCGGTGCCAGGTTCGCCTGTGGCATCGGCCTGCCGGCTGCAATTTGATCACAGGGCGTCAGCGGCGCAGGCGTCGGCACCAGCGTGTAACCGATCCTGGCTATGGTACGAATGAAACGGGGTTCGCGGGAATCATCGCCAAATATCTGCCGCAATACCGAGATGCAGCGCGACAAGGCTTCGTCCGAGACGACCCGGCCGCCCCAAACTTCTGCGCTGAATTCATCGCGGGTCACGACCTCACCGAGGTGGCGCGCGAGACAGGTGAGCACCGCCATTACCCGGGGCTCAACCCGTACGAGTTCCGATGGCGAGTGATCACGCCGCATCACGGTTCCGTGCCGCGGGCGCACCTCCCAGTTAGCCAAAATGAACCCAGTGTCGATCCATGACGCCGTGGACATCCTAGCGCACTCTCTTCGCACTGGAAGCCGAGGCACGCTCGACGGTGCCGGAGTCGATTCTTTGCAGCCGCGCTATCGTCGCATCGAGTCCCTTCTGGGCCACTTCCGCGTCGGTATCGTCATGGTAGTTGCGCACGTAGGAAACGCCATCGACAACGACATCGAAAATCTTCCAGTCATCTTCCGTCTCATGCATTCGAAAATCGACCGGTACAACTTCGCTGCGAGAATTCGTGATTAAGGTGTGCACGGTGACGCGCAGTGCTGCGGGGTCCGCTACTACGGGCAGCTGCTTGAATCGATCCGGAGTCCAGTCGGTGACCGCACCGGCGTAGGTGCGAAGCAACCTCTGATAAAGCGCAGCGGCAAATTGCTGGCGCTGATCCGGCGAGGCTGTACGCCAGTGCATCCCCAGCACCAGGCGCGCCGCGCATTCCGAATCGAAATGCGGTGCCAGCAAGTGGTCCAGCAGCGGGCGAACCTTATTCGCATTTTGCCGCGCCGCAGGAGGCTCCCTCTCGAGTGCGGCAAACAAGTTGGTCGACAGATCGGCCATGACTTGCTGGGGATCGCCGGCCCATGCGGGCGCGACCATCAAGCCGGCCGCGATGCAGAGCCACGCTGTCGCTCGAACCATGATGATTACGACCGCTCGCATAGGCTGCACTGATTTTCCTGAGGCGCCCCACTCGCCGCTTGAAACATTACCACTTTGGGAAAGCTTTGCATCAGGGAGTCATGGATTTATCAGCTCTTCATCAGGAAACGATCAGAGATCCAGGCCGAATCCTCATGCACAGAGTCGGCGGCGCTCGTACGGTTGAGCCAATAGAAGACAGGGGCATTTCTGATGAGGGGTGACCATGAGCGTTGACGACCTTTTATTCAGCATCATCATCGGCGGCGTCGTGCTGTCGATCGCTTACTTGAGGGCCCAATACATGATGCGGCGCAGCTACCGAATTGCCGAACGTGGAAGCGAATTGCGCCTGCGTGAGTTGTACGCAACCCGACCGAATGCACAGGGCTCCCTTAAGAGCCCCGCGAGACCGGTCCCATCACCCGCGGCCGATGAAAGGCATTTTAGTTGCCATGAGGGTCAGAAACTGTACGTTCGAGCTCAGTGGAAGACTCGCCATGTGAACAATCGCATCGGCGACGTGCCGCACATCCATCGTAGGCTCCTCGCGCAGAGTGCCGTCCGCCTGCAGCGCGCCCTGCGACATGTGCGCGGTCATGGCGCTGGCAGCGTTACCGATGTCAATTTGTCCGCAGGCAATATCGTAAGCACGGCCGTCGAGCGATAGCGATTTGGTGAGGCCGGTGATGGCGTGCTTGGACGCGGTGTAGGGTGCGGACAAGGGTCGAGGCGCGTGCGCGGATATCGACCCATTGTTTATGATGCGTCCGCCTTGGGGCCGCTGCTCCTTCATCAGGCGAAATGCGGCACGCGCACACAGAAAAGCACCGGTCAAATTGACTGATACGACATCGTCCCACTGAGTAAGGCTCAAGTCCTCGAACGGAATCTGCGGAGCCCCTGTCCCCGCATTGTTGAATAGAAGATCCAATCGGCCGAACCTTTCCCGTACCGAGTGAAACAACGAGTCGACCGAAGACTCGACGCGAACGTCCGCCGGCACGGCAAGACAGGCGGAATTCTTAGGCGCCAGGGAGATCGTGCGCTCGAGCGCGTCTTTGCGGCGACCCGCGAGCACCACCGCATATCCAGCGTTCAGCAGGGCGAGTGCGCATGCCTGGCCAATGCCGCTTCCCGCTCCGGTCACCATGGCAATCTTTGCTACTTCGTTCATCCAAGCACCTCCCGCTGTGGGCAGAGACTACATTAGATACCCCACCGAACCGCTTCGGTTCGACGGCGCGGCTCCTAAAGGCGCACAAATCAGCTCCAATTGCGCGACAATGGAGCCTAGTCATCCCCCAAAACGTCCATAACAGACGGAGATGAACATGGCTGAGAACGTCTACAAGGTCATCGAACTGATCGGAACCAGCACTGTATCTTGGGAGAAGGCGGCCGCAGCCGCCATCGCGCGCGCCGGAAAGACGCTCCGGGACTTAAGGGTCGCCGAAGTCGTCGAGTTGGATATCCAGCTCAAGGACGGAAAGGTCGAGGCGTACCGCGCAAAAATCAAAGTGTCCTTCAAGTACGAGCGCGGAAAGTAACGTCCCGGTTCCTTTGAGCCCCGGATGGGGGCCGCGATTCGAAGGAGCGATTCATGAAACTTCGATACAAGGTGCTGAGCGGCATCGCTGTCGTATTGGTGGGCGCAATTGCCTCGCTCGGCCTGGTGTTGAGCCACGATTCGCCCTGCCCGGCGGCCCCACCGCCGGCAGCGAACACACCGTCCATGAAGGCCATCGTATATCGCTGCTATGGCACCCCCGCAGTGCTCAAGCTGGAAAATATCGCCAAACCGGCTCCCGCGGATGGCCGCGTTCTCGTCAAGGTGCACGCAGCTTCCGTCAACCCGTTGGACTGGCACTACATGCAAGGCAAGCCGTACGTCATGCGCGCGGGGGTTGGGGTGGGCAAGCCCGATAGCATCCTCATGGGCGCCGATTTCGCAGGCACAGTCGAGTCCGTTGGGAAGAACGTTACGCGATTCAAGCCCGGTGATGAAGTGTTTGGCGACAGGGACGGCGCATTCGGAGAATACGTGAGTGTCCGAGAGAATGGCGCGATCGCCACCAAGCCGGGCAACATGACCATGGAGCAAGCCGCGGCCGTGCCCGTCGCGGGATTGACGGCGCTGCAGGCGCTGCGCGACAAGGGAAAAGTTCAAGCCGGGCAGAAGGTGTTGATCAACGGTGCATCCGGAGGCGTGGGTACTTTCGCCGTGCAGATTGCCAAGACGTATGGCGCCGATGTGACCGGGGTATGCAGCACAAGAAACGTGGAGATGGTCAAGTCGATCGGCGCCGATCACGTCATCGACTACACCAAGGAGGATTTCACCCGAGGATCGACGCGTTACGATTTGATCATCGACAATGTCGGCAACCACACCCTCTCAGAATTGCGGCATGTACTGACGCCGAACGGTGCGCTGGTCATGGTCGGCGGCCCGAGCGACAACTCCTGGCTCGGACCTTTGACGACTTCAGTCAAGGCCTATTTCGTCTCGCCTTTCGTCAAACAAAAAATGATGTTCATGCTGGCACAGCCAAGCAAGGACGACCTCAAAGTGCTGAGTGACCTGATGCAGGCCGGAAAATTAACGCCCGTCATCGATCGACGTTACCCGCTTGCCGAGACGGCTCAAGCCATCGGCTATCTTGAGCAGGGCCACGCCAAGGGTAAAGTCATCATTGCGGTGGAACAAACCGCGCCTTAGTGCGTTGCGAAGCGTCTTGCATTTTCCAAGTCGCACTTGAGCGCCGCATACGTCGAATTGGGGCGGTATACCCACTGCACGTCGCCCGTCGTCGCCGCCGAGAGATACTCAGGATCCGACAATTCGAAGTGATATGTCAGCGCTCCCTTTCCGTCGGGAGTCAGCCGCTCGACTAAGTGCTTGCGGTCGCCGGACGGCA